>ENA-OQEN01000705-OQEN01000705.1-human-gut-metagenome-genome-assembly--contig:-NODE-705-length-14035-cov-2.636612_pt1 | contig 14035 bp, 21 predicted proteins | sample MGYA00242791_ERZ504627 | MGnify/ENA primary metagenome ERZ504627 (study PRJEB26092, sample SAMD00036316) | human gut metagenome | host: Homo sapiens | study: EMG produced TPA metagenomics assembly of... | reverse complement strand
GCTCCCGGTACGGCCATGACCGGCAGCGGGGACAATGATACTCCCGTCCAGCCTAACGTCCGAGCGTTGAAGCGGCTCTATTTGCCGTGATCCGTCGCAGGCAATGGGGGCGGTTGCGTGAGAACCACGCGAGGGGTGAGATTCCCCGTGGAGCTGGCAAGCCGCCAGCCGTTTGATGACTTCCCACCCGGTGCTTCGGGGCGTCGAGGACAAATAGGAGCACCTTTGAAATACGGGCCGTACAGCAGGACGGGCCAATGAAAACAGGAGGATTGTTTTATCTCTCCCCGGCCTTCATTCTGTTCTGCTGTCCGGCTCTACATAGGCGGCGTCTGTCGCCTGCATTTCAAAGGGAGGTCATAGACATGAATAAGACATATCTGCGCGGCGATATGTACTATGCCGATTTGGGCCGGGGAATCGGCTCCGAGCAGGAAGGCTATCGCCCTGTCCTTATTATTCAGAACGATACTGGAAACAAGCACAGCCCCACGGTCATTGTGGCGGCCATATCCAGCAAAGTGGACGCCAAGGCCAAGCTGCCCACCCATTACCTTCTCAAAGCAGAGAACGGCCTGGAGCTGCCTTCTCTGGTGCTGATGGAGCAGCTCCGCACCATTGATAAAAGGCGGCTGGAAACGTACATCGGACATCTGGAGGAACAGCATATTCGCCGGCTCAACCGCGCCCTGGCTGTCAGTGTGGGATTAATCGAAGAAACACCGAAAAATTTAATTATGTGTCTTTGTCCGGCCTGTGCCAATAACTTCTACGGCACAGGCTCTTATTATTTGCGCAGGGTCCACCCTGGCCGGGTGGAAAAGGACATCTGCACCTACTGCGGCCAGCGGCCCGGTTTTGATTATGAAGTAGTAAAAAAGAAGGAAAGGAAGTGAAGATTGGATATGGAAAAGCTGATTACTCGTAAGGAGCGGCAAAACTGTTGGGAATCAGCTTGCCACCTTGGATGAAGCCAGAAACAGCGGTTTGATTTCCTATATTCAATATGTACCGAATGGGTGCGTATATTTCACTTCTGCCTACCTTCAGGAATATGTTGCTAAATGCACCTATCGGGCAAAACCTGTGGAAAAGAAAGCAACCTACCGAAATGTGCGAGGAAACAAATCGCACCTTTGAGCAAATCGTGCGGTTTGGTAAAACAAAGATACAACACTGATTGCATTTGGAGGTAGAAAAATGGCAGCAAAAAGAAAACGAATTCCCAGGTACAGCAAAGTCCAGATAAATGGGCATGAGTATTACAAAACAGATATTGAGGACGCAGATGGCAAACGGGTGATTCTTTACGGAAAAACCCGCGAGGAAGTTTACGACAAGGAAATGGCGGCTCTTGAGCAAATCGACAACGCCACATTCCGGCGTAAATCCCCCACGGTCGCCGAGTATTGTGAAAAGTGGCTTCTGATGCAGTCCGTCCATATCCGTGCCACCACATTGATTGATTATACATCCAAGGTGCGGCGGCATATTATCAAGGAGCTGGGTGAGAAACGAATGGCCGATGTAACCCTGGATGACATCCAGGTTGCCTTGTGCCAGTCTCTAAAAAGTCGGCTTCAGTATATAAGTCCGTGGTAATCCTCTACAAGTCTATTTTCCGGGCGGCCAAGGAGAGCCATGTGATTGATACAAACCCGACGATATACCTTGAGGCAAAAGGCGGAGGCGTTCCGCAGGAGGAGCGGCAGGCTTTGACGGATGAACAGGTAGAACGGCTTTTGGACGCCATTCGTGGGTTGCCGCCCTATGTATTTGTGATGATTGGCCTGTATGCGGGCTGCGGCGGGAAGAAATCCTTGCACTGCAATGGGATTCGGTATATCTGGATACAGATGCGCCGTATTTGACGGTCCGGCGGGCGTGGCACACGGAACATAATAGGCCGGTCATTCTCACAGAGTTAAAAACGAAGGCTGCGGAGCGGAATATCCCTCTCCCGGATCGTTTGGCAGAGTGCTTGAAAGCGGCAAAGAAAAAATCGACATCAGACTATGTAATTGCCAACCAGGATGGAGAGCCGTTGTCTTATACGCAGTTTAAGCGGCTTTGGCAGTATATCGTGACACGGACAGCAAAACCGAGGATAGCTCGCAAACTTGTGGACGGGAAATATGTGAAGTATATGCTTTACCCGGAGCTGGGTGAAAAAGCCCGAAACAATGGTCATGTGGTATATAGCCTGGATTTTGACGTTACGCCACACATGCTTCGTCATACCTACATCACAAATTTGATTCACGCTTCCGTAGACCCGAAAACAGTTCAATACTTGGCGGGCCATGAGAGCAGTAAGATCACGATGGACATTTATGCAAAGGTAAAGTACAACAAGCCGGAGCAACTGGCAGGGGTTTTAAGCGGGGCCTTTGCCGAATGGGATGGCGGTGAATACGAAGCGGCACAATCATAATCAGACAGAAAACGTACAAAGGGCGGGGAGTGTTCCCCGCCTTTTGCGTTCCCAGAATCGCACCTTTGATAGAGCCATGGTTTTTCAGTATAAAGAAGGTATCGGCGCTGAAATACATATTAAAATAGAAAGGAACAGAAACCATGGCGAAAAAACAAGAAAATGTTCCCCGGTATGGCACTACCATGCGGAGGGGGATTCAATATTACAGGACTCGGATCACCGATGCCGATGGAAAGAGAGTGGACTTGTATGCTGAAACCTGCGAGGAACTCCAGCTAAAGGAGATGGAGCCCGACGCCAGGTAGAGGAGGCGGTTTTCCGCAGAAAACATCCAACGGTGGCAGAGTATTGCGAGAAGTGGCTGCTCATGCAGTCGGCAAAGGTATCTTCCGGCACGTTGAGAGGATATACCCAGACCATGAACAACTATATTGTCAAACCTTTAGGCGATATGTATCTTGAGGATGTGACTGCAGACGATATTCGGCTTGCGATGATTCCATTGGCTTCAAAATCTGCTGGATTGTATAGTAAGGTAAATATGCTCCTGAAATGTGTCTTTTATTCGGCAGAGCGAAGCCAGTTACTTGAATATAATCCTGTGAGGGACTCTCGGCCAAAGGGGGAAAACCGGGGAAAAAGATAAATACCTTGACGGATGAGCAAGTGAAGCTGCTTTTAGATACTGTCCGAGGACTTCCACCCTATACCTTTATAATGATCGCTTTATATTCCGGTCTGCGGCGCGAAGAAATTTTGGGACTGCAATGGGACTGCGTATTTCTGGATGTTCCTACGCCGTACATCTCTGTACGGAGAGCATGGCGCTCAGAAAATAACAGGCCGGTGATTTCCACAACGCTGAAAACGAAGGCGGCTCGGAGAGATATTCCGATCCAAAGTGTTTGACAGACTGCCTGCGGGAAGTGAAAGAGAAAACCGAATCGGAATATGTGGTTGCTGACAGAAATGGAAATCCTCTTTCATCTTCGCAGTTTCAGCGGGTATGGAAATATGTAACCGTTCGCTCTACGAAACCCCATAACTATTATAAGTATGTAAATGGCCAGTGCGTGAAGTGTACGGTAACGCCTACCCCTGGCAGTCATCAGAAAAATAACCCGAAGTTAGTGTATGCCATTGACTTTGATGTAACCCCACATCAACTTCGTCACACCTATATTACTAACCTGCTGTATGCAGGCATTGACCCAAAAACTGTTCAATATCTTGCCGGGCATGAAAACAGTAAGACGACTATGGACATTTACGCGCAGGTGAAGTATAATAAACCGGAGGAACTTCTGAGTGTTGTAAATGCTGCATTTGCTCCATCTGTTGGTGTCTAAAATGCCCCCATTTTTATGATTAAATACTGGGGCAACATTTGAGGCAGAGCCAAAAAGCCCATAAAATCAAGGAAAACCGGCGCTAAACTGTACGCCAGTACGGCCTCAAGGCTGCACGTCGCGCACCGCAGTTCAGCAAGCGATAATCTACAGCTTAATAATGCTAAAAAAGCCCGGAAATACGCCATTTTCCGGGCTTTTTCTATGCCCAAAATTCTGTCTGGACTGTTCGGTTTTGATGGAATTTGAACGGAAATTTATGGGTTTATAGTGGTCAAATTACTGGTGGACAAGCCCATTTTGACCTCTTATGGGTTAAATTACTGGTGGACAATAGGAGCAAATGAAGTCCAATTTTGCCATCGACGGACGAACACATACTTGACCGATTTACATAGAGCCTTGGCTCATTCTTTGAAAACGAGAATGGGTCGAGGCTCTATTTTTTTCGCCTGAAATCCGGCGAGACAAATTTGAGTAGGAGGTAACAGGTATGACGGATTTCAATCAGAAGACCCATGATACCGATGTGGGTAGTCATGGCGGACAGTCGAGGCAGATGATGGAAGTGTTTGAGAACCAGGAGTTTGGTTCGATCCGGTTGTTACAGGAGGCAGGCAAGACCTTCTTCTGTGCAAGCGACGTGGCGAAAGCGTTGGGGTATGTGAATCCCTACGCCGCAGTGAAACGCCATTGCAGAGGCCCCCTAACGAAACGCGAGGGGGTCGTTCAGAAGGTGAACCAGTATGGGGATGCTGGAGAGCAGGTCGTTGAAATCTCCTTTATCACAGAAGGCGATGTTTACCGGCTGATCGTTCACAGCAAACTGCCATCGGCAGAACGATTTGAACACTGGGTGTTTGATGAAGTTCTCCCTTCTATCCGCAAGCATGGAGTGTATATGAGCGATTCCATTTTGGATCAGGTGATTCAGCATCCGGAGGTCATCTACACCCTGGCACAGGAGCTTGTAGCCGAGAGGGAGCAGCTTGAGGGTATCCGCAAACAGCTGGATGCGGCACAGCCCAAGGCAGACTACTTCGACACCTTTGTGAACTCGGAGGATTGTACCTGCATCAGGAATTTCTGTAAGGAAATCGGAATCCCGGAGAAGACGGCAGTGGCTCTCTTACTGGATCATCGCTATCTGTACCGCAGTCCGAGTGGCTGGCTGATGCCTTTTGCAGATAAATCTGCAAGGGGCTATTTTATTGTCCGGGATTGCTACGGCAGAAGCGGAAAACTGGTGCAGCAGACGAGAGTGACCTGCAAGGGAAAGAATCATCTCTTCAAGTTGTTTAAGAAATGGGGTGTGATCGAATGACGCTTTTTACAGAGGGACGCCTTCAGGCGTTTGAACGCATGATGCAGGATACCGGCAAATACCATCGCCGAGAGGACAGCGAAGATCGTCCGCGCAAATGTCCGAAGAAAAAAGCGGAGCCTGCGAAAAAGGATGGTGAGCACCATGCCGGTATTCAGGGTTGAGAAGAACAGCAATTACACAACAATGTGCAATTACCACCTGCGGGATCAGGGTCTCAGCCTGAAAGGGAAAGGACTTCTCTCCATGCTGCTCAGTTTGCCAGACACATGGAACTATTCGGTACGGGGGTTATCTTCGATTACGCCGGATGGCGTAGATGGAGTGCTTACGGCTCTGAAGGAGCTGGAGCGTCTTGGGTATCTGGAAAGGAACCAGCAGCGTGAGAGTAACGGTCGGATGGGCAGAGCGGAGTATGTGATTTATGAGATGCCAAGGAAAAAGCCGTGTTCGGAATCACCGTGTACGGAAAAGCCGTATGCGGTAAATCCGGATACGGACACACCGGTTACGGAAAATCCCGCGCAATTAAGTACTAATAGAACAAGTACTAAAACAATCAATAAAAGAGAGAAGAAGGAAATCCAACACCGGTATGGCTCATACGAAAATGTCCTTCTTTCTGACACGGAATACGGCAAGCTCCGGCAGGAGTTCCCAGGAGATTATCAGATGCGAGTGGAACGGCTCTCTGAGTATATGGCCTCCACCGGCAGGAGCTACAAAAACCACCTTGCAACAATCCGGAGCTGGGCAAAGAGAGAAAAGCCGAAGTACAACCCGGCAGACTACACATTTGAGGAAGGAGACAGCCTATGAGCGACATGGTGCCTGAAGTTTTGAATGCGGCGTTGGATTCGCTCTTTACGCCGAAAGAACCCGGAGAGCTGGAATACCAGGGCGATGACGGACTGTTGTATTGCAGAAACTGCCATACGCCGGTGCAGTGCAGGGTAAAGCTCTGGGGCAGAGACAAGATTGTTCCCTGCCTTTGCAGATGCCAGCAGGAAGCGATGGCGGAAAAGAAACGCCAGGATGAACTGGTGGAGCGGCAGCGTAAAATCAGGCAGCTGAAAGCAACTGGGATTCAGGAAAAGCATCTTCTGGAATGGAATTTTGGCGTTGCAGAAGACAACAAGGACATCCAGATGGCAAAACGTTATGTGGAGCAGTGGAAAAAGGTCAAGGCTGAAAACCTTGGCCTTTTGTTATGGGGAGATGTCGGAACCGGAAAGTCCTTTGTGGCGGCATGTATAGCAAATGCTCTGTTGGAACAGGGCATTCCGGTTTTGATGACGAACTTCTCCAAAATCCTGAATCAGATGGGAGCCATGTATTCGGAAGAGCGATACCGGTATATCGCTTCGTTTTCCAACTATTCTTTGCTGATTCTGGATGATCTGGGAATTGAGCGCAGCACCGAATATGCGCTGGAGCAGGTCTACGCCGTTATCGATGAGCGGTACAAGTCCGGACTTCCGGTCATTATCACAACCAATCTGAAGATTGCTGAAATCCGCAATCCGCAGGATGTGGTATACGCCCGGATTTACAGCAGGATTCTGGAAATGTGTACGCCGGTGCGAATCAGCGGAGAGGACCGCAGAAAAAGCATTGGAAAAGAAAAACAGCAGGTCGTTAAGGAGGTACTTGATCTATGAAGTGCAAGGCAAAAAAGGCGTTTTTCGCAGGTAAGAATGACATCTATCACCGCTGGAAGGAGGTTAAGAAGCTGAATGGCAAAAGCAAAAACCAGTATTACAACAGAAAACCGCAGTGGCTCAGCTGCCGACGCTGCGGCTAAGGAGCAGCGGACGGAGATGCCGCTTTCAGACCTGCATCCCTTTGAAGGGCATCCCTTTAAGGTGTTGGACGATGAGCTGATGGCACAGACCGTGGAGAGCATCAAGCAGATCGGTGTGGTATCACCGCTGATTGTCCGACCGGACCCGGAAGGCGGATACGAAATCCTTTCGGGACACCGCAGACTTCATGCGGCGCAGCTGGCAGGTTTGGAGACAGTGCCGGTCATCGTTAAGGAAATGGATGATGATGCGGCAATCATCTTTATGGTGGACAGCAACTTGCAGCGGGAAAATATCCTTCCCAGTGAGAGAGCGTTTTCCTACAAGATGAAGTTAGAGGCAATGAAGCATCAGGGGGAACGCGGAGATTTAACTTCGGCCCAAGTTGGGCCGAAGTCGTGGGCAGCTCAGGTTGTAGCTGAAGAAGCTGGTGACAGTAAATCCCAAGTAAAGCGATATATCCGCCTTACAAACCTGATTCCTGAAATTCTGGATATGGTGGATGAGAAGAAAATCGCCTTCAATCCGGCGGTAGAGCTGTCTTATCTGAAACCGTCTGAACAGAAAGAATTTCTGGAGGCAATGGACTATGCACAGGCATCTCCATCCCTGTCGCAGGCGCAGCGGCTGAAAAAACTCTCGCAGGAGGGCGGCTGCACATTGGATGCCATGTGTGAAGTGATGAATGAATCAAAAAGGATGAGCTTGACCATGTGACGATTAAAAATGAGGTTCTTCGGAAGTATTTCCCGAAATCCTATACGCCGAAGCAGATGCAGGACACGATTATCCGGCTGCTGGAAAAGTGGCAGCGAAGTAAACAACGAGATATGGAACGATGAGAAGGAGATTTTTATGATGATGAACTTTAAGAAGAATCAGAACAACGCAGTGTGCAGCATGGACTGTAAGGACTGCCCGAACGGTGCATCGCAGCCGAATCCGATGGATGATCCCAAGTTTGAGAAGTCCATTGCGATGCTTCATAACTGGGTGATGCTGGAGGCAATCCGTGAAGATCACCCGAAGGAGCGTATTGTGATGGTGATCCTGCCGGGGACTGGCGGCGAACTTCTGACCGAGGCTGGCAGTCGAGACATCTTTGAGGATGTTTACGATGAGATGGAGGCTGATCTGGTGCAGATGGGGAACTGCTTCTCCATTATGATAAGAGCGATGTGATCGAGACTGACAGAACCCGCTATCTGTTGGGAGCTGCGGAGGTTTCGGAAATCGACCAGAACGGCAACGAATGCAGCATCAATCTGTTTACGCTGGAACGTACCATCGACTATGTGAACGAGAACCTGACGGTGGTTTCCATTGGCGGCGAGTTGGTTCCGGCACTGCGCCTGATCTAAGGAGGCGCCTATGAAGAAATTTGATGTGGAGATTACAGAGACTCTCCAGAGAAAGGTTTCCGTGGAAGCTGCCTCACAGGAAGATGCGGAACGCATGGTGACGCAGGCGTGGAACAATCAGGACTATGTTCTGGATTCCGGCGATTTCACCGGTGTGGATTTCAAGACCGTGGGAGAACATGAATTGGCAGAGACCAGGACAATGGATGTGCTGCTGGTACAGCCCAATGCCTATCCGAAGAAAATCAGTGTTGGCACGGAGCTGGAAGATTTGCAGGCCATGGTCGGCGGCGATATTGAAGTCACCTATCCATTTGAGGATGAAGTGGCCATTATTCTGAATGAATCCGGCAAAATCAATGGTCTGCCGCTGAACCGTGCGATTTACACTGAAGACGGGGATATGCAGGACATTTATGCCGGTGATTTTCTGGTGGTAGGGCTGACAGAGGATGACTTTGGTTCTCTGACTTCGGAGCAGATGCAGAAATTTGAGGAACAGTTCCATCAGCCCAGATGTTCGTTCGTATGGGTCGCAGCATCATGGCGATTCCGGTTCCGGATGACATGGTGAAGAAGATGGAGGAAAAGGCTGCAAAGCCCCAAGAAAAGAGCAAACCTGCACCGGACCGGGACAGTTTGTAAGGAAGGAGGCGGAGATTCATGCAGGAAGAAGTTGAAAATCGTACCGTCAATCTGGCAATCAGCACCACGAAATTGACCTTTCGCACCATCGTGAATGGCTATAATGCGTGGAAACGGCACCATCAGGCAAAGGTGGCTCAGAAAACAGCGCAGCTGCCGGTTGGAAAGCAGAGCATCAAAGAACTGATCGGTCAGAATCAGGGAGTCAGCAGTATCCCCATTGAGAAAACGGATTTGAAAGGCTTTGAACAGGTGGCACGGAAATATGGTGTGGATTATGCCATTACGAAAGACCAAAATGTAATGCCACCCAAGTACACGGTGTTCTTTAAGGCGAAGGATGCGGATGCACTGACTTCCGCTTTTGAGGAATTCACCAACCGAAAGCTGAAAACAAAGGAAAAACCGAGTGTTCTGGAGCAGCTTAACAAGCTCAAAGAGCTGGTTGCTGCAATTCTTCCGGATAAGGTTCGCCACAAAAGTCAGGAGCGTGATCTATGAGTAATAAGACAAAGAAGCAGCTGCTCCTGAACCTACCGTACTTCATTGCCGGTCTTGTATGTACCAATCTGGGAGAAGCGTGGAGAATTACCGAGGGCGCAGACATGTCTGAAAAGCTCCTCGGCTTTCTTTCTGCCCTGGGTGCAGCATTTTCCAACCCGATGCCAAGTCTGCATCCGATGGATTTGCTGATTGGTGTGTGCTGCGGAGCGGGTTTGCGGCTTGCTGTGTACCTGAAAGGCAAAAATGCCAAGAAATATCGCCATGGCATGGAGTATGGCTCTGCTCGTTGGGGTACGCAGAAAGACATCGAACCGTTTGAAGATCCAGTGTTTGCAAACAATGTGATTCTGACCCGGACGGAGCGGCTGATGATGGGCAACCGCCCGAAGAATCCGGCAAATGCCCGAAACAAAAACGTGCTGGTGGTGGGCGGCTCCGGCAGCGGCAAGACCCGGTTTTGGCTTAAACCCAATCTTTTACAATGCCACAGTTCCTATGTGGTCACTGACCCGAAAGGCGATATCGTAATCGACTGCGGCCAAGCCCTTTTGAAGAACGGATACAGTATCCGGATTTTCAATACTATCAATTTCAGAAAGTCGATGCATTATAATCCCTTCGCGTATATTCACAGCGAAAAGGATATTTTGAAGCTGACCACAACCCTCATTGCCAACACCAAAGGGGACGGCAAGGCCGGTGACGAATTCTGGACGAAGGCAGAGACCTTGCTGTATTGTGCTTTGATTGGTTATATCCACTATGAGGCACCGCTGGAAGAGCAGAACTTTGCAACGCTGATTGAATTCCTGAATGCGATGGAAGTACGCGAGGATGATGAAACCTTTCAGAATCCAGTGGATCAGATGTTTGAAGCTCTGAAAAAGAAAAAACCGAACCACTTTGCTGTCCGCCAATATGCCAAGTTCAAGCTGGCGGCGGGCAAGACCTTAAAGTCGATTCTGGTGAGCTGCGGCGCACGTCTTGCTCCCTTCGATATTGAGGAAGTCCGTGATATCACTATGTACGATGAGCTGTCGCTGGATACGGTGGGAGATAAGAAAACGGCTCTGTTCCTCATTATGAGCGATACAGACCCGACTTTTAATTTCCTGATTTCGATGATCTATACACAGCTGTTTAACCTGCTGTGCGAGAAAGCGGATGATGTCTACGGCGGCAGATTGCCGGTGCATGTGCGCTGCCTGATTGATGAGTGTGCGAACATTGGTCAGATTCCGAATCTGGAAAAGCTGGTAGCCACCATCCGATCAAGAGAAATCTCGCGTGTCTGGTGCTTCAGGCACAGAGCCAGTTGAAGGCAATCTACAAGGACAATGCCGATACCATCATCGGCAATATGGATTCCCGTATTTTTCTTGGCGGTTCGGAGCCGACTACGCTGAAAGAGCTGAATCAGGCACTGGGGAAAGAAACGATTGATCTGTACAACACTTCCGATACCAGAGGTAATAGCCCATCCTACGGCACCAATTACCAAAAAGTCGGGCATGACCTGGCCTCGGTGGATGAACTGTCTGTGTTGGATGGCGGTAAGTGCATTTTGCAGCTGCGCGGTGTGAGACCGTTCAAGTCAGATAAATATGATCTGACCCAGCATCCGAACTACAAGCTCACTGCCGGTGCTGATAAGAAAAACACGTTCAGCATCGAGGCGTTTCTTGACCATCGGCTGAAACTCAAGCCCGGTGATAAGTACGAAGTGGTTGATGCAGATCATGCCAAGTAAGTTCGTTCCGGTGATGAAGATGTCATAGGTGTGCTGTTGGCAACAGAATAAGAAGGGGCGGCGAGCTGCCGCCTCTTTACATAGCCAGGTTTCTGATTGGGATTGGAAATCTGGCTATATGTTTGCCCATTTGCAGGTGCACATGCAGATGGAAAATCACTATTCATCAGCCCATAAGGGCGCAACGTACAAGGAGGTACACATTTATGGCATTTTTCAACAGCGCAGTAACCGTTCTTCAGACCCTCGTTATCGCACTGGGTGCCGGCCTCGGCATCTGGGGAGCGATCAACCTGCTGGAAGGCTACGGCAACGACAACCCTGGTGCCAAGTCTCAGGGCATGAAGCAGCTGATGGCTGGCGGCGGCGTGGCACTGATCGGCACGACTCTGGTGCCGCTGCTTTCTGGACTTTTTGGTTAAACAGAAAGCATACGAGGTTGGAATTCTGATGAGGCGGCGGTGAGCCGCCCTTTTTACATAGCCAGGTTTCTGATTGAAATTGGAGACCCGTCTATTTTTTGCCCTTTTGCAGGTGCACATGCAGGGGGACATTCACTATTCACCAGCCCATAAGGGCGCATGTACAAGGAGGTACACATTTATGGCATTTTTCAACAGCGCAGTAACCGTTCTTCAGACCCTCGTCATCGCACTGGGTGCCGGTCTCGGCATCTGGGGAGCTATCAACCTGCTGGAAGGCTACGGCAACGACAACCCCGGTGCCAAGTCTCAGGGCATGAAGCAGCTGATGGCCGGTGGCGGTGTAGCACTGATCGGCACGACTCTGGTGCCGCTGCTTTCCGGTCTGTTCGGTTAAGCAAAGGCTGTCGGGGCGAAGATTCCGACCGGGCGGCGAAAGCTGCCTGTTACATAGTCAGGTGCAGGCAATCTCCGCAGCTGGCTATTTTCTGCGCTCTCTGGCAGGTGCACATGTTGGAAGTATGGCGCAGAACCGCAGTTTAGAATCGCACCGGCTGATAGGCCGGACAAGTTACAGGAGGACAAATCTATGGCGTTTCTTACTACAACTGCATCGGCACTGTCTCTTTTCTCACAGCTGTTTATGCTTCTGTCCCGGATGGCGAAGCTGTTCGGCGTGTTCGCGTAAGGAAGGAGGCGGCTCATGCAGAGTATCCTTGAACAGATCACAGATTGGCTCAAGAGCATGATCATCAGCGGTATCATGGGAAATCTTTCAGGGATGTTCGATTCGGTCAACCAGCAGGTTGGACAGATCGCAGGAGATGTGGGAACCACACCGGCGAACTTTTCACCTGCGGTTTTTTCTATGATCCGCAACATCTCGGAATCCGTGATCCTGCCCATTGCCGGAATGGTGCTGACATTCATCGCCTGTTATGAGCTGATCCAGATGCTCATCGAGCATAACAATCTGGCAAATTTCGAGACCTGGACATTTTTCAAATGGGTCTTTAAGACCTTTCTGGCAGTGACCCTGATCTCAAACACATTCAATATCACGATGCTGTCTTTGATGTGGCGCAGCAAGTGATCTCCCGAAGCGGCGGTCTGATTTCCGGCAGTACGTCCGTCAGCGATGCGACCTGACAGCGATGCAGGCCACACTGGAAGGCATGGACTTGGGACCGCTGCTGGGACTGTATTTGCAGACATTTGTGGTTCAGGTCACGATGCTGGCATTGTCGGCTATTATCTTTGTTATCGTGTATGGCCGAATGGTGGAAATATATCTCATGGTAAGCCTTGCGCCGATTCCGTTCGCAACCTTTGGAAACCATGAGCAGAGCCACACCGGTCAAAACTATCTACGCTCTGTTTGCACTGGGATTCCAGGGCTTTCTTATCATGATCTGTGTAGGCATCTATGCAGTTCTGATTCAGAACCTGTCCTTTTCGGATAACATTATCAGCAGCATTTGGGGCGTTATGGGCTATACGGTTTTGCTGGCATTTACGTTGTTTAAGACGGGAAGCCTCGCGAATCCGTATTTGCAGCGCACTAAGAGAGGAGGAATGAGTCATGGCATCTTATATTTCTGTGCCGCGAGACCTTTCAAAGGTCAAGACCAAGGTCTTTATGAACCTGACCAAACGGCAGATTCTCTGCTTCGGAGCCGGTGCGCTGATTGGCGTTCCGGTTTTCTTTTTGCTCAAGTCCAGCGGGAATCTGAGCCTTGCTGCACTTGGCATGATGGCAGTGATGCTGCCGCTTTTCTTTCTTGCCATGTACGAGAAAGACGGTCAGCCGCTGGAAGTGGTGGCAAAGCACTTCTATGAGGCAAAGTTCAAGAGGCCGAAAACGCGGCCTTACAAAACAAAAAATTACTATGCACTGCTGGTTCAGCAGGCAGACGTGGAAATGGAGGTAAATCGCATTGTTCAAAATTCTCGAAAAGCTGACAGCGAAGAATAAAAAGCAGGATGACATCCGAATGCCGTCCCATCTGTCAGCCGCAGAGCAAAAACAGGTGCAGACGGTGATTGACCGTGCAAGGGGTGACAGCACGGTTCCGCACTCAGCTCAGGATAGCATTCCCTTTCAGCGGATGTTCCCGGATGGTATCTGCCGTGTGACGGACAACTACTACACCAAAACCATTCAGTTTCAGGACATCAATTACCAGCTGGCACAGCAGGAGGATCAGACGGCTATCTTTGAGGAATGGTGCAGCTTCCTGAACTTCTTTGATTCCAGCATCCGCTTTGAGCTTTCTTTTATGAATATGGCTACGGATGCCTCGAATTTTGAGAAGATGGTGCGTATCCCGTACCAGAAGGATCATTCAATCCGGTGCGCACGGAGTACAGCACCATGCTGCGCCGCCAGCTTGCCCAGGCAACAACGGCCTGACTAAGATGAAGCCGTTCCTTGCCGT
>ENA-OQEN01000703-OQEN01000703.1-human-gut-metagenome-genome-assembly--contig:-NODE-703-length-14040-cov-2.295048_pt1 | contig 14040 bp, 17 predicted proteins | sample MGYA00242791_ERZ504627 | MGnify/ENA primary metagenome ERZ504627 (study PRJEB26092, sample SAMD00036316) | human gut metagenome | host: Homo sapiens | study: EMG produced TPA metagenomics assembly of... | reverse complement strand
CGCTCATCCGCGCCCGCGCCGCACAGACTGCGCTGGAACTGGCGCTGCGGCTGGCACAGGCAGGACCCCTGCCGGTACGCAGGTGCTGGCCGAAAGCGCACAGCATGACCCCGCCGCCCTGACCGCCTTGGACGAGACCCTGCGGGCAGAGTAAGGGCGGCCCCTGCGGCCGCAGGGGGATGCGTCATGACAAATAAGGAAGAGCGCCCGGCAGGCTGCGTGCTGCGGCTGTTCGGTGCACCGGAGCAGACCGTGCAAAAGGCTGTGGAAGCCCTGCCGGACACTTGGCAGGCACGGTGCACTGCCGCAGCCGGGGTGCGGAAACACTGGTGCGCTGCAAAGCAGCACCCCGCAGCAGCTGCACCGGGCGGTACAGCAGTTGCGGACAAGCCTTGCCCTGGCACTGTACGGGGAAGGGGAGCAGACCCTTGCCGCTGCCGCAGTGCAGGCGCTGGAACAGCACCGCAAGCTGCTGGTGTGCAGTGATACCGCCGCCGGGGCGCTGCTGGAGACCCGGCTGGAAAACCTTCCCGGCGCGGAAAAGGTATTCGATTTTGGCGCTATGAGCTACGCCAATACCGCGCTCACCGCCCGGCTCAGCCGCAAGCTGCGCAAGGCACCGCAGGCAGAGCCTGCCCGCACACTGGCGCGGGTGCAGGTCATGCAGAAGCTGACCGGTGCCGCGCTGACGGTGGGCTGTGTGGAACTGCCCCAAAGCCGTCTGCTGCTGGTGGGCGGTAAAAAGGGCTGCTGGCTGCGGTGCCTTGCGTCGGACGAGAACCCCGGGCTATGGCTGCTGGATATGCTGCGCCGTGCCGCCTGTGGTCTGCCGCAGGCTGGGGGCACAAACTGGCAGCCCTATGGCAGAGCCGTGCCGGATGCAGCCCTGACCCCTGCCTCCCTCACGGCGGAACAGTCTGCATCGCCGCGCCCGAAGCGCCGCAGGCTGGGCAAGGCACTGGTGGTGCTTTTGCTGCTGGCACTGGCAGCACTGGCTGCGGGCTGGTATTATACCGGCGGCGACCTTGCCGCCCTGCCCCAAAAGCTGCAAAGCCTTGGCGCAGAAAGCCTGCCCCACGCCGGGGCAAGGCTGGTGTGAACGTTGTAGCGGCTATCTTCCATAGAAAAGCAAAAACCAAGCCCGGAGGGTTCGTAAACCTTCCGGGCTTGATTTTGCGCTGGCGTCCCCGATGTGATTCGAACACACGGCCTTCCGCTTAGGAGTAGGGGCTGAAGCCATAAATCCTAGGCAAAAGTAGGTAAAACAAGTAACGTTTTATCAATTGATTTTTTGTTGCGCTGTCAATCTGAGTAAAGAACACAAACCCCGAAATAAAACGAGTAAAAGGCTTTTCATTAGCAGAAAATTAGCAGAGCTAATGAAAAGTGGAAGGTTCATTGTAAAATGCCCACCTTTCATTAGCTGGGAAGTGTACGTTTCCCTACGGATATTTGCTTGTTTAGCATTCGTGAACCAGACCATACAGCCGTAGCTGGTGTGATGGACAAATGTTTTCAATAGAAAAAGACCAGAGCTTTCTGCGAGAAAACTCTGGTCTATGTAACAGTGCGAATGGAAATGCGCATTGTCTTGTAAAAGGAAGGGGCTTATGGTATTCTTACGGGAGTAAAGGCACTGGATGCAAGGAACTTTGCGTGATTTTAGGAGTGTGCGATGGAAAAGAAATTTAATATTGTAGTCGGTGAAGATGGAACTGTAAAACTCCCAGATGCGGTTCTGGAAAAACTTGAAGTCAAACCCGGAGAGGAAGTTCGCTTCGAGGTAGATGACAATTTCTATGCAGTTAGGCTTCTATCGCGGATAGAAGCTGAACGCTTGGATTACTTGAATTGGATGCATAATAAACATTGCCCCTCTATTGAGGAAATGATTGCAGAGTCGAGAAAACAAGCCACTCAGAACATTGTGATCTCCCGTATCCTTGATGGGATGCCGGCAGAAAAAATCGCAGAAGACTATGAAGTTTCACTCGACTATGTAAAACAGCTTGCCCATCAGCTGAAGATGGATATAGAGGAAGCTAAGGCGAAAAAACACAAAGAAACGGGATCATCATAAAACAAGCAGCGGCAGATTTCCATATACGGAAACTGCCGCTGCTTATGTATAGAGATTTATAGGTTTTTTGCAAGATTTTTAATGAGTGTAGCCATAGAGGGGTCAGCCAGCAGTTTGGCAAGAGCTGCTGCCGCATCTGTATCGACTGGGCTGGCTTTGGGAGCGGATTGCTCTGCGCGAGGGAGGGCTTCAGGCTCTGCACCATGATGCTGATAGAAGAAATCGTCGAATCGTTGTGCGTTCAAACGCCGATCATCATCCAGAATGTGTGCATACTGCTCTGTGACCATCGAAGCCTGTGCATGGCCGGAGTCACCCTGAACGGCTTTAATATCACCGCCGTTCAGTTTGAGTTTGTATGTAATACTGGAGTGTCGGAAGCTATGAAGACCACTTTGGGGAGATTGTTTTTCTCAATCAACCGCTTCAATGCACCGTTGATGGTAGACTGCTCGGTTGGCATTCCCAATGGGCCGGCAACTACAAGATTGTAGTCCGTATATTCTGCACCCAGCGCTTCCTTTGTCATATCCTGCTCGGCTTTATATTTCATGAGCATTTCCGCAACTGTCTTTGGAAGAAAGATGGTGCGGATACTGCTGTCCGTTTTGGGACTTTTCAGAACCTGAACGGTGGTGCAGCGAGAATTCAGCGATGGAAAACGAGTGATAACATTTTTGTTTTCCAATGCGTCCAGTGAAGCAACGTCCACACGCTGAAGTTCTTTGTTTATGTAAATGGATGCGCGTCCTGCATCAATGCTTTCAGGAGTGATATCTACACAATCCCAAGTCAGACCGAGCAGCTCGCCCAAACGCAGGGAGCAAGAGAACGAGAGGTTGATGCACAGCCGGAGCCGTGGATCATCACAGACTTCTAAGGCATGGAACAGGGTCTCGGCAGTCCAGATATCACGCTTCTTTGCAGTGTATTTGGGCAAGGTGGCATAAATACAGGGATTCTTTTCCATAAGTTCCCACTTTACAGCCTGCTCAAAGGCACTTCTCAAAATTTTGTGAACCGAACGAACCGTGCCGGGAGAAACGTATTGATGCTGACGCTTTCCACACATAGGGTCAACGGCTTCGTATTTAAGCAGCCGCTGATAATATCCCTCAATTACGCGGGTGGTGAGATCTTGCAGCTTCATTGAGCCGATAAGCGGTATTATGTAGTTTGAAATCAGAGCATTGTTTGATTGATAGGTTGAGAGTGCCCATTTGGTTTTTCCGTACAGGGCAACATATTCTGTAAGCAAGTCTTTTAGAGTTCGGCACTGGGGTGCCACAAAGGTACCGACGGATTCTTTGTATTCGACCTCTTTCTTACGGTTTTTGGCATCTGCAAGGTCGGTAAAGGTTTCCCATTTCTGCTTTAGCGTTCCATTAGTGTGTTTGTAGGTATAGACAACGCAGTAGCTGTTATTGCGTTTGACAATGCTGGCCATTATACATCCTCCTCTACTTTACGTTTGGACTTCAGAACTTCATCGAAAGCATCTTTTTGGATGCGTTTTACCCTTCCCAACTTCATCGTTGGAATTCCTTCTTTGAGAACCCACGAGTCAAGTGTTGGGCGGCTGATTCCGTAGAAAGCCTGAATTTCCTGAAAACTGTAGTATTTCCCATTCTTGGGACATTGCAGTTTTAGCGGCGGCTCCTCATGCGTTTCTTTTTTCGATTTTTGAAGTTGGTATGTAGATTTGGCTTTTAAGCCATGCCTTAAAACTTTTTTTGGTAATGCGCGGCCTGTCGGCCACGCGCTCAATGACGAAACAATCTCGGTATTTTTTGCAATCAAGAATCCCATAAACATTCTTGCGTGGGATACCGAGTAGTTTTGCCATTTCCGGGATGGAGATGGTTTGCGCTTCAATCTCCCGGTCACGCTCCCGGTCAGCTGCTGTGCGGTAGCGGCTTTGTGACCGGTACCACCGCTCAAATTCCTCTTTGGGAATCCTCATACAGAAGTCTGTCGTTTCTGTTTTCAACTTGCCCTGTCGGATGAGTGTATAGATCGTTTCGGGTTTCACCTTCAATATCTCGGCGGCGTCAGGAACGGAATAGGACCGTTTGCAAAGTTCCTCGCCCGGTGGCGAGCCATTGACCTTATGATATTTGACCTGATTGGCATACCATTTCTCAAAGCTGGAAATTACGATACGCCTTTTGTCGTTTATCAGAATGACTTCAAAGAGATTCTTATGAAGTAGCCAATAGCTGTCTGTTTTGCCAAGGCCGAGAAGCTGCCGCATCTCACGAACCGACATGGTGGTTTTGGTAGTGGCAGGTTCAGCTTTTCCGTATAAGGGAGCCGAAGTATTCCGCATATCATCCATGAAAGACACCTCTCTATCTATGTAAAAGTTAGCCGGGATTTCTCATCCCGGCTAAAGAATAGCAGATTTCGCTTGAAATGTTGAGGATGTCAAACAGCAGGATTGCGTTCAACAGTGCCATCATTGAGCCATGCTTCAAAGCTGGCTTTGGAAATACGGTAAGCGCCGCTTACCTTGAACCAGCGGAATTCGTTCTGCTTCAGTAGACGGTAGACAGTGGGACGGCTCAGGAGCAGCATTTCCATCAGGTCTTCTACGGTATAGCAGCGGCTGTCCTTTGCTGTGGAAACAGGGGAGGAAACCGAGTTGGGCGAAGGTTCTTCATGAATAATCATTGGATAATACCTCGTTAAATATACTTAAAGTTAAAACTTAAGCGGCAATGCAGCCCGGCGGCTTCCACCATTATAAATAGTATAGACCTGCTGAAGGTACTTCGTCTTGCCGGGAAGCTTACGCCTGCGGTTCGTGCAAGGCGAAAAATCGTGAATGCATCGACCTGCCGCAGTTTGGCAATCAGACGGCCTTTGTTATATTCGGAGTGATACAGTTCTACAAAGCGGCAAATGCCGAGCAGGTTTGCGGAACTCATGGAATCGGGTTCTCCGTTCCACGCATTCAGCAAAACATCAAGGGATTCGATATACAGTTCCGGACCCAGCCGGATGAATTCATGATAGGCGGTTGCAATGCAGCTGATCCGCTGCTTGCCTCGGCCTTCTTCAAAAGAAAGATGAACGCCAGCCAATTCGGTGGCCTGCTGGAATGCAACGGCAGCAGGCTCCCCTGCAAAAATCAGGGCACGGAGCTTCTGCCTGCACTCAGCCGTTCCGAAATGCCTGTCTGCTGTGCAAACAGGAGGGCTTCTTCTCGTTCTGTCATACCAAAATAAACCTTGCAGCGAATCTGCAGATCGTCACCACCGTTCAGGAACTTCCGTGCAGCGATGGTGTTCTGTCCGTCCATCACATAGTAGTGACCATCCCGGAAGCTGATCTTCGGCTCATTGGCAACCCGCTCGTCAAATTCTTTTGCGATGCGGGCAACACGAGCGGGGTGAAGAGCACGCTGATAAGTGTCGCGCGGCACGATCAGTTCGCTGCTGTTCAGGCACATCTCATGGTAAGGTTTTACAACTGCGTTCATCATAAAGGAACCTCCTTCTTCTTTTGCAGAAAATCAATTCCTGATTGGATAATCAAACCGATTTTCTTCTTTTCGTTATCGGATAAGCGGAAACTGGAATACCGTTCATAACAGATATTCCAGCGGAACATAAGCGATTGAAGTGCATCATCCAGTTCTGCGACCATGAACTCAACAGAAGATTCCGTCGGGGTGGAGAGCATCCTTTCCGATATCTGCTCAATGCTATGTAGATCGCCTTTTGTGTGCTTGGCGAGAGCAGGGGGCTGACTGTTCAGCACCCGAAGATTCTGAAACTGCTGGGAGAGCAGCTCTTTTGCAGCGGCGAGAACATCCTCCTGCGGAGGAGCCGTAAGGTATTTTCGGAATGACTTGTATCCAATGAAACCAAAGCTGTATTGCAGACACACTGACACTTGCCGCATTTCATATTTGGACAGGTGCCCAAGGTAGCTTAACACTCTGGATTTATCTGCGGGGCGCGGGCTTTCGCAAATCGCCATAGATGGCGCACTCAAAAAACGATTGTGCAGAATAAAATGCGTTGGCATATTTCGCTTTTTGATCTGTGTTGTCAGTGGAACGACCAGAAGAACATTGGAATAAAAATTACCGTCATCGTTTTGGACAACAATGGCAGGTCGGATGCCGCCTTGCTCGGAACCGCTGTAAGGATTCAGATCCATCATGTAGACATCCCCGCGCTTGTACATCCAGTTTGCGGGCATAGGCGGATACTCTTTCTCTTTTTTACCTCGTGTGGCCAATTTGGATTTCTCCTTTCTATCCGTATATGTAACAGTGGGCTGCTCGCACAGCCCACCCTACTATCTCAAACAGCAAATTGCTGTGATTTATAGTTCTATACCTTTCCGTATTTGTCCCCGACATCCCCGGAAACGAAAACTCAGTTTTCGTGTGAGAAATCTTTCAGCCGTCCGGCAGCGTACCGATCCATAGGTTCTCACCTCTCCGTGGTTCTCACCGAGCTGCCCGAAGGCAGAAGTATCATTATTCTGTGATGGCTCTTAGCTATGGAGAAGCTGTCATCCATTTACCGTCAACCTACCGCTCATTCCCTCAGTGGAGATCATCGCATTTGTTACGGACGTGGCTCATCATCACAGGAACGTGACTGAAGAATGCGTGTTCAATTTTCAAGGGGCGGGATAGCTTGAGGGCTGCTTTGAACGCTTGCCGAAGCTATGGCTGTATTGTAACCGATGCGGAACGAAATGAACAGGAACTCAGAGTTCATAATTTTTGAGGAAAATAGGAAGTATCGTTCCTGTTTCTCGATGAGCCGTCAAAAATATATTTCCTGACTTTATGTAAGAAATGAAGTATTATACTCGTAAGAAACTAACTTACGAGTATATAAATTCGATAAATACACTTTGGGGAGGGAACAAAATGAGCCGATTTTACTGCCGCGATGAGGAACTTCGGAAGTTAAACAAACGATATGAGAATGGAAGTTTGAATGCGTTGTCATTTACGGCAGACGCCGTGTTGGAAAAACTGCGCTGATCAATGAATTCTGCAAGGATAAACCGACCATTTTCTTCTCTGCCTTGAATACGACCGGAAAAGAAAATCTGGAAGCCTTGTCCAAGGCAATCATGAGTTTTGAACGACCCAATGCAGAATCATCTCCGGAATTTACAACCTACGATGCAGCATTGGACGAACTGACAGCTCTCTCCAAGGAGCAGCGGATCGTATTTGTAATTGATGAGTATCCTTATCTTGCAAAGGCTAAACCCGCTATTTCCGCAATGCTTCAGCACATCATCGACCATAAATGGACAGAGTCCCAAATGTACTGATCCTGTGTGGCTCGTCCATGAGTTTTATGGAAAGTCAGGTTTTGGGCAAAGAAAGCCCTCTGTATGGGCGCAGAACAGCGCAATTCAAGATCATGCCGCTGGATTACAAGGAAACAGCGGTGTTCCATCCGAATCTGTCCGAGGAAGATAACGCCCTGATTTATGGCATCACAGGCGCGTTCCGCATTATATCAACAAATTGGATGTTCGGGACAGCGTAGATGAAGCACTGATGGAAACTTGTTTGACCGTTCCAGCTACCTCTATGAGGAACCGGCCAACCTGTTAAAGCAGGAGCTGCGTGAGCCAGCAATTTATAATGCAATCATCAAGGCAATTGCAGAGGGGGCTTCTCGCCTGAATGATATCACCACGAAAGTTGGTGAAGAAAACTCTGTGGTGGCGAAGTACCTCAAAACGTTGATAGACCTTGGAATCGTCAAAAAGGAAACGCCGATCACTGAGAAACCGGGCAAAAAAACGATCTATCTTCTGGCAGACAATTTTTTTCGTTTTTGGTACCGTTTTGTGCCGGTCAATGCAAGTGCCATTGATTCGGGGCGGATCGCAAAGACCTACCCCCATGCGGTGAAGCAGTATTTTCCAGACTATATGGGTCTGATTTTTGAGAAGATGTGCCAAGACTACTTGCTCTATTATGCGAATGATCTTCCTATCGAGTTGAGTGAGATTGGGCAGTGGTGGGGAACCGACCCTCAAAAAAGAAGCAGATACAAATCGATATTGTCGGTAGGCCGGTTGAGGGCAATGACTATATCATCGGCTCCTGCAAATATCGCAATGAAAAATCGGTTTGGACGAACTGGAACTGATTCGGGAATATGCAGCAGTCTTTGGGAAAGGAACAAACTACCACTACTACATTTCTCGAAAGGCGGATTTACGGACGGACTACTTCAGGCACAGGAACGCGGAGAAGTACAGCTGCTTACCCTTGCCGATATTTTTGAATAACACAAGAAACGCTCTTGTCGGTGTAAAACCGGCAGGAGCGTTTCTTGTTGAAGTGATTATAAAAGACCTTTGATTTTTTCAAGATGATCTATAGCGGCTTGCAGTTCATTTTGAAACTGATCCCTAGAAGGATCTCGACCCAAAAGAAGATAATCCATACTGACATGGAAGTATTCTGCAATATCGATCAGGATTTTTACAGAGCCATTGGAGCTTCCCCTTTCAAGATCGCCGAGGTGTCGATGGGAAACACCAAGTTTTTCAGCAAGTTTTTCCTGCGATAACTTCGCATTTGTACGCAAAGTAAAAATACGGTTACCAATAGCATTCGGATCAAAGCTCATGTGTGACCTCCAAATTTTCGATAAAGCGTGAGAAGTCGAAAACTCGGAGTTGCTACGGATATCTAGCCGCTTGGGGCATCCACGAAAAACGGACAAACATAAAGCCTGCTCCTTTTTACGGGAGCAGGCTTCCTGAAGGCTAAAAAATAGCCGGACAACAACCAACTGAGAGATCTTCAAAGAAAATCTCTCAATCAGCTGTTGCCCGGCTATTTGGAGCACGTTTCATACATTGCCTTGCGGCAATGGCCCGTTGCTCGGAGCGAACAGTCCATATTCAGGGTGCAATGCACCTGTATTTGTTAAAATGACTGGAAAATCACCGGCATCTAAATGCCAGATCAAGTCTCAGGGTTTCTTTGCATCTATTGCACTTCACTTGTAGTATACCTGAACACCCCTCGATTTTTTGGTATAACTTATTTCCACAAACAGGGCAAAATCTCCAGCCTACCACCGATTCAAATGCGCCAACGACCGAGGAAACCAGCATTCCAAGAAATAACAGAGCGGTCAGCCACGGAAGACGCTTTTTCACACTTTCAAAAACGCTTTCCCTCAAATCTTCCTCGCCGGTCAGACCACCCAGCTTTGCGTAATCATCGCTCATCTCATCGTCAACCAGTTCCACCACATCGGATGATGTTATGATACCCATCAATTTGCCTGCCTCATTCAGCACCGGCAGACTGCGCTCCGCATAGTCCACAATGCGCTCGATACAGTCGCTGATTTTTTCCCGATCTGTAACGTAGGGGTAAGACCCAACGATGAGTTCCGCAAGAGGATCTTCTGCACGTGCAATAATCAAATCTTTTAAGTCGATTGCACCATAGAAATGTTCATTTTCATCCACCACGTACAACACAGAGATGTTGTCATTCTCCCCGGCCTGCTTGACCAGCTCACTCATAGCCTGCCGGATGGTCATATCATTTTTGATGCGGATATAATTCGTCGTCATTTTGCTGCCGATCTCATCTTCGCTATAAGAAAGCAGCATCTTTACGTCTTCAATCGAATCTCTGTCCAGTTTGTTGACGATTTCACCCTTGTCTATCTCGTCAAGGTCTTCCAGCGCATCTGCCGCATCGTCCGAGTCCATGTTGGAAATAACTTTTGCAGCCTCATCTCTGGATAATTCTTTCAGATACGGCTCTGCATCGTCCAGATAGCGAAGATCTCAGCCACTTCGTCTACTCCAAAATGGGATAAAGCGACTTGCGTTCTGCAGGCATGAGCGCTTCCAAAGCATCCGCCAGATCTTTTTCATGGTAATCCGACAGTTTTTCGGCCAGTTCAGCCTGAGGTATATTGCCATGAATGATGTTCAAAATTTCCTGCACATAGTTTTTCTGCATGATCTGTCCTCTTGATTCTGTTATGTCAATCAAAAAATATCGTTTCACTTCAAAAATTCGAATTCTATCATAGCACGTCCGTCCTGTGACAGCCACCATTCCGGTGTAAACCCTTTGTAAAATCAGATATAAAAAATTCCCTCAAAGCAGCAGACTTTGACGGGACGAAAGAAGAAAAGAAAGATACTCAATTGATGCACAGAGCCATTCAAGCTATAACCTGATCTCTTGCACAGAGCATACGTTGATGCCGCTCTGCCCTGTACCATGGCAGATAAAGAAGCAACAGGACTGCAGCAAGAACCGGCAGAAAGCCAGTAGATAAAAACGTTCTCCAAAGCAGTGGGCGAAAAAGGCAGTAATCGCATTGCCCTGCGGATCATTGAGAAAGAAAAGTTTGTTTTCAGCAGCCGATTCAGGAAAAAGATCGGCGTTGCGATTGCACACAGAAACGCCAGTACCCAGCGGATATGATGCACCTGCGGGCGAAATCCGCCAGCAAGCAGAAGGACCGGATAGAGGATCAGCAGAACGTGAATGCTATAGGAATGCAGATGCAGCAGGTTCCAGACCGGGAGCCGCTGCCATGAGGGGCTCAACATTGCGACCACTGCTCCCGGAATACAGAGCGCATAAAGGATTTCCTTGCTCCAACGGCTCTGGTGTATGGCATCGTACCAGCAGACAAAGATGTTGATGCTGCACAGGTGGAGAGCAGATAGGTCACGTTCCATTGACCGGTGTACAGCAGGACGGCCTGCTTCATAAACTCATCGGCCAGCATCAGGACAAACACAGCGCGAAGGATCTGATGCCGGGTCACTTCCCTGCAGCGGTAGTAGATCACCGCACAGAGAAAAATGACCGCCGCTGCTCCCAGCAATTCTGCCCAATGCGTTGCACTGAACAAAGAGAAGGCGCGGTAATCCGCCCCGCGTTCTGCCTGTATCGTCTGCACGGATTTCCAGAAATCTTCCATAGGATTCTCCCTTTCTGCGATTTCATTCTACAATAAAATTGTATCATCGAAATCCAGTCGAAGAAACCGTGCTGCGGTCAAATCTGTGTGAAATCCGAGTGCATCTCACTTCAGACTGGAGTGCACGTTGGCCTGATAGGCTTCCTCGTAGAACTGTGCCTGACAATCCACGGCATCGGCACCGGGCATCCGGCGGACATAGCTGCCGTCCGGCTGCTGCACGCGGGCGTTGCAGTTGTCGGCCAGCATCGTGTCAAAGATGTGCTGCAAACGTGCCTTCAGAGCCGGAGCCGTGACCGGAGCCGCGATTTCCACGCGGCGGAGCGTAGAGCGGGTCATCCAGTCTGCCGAGCCGATGTAGTACCGGGCACGCTCTCCCTGTCCGAAAATGTAGATGCGGGAATGCTCCAGATAGCGGCCCACGATGCTGATGATATGGATATTCTCGGTCTCATCCGGGACACCGGCACGCAGGCAGCAGATGCCGCGCACCACCATATCGATGTAGACGCCCGCCTGACTTGCCTCGATGAGCTTGTTGATGAGCACTTTGTCGGTCAGGCTGTTGATCTTGATGCCGATGTAGCCGCCCTCGCCGCGGGCGGCAGCTTTGATCTCACCGTCTATCCGATTCAGCAGACGGTTCTGTAAGCAATGAGGCGCCACCAGCAGGTTCTTGACCGAATCCACCGTTTCGCCCTGATCCAGTGCGCGGAACACTTCGGTGGCTTCCAGACCGATTTCCTTGGATGCGGTCAGGAAAGAAAGGTCGGTGTACAGGCGGCTGGTCTTTTCGTTGTAGTTGCCGGTGCCGATCTGGGTGATGAAGGAAATACCTCCTTCGTTTTGCGGGTGATCAGGCAGAGCTTGGAGTGGACTTTCAGCTCAATGCCATACACCACATGACAGCCGGCACGTTCCAGCAGGCGGGACCACTCGATGTTGTTTTCCTCATCAAAGCGGGCTTTCAGCTCCACCAGAACATCCACCTGCTTGCCGTTTTCGGCGGCTTCCACCAGTGCATCCACCACCTTGCTGTGGTTGGCCAGACGATAAAGAGTCATCTTGATGGAGACCACGTCCGGGTCGCAGGCGGCCTCGTGCAGCAGCTGCAGGAAGGGACGGATGCTCTCATACGGATAGTGAATCAACTTGTCCTCTTCCAGGATCTGCGGAATGATGGGCTTGCGCTCGTCCAGTGCAGGGCTGGGCTGCGGGTGGCGGGGCGCAAAGAACAGGTCGGTGTGGCTGCGCAGCTGATCCTCGATCTGGAACAGGAAAGAGTGATCCAGCGGAGAATCGTATTCAAACACCCGCTTGGGGTCCAGTTTCAGGTTTTTGCACAGGGACTGGATAATTTCTTCGTCGATCTCACGGCTCAGTTCCAGACGGACAGGTGCCAGCTTTTTGCGCTTCTTGACCACTTCGGCCATGTGATCCCGGTAGTTCAGGTCTTCGTCATAGATCAGGTCGGCGTCAATATCCGCATTGCGGGTGATGCGGGCCAGCGTTTTGCTGGTGACCTTATAGCCTTGTAGAGCAGTGGCAGGAAGTGCAGGATCAGTCTTCCGACAGGATAAAGCAGCCAGTACGGCCCGGCACCGGCACCAGCCGGGGAAGATCTCATTGCCGCAGGGCACAATGCCGATTCTTCTTCTTTTCTGCCTTGGTGCTCAGCACCGCAACCGCATAGATGCCCTTGTTTTTCAGGAACGGAAAATGCCTGCTTTTTGCTGATGATGAAACTGGACAGCAGCGGCAGGTAGTCCTGCCGGAACAGCTTTTCCAGTTCGGTACGGCTTTCTTCCTCCATATGGGCAAAGTCCAGCAGACGGATCCCCTGCTCTGCAAGCTGTTCCAGCAGACCATTATAAGCAGCGTCCCGGCGGGCTGTCAGCTTGTGGATAAAAGCCAGCGCTGCATCGATCTGTTCGCCGCTGGTCATATTCGTCTTATTTTCCCGTGCGTTTTTGTCCAGCAGCATCTGGTCTTGCAAGCTGCCGATGAGCACCATGAAAAATTCATCCAGATTGCTCTGGAAAATCGACAAAAAACTCAGCCGTTCACACAACGGCAGACGGGAATCCTCTGCCTCCTCCAGAACGCGTTCGTTGAACCGCAGCCACGAAAGCTCACGGTTTGCATAGCAATGATAGGTGTTTTCCATATTCCTCTTCCTTTTCTCTGACCGGAATGCTTCGGATTGCATGATACAAACGTTTTTATTGTACCGTGCAAATGTAAAATCAGAAATCAGGAATGTGTCTGGAATATGTAAAATCGCTTCTGCACACAGATTTTACCGCAATTTGATTGCAACCGCCTCGAAATCATCTTACAATAGTAGATACTTTCTTTTAATATATGAATCGGGGGCAGAGAACCATGACGTATAAAGACATCAAACACAATGAGGAAGTCAACGAACTGCTGAAAAAAGGCAACCAGAATCTAGGCCTGCTGGGCTACACCGAGCACTCACAAGCCCATTGTGTCCGGGTGGCAGAGACCGCCGCCCACATCCTGAAAAAATTCGGCTATCCGGAGCACGACATCGAGCTTGCCCGGATCGCAGGCTATATGCACGACATCGGAAACGCCATCAACCGCAGCCGTCACGCCGAATACGGCGGGCTACTGGCCAACGAGATTCTGAAGCAATATGACCTGAGCGTCCCGGACCGCATCACCATCGTGTCCGCCATTTCCAACCACGATGAATCCACCGGCGGGGCCGTGGATCCCATCTCGGCAGCACTCATCATCGGCGACAAGACTGATGTGCGCCGCAGCCGTGTGCGGGAAAAGCCCAAAGCATCCTTCGACATCCATGACCGGGTCAACTATGCGGTCACAGACCAGACCCTGAAGATCAACACCGAGAAAAAAGTCATCTCGCTGAATCTGCAGATCGACACCGACATTTGCAGCATGTACGAATATTTTGAGATTTTCCTGCAGCGGATGCTGATGTGCCGCGGGGCTGCC
>ENA-OQEN01000702-OQEN01000702.1-human-gut-metagenome-genome-assembly--contig:-NODE-702-length-14071-cov-2.383678_pt1 | contig 14071 bp, 23 predicted proteins | sample MGYA00242791_ERZ504627 | MGnify/ENA primary metagenome ERZ504627 (study PRJEB26092, sample SAMD00036316) | human gut metagenome | host: Homo sapiens | study: EMG produced TPA metagenomics assembly of... | reverse complement strand
ATATAAAGCTCCTGAACGACTGCGGCTTTGACGACATATGCCTGTCCATGAGGCGTCCTCCGTGCCGCTGACCGTCGAGGCTACCGCCTCGCGGCGAGAGAGCTGCCCTATCCGTTGCACCTGGGCGTCACGGAGACCGGCACGGCCTACGGCGGCGTCATCAAGTCCGCCGTCGGCATCGGCACGCTGCTCATGGAGGGCATAGGCGACACCGTGCGCGTCTCCCTGACCGCCGACCCCGTGGAGGAGGCCCGCGCGGGCGTGGAGATACTCAAGGCCTCGGGGCTCAAAAAGGGCGGCATACGCTTTGTCTCCTGCCCGACCTGCGGGCGGACGGAGATAGACCTCATCGGCCTCGCCCACGAGGTTGAGGAGCGCCTGCGCGGCGTGGAGCGGGATATCACCGTCGCCGTCATGGGCTGCGTCGTCAACGGCCCGGGCGAGGCGCGGGAGGCGGACTACGGCGTCGCGGGAGCCGCGGCTGCGGCCTGCTCTTCAAAAAGGGCGAGATCGTCGCAAGGTGCCGGAGGGCGAGCTCTGCTCCGCGCTCATGGAGCTCATAGAAAGCGGGGAAGGGCTATGAGCGCGAACGCAGTGGGCTTCCTCGAGATCTTCCCGGACTGCGCGGGGCTGTCCGGCCTCTGCGGCGGCCTGGACAAGGCGGAGGTCACTTCCGTCGTCGTGAACAGCGCGGAGCTGACGATGGAGGTCGAGGCGCTCTTCACCCGCGCCCCGGCCCCGGCGGAGCTGAGCAGCCTGGAAAACGAGCTACGCGAGGAATACGGCCTCGCCTCCGTGCGTATAGAGGCTGACTACCCCCGCGCGGCGCAGGAAAAGCAGCCCGGCGGTGCCTCGCGCGTGCTCTACGGCAAGGCGATAAAGGAGCCGAAGCTCGTGGAGATGTCCGCCCTCAACCTGGAGAGCGGCACTGTTGCCGTGAAGGGCGAGGTCTTTGCCGTCAACAACCGCGAGATACAAAAGCGCGGGGCCTACGTCCTGAGCTTTGACATGACGGACTACACCGCAGCGTCCGCGTGAACAAGTTCTTTGACAAGAGCGAGGACGCCGCCGTCCTCTCGAAGATAAAGCCCGGCCAGACGCTTATCTCCGCGGCCGCGTGACCTATAACAAGTTCGACAACGACATGGTGCTCGAACCCTACACCATCATGGCCTCAAAACCCGAGCTGCGCCCGGACGGCGCCAAGGAGAAGCGCGTGGAGCTGCATTTCCACACGCGCTACTCGACGCTGGACGCTCTGACGGACCCGGCCAAGGCCGTGGAACGCGCCGCCGCCTGGGGCCACCCGGCCATAGCCGTCACCGACCACGGCACGGCACAGGCCTTCCCCGAGATGTCGAAGGCGGGCAAGAAATACGGCGTCAAGATCATCTACGGCATCGAGGGCTACTACGTGAACGACCTGGAGGAGCGCCCCGCCGTGCGCGGCTGCTGCAACAACCTGCTCGACTGCGAGTTCGTGGCCTTCGACGTGGAGACGACGGGCCTGAGCGCCGTGACGGACCGGCTGACCGAAATAGGCGCCGTCCTCTTCAAGGGCGGCGAGGTGCGGGACAAGTTCAGCACTTTCGTGGACCCGAAAATGCCCATCCCGGCAAATATCACGGAGCTGACCGGCATCCGGGACAGCGACGTCGCCGGTGCGCCCTTGGAGGCCGAGGCCATGCGCGCCTTCCTGGACTTCGTGGGCGGCCGGCCCATCATCGCGCACAACGCGAGCTTTGACACCGGCTTCATGGCCGCCGCCTGCGAGCGCAGCGGCATAAGGTTCGAGCCGGTCGTCCTCGACACCCTCGTGCTCTCCCAGCGCCTGCTGCCGGAGCTGAAGCGCCACAAGCTGGACATCGTGTCCAAGCATCTGGGCCTGCCCGAATTCAACCACCACCGCGCCTTTGACGACGCCGAGGTCGTCGCGCGAATGATGGAGCGCTTCATCCCCATGCTGCAAAGCCACGGCGCGGAGCGCGTCGCGGACATAGACGGCGTGCTGCGCAAGCTCTCCGGCGCGGGGACGCGCAAGGTGAGGCATATAAGCCTGCTCGTCCGCAACAAGGTGGGCCTTAAGAACCTCTACAAGCTCATCTCCGCCTCATATCTCAAACACTACAGCCGCAACCCGATAATCCCGCGCAGCCTGCTGGAGCGGCACCGCGAGGGCCTGCTCATAGGCTCCGCCTGCGAGGCGGGCGAGGTGTTCGACGCCGTCCTGCGCGGCGCGCCGGGCGCGGAGCTGAAGCGGATAGCCTCGTTTTACGACTACATAGAGGTCATGCCCATAGCGAACAACCGCTTCCTGGTCGAAAACGGTACCGTCCGCGACGATGAGGGCCTGCGCGACCTCAACCGCAGGGTAGCCCGCCTTGCCGCGGAGCTGGAAAAGCCCCTCGTCGCCACCGGCGACGTCCATTTCCTCGACCCGAAGGACGAGATATACCGCCGCATCCTCCAGGCCGCCAAGAAATTCTCGGACGCGGACCGCGAAAACCCGCTCTACTACCGCACGACTGAGGAGATGCTTGAGGAGTTCGCCTACCTCGGCCAGCGCACCTGCTACGAGGCCGTCATAACGAACCCGAACCGCATAGCCGACATGTGCGAGGAGATACAGCTGCTGCCCGACGGCCTCTTCCCGCCGAAGATAGAGAACTCGGCGGAGATACTGAAAGACCTCGTATACGGGCGCATGCACGAGATATACGGCGAAAACCCGCCCGAGATAGTCACGAAGCGCGTCGAGACAGAGCTGGGCGACATCCTCTCCCGGCACTACGACGTCATCTACATGTCGGCCCAGAAGCTCGTCGCGGACTCGAACGCGCACGGCTACCTCGTCGGCAGCCGGGGCAGCGTCGGCTCCTCCATCGTGGCGTATATGTCGGGAATAACGGAGGTCAACAGCCTCCCGCCGCACTATGTCTGCCCGAAATGCCACCATACGGACTTCGAATCCGGCGCGGGCTACGGCTGCGGCGCGGACATGCCGGACAAGACCTGCCCCGGGTGCGGCGAGAAGATGCGCAAGGAGGGATTCGATATCCCTTCGAGACCTTCCTGGGCTTCGGCGGCGACAAGGTGCCGGATATAGACCTCAACTTCTCGGGCGAATATCAGCCGGCGCATAAGTATACAGAAGAGCTCTTCGGCTCCGACCACGTCTTCCGCGCAGGCACCATCGGCACCCTGGCGGAAAAGACGGCCTACGGCTACGTCCTCAAATACCTGGAGGAGCGCGGCAGGCACGTCTCGAAGGCGGAGGAGGGGCGGCTCGCCATGGGCCTCGTGGGCGTGAAGCGCACAACGGGCCAGCACCCCGGCGGCCTCGTTGTCATCCCTCAGGACATGGAGGTTGAGGACTTCTGCCCCGTGCAGCACCCGGCGGACGACCCGGACAGCGGCATAATCACGACGCACTTTGAGTATCACAGTATGGAGGCCAACCTCCTGAAGCTGGACGAGCTGGGCCACGATGACCCGACCATGCTGAAGATGCTGGAGGACATGACCGGAGTGAACGTCCGCGAGATACCGCTGGACGACCCGGAGACCATGCGCATCTTCAAGACCGCGGCGCCGCTCGGCCTCGGGGACGACGACCCCATCATCGGCAAGACCGGCACCATAGGCATCCCGGAGTTCGGCACGGGCTTCACGCGCAGATGCTGGTGGATACCCAGCCTGAGCAGTTCGATACCCTCGTGCGCCTCTCGGGTTTCTCGCACGGCACGGACGTGTGGCTCGGCAACGCCAAGGACCTCATCCTCTCAGGCACGGCGAGCGTCAAGGAGACCATCGGCTGCCGCGACGACATCATGCTCTACCTCATCTCGAAGGGCATGCCGGACAAGCGGAGCTTCAAGATAATGGAATCCGTCCGCAAGGGCCGCGGCCTGCCCGAGGGCGCGGAGGGCGAGATGCACGACGCGGGCGTGCCGGACTGGTACATCGGCTCCTGCCGGAAGATAAAGTACCTCTTCCCGAGGCCCACGCCGTGGCCTATGTCATGATGGCCTTCCGCATAGCCTGGTTCAAGGTCCACCGCCCGCTGGAGTTTTACAGCGCGTATTTCTACCGCCGCAGCCAGAAGGACGCCTTCGACGCGGGCCTGATGCTGAAGGGCCGGGACTTCGTGCGCCGGAAGATTAACGAGATAAAGTCGAAATCGGACGCCACGGCGAAGGAAGAGGACCTCGTGACGACGCTGGAGGCGGTGTACGAGTTCTATATGCGCGGCTTTGAGTTTGCGCCTATGGACCTCTACGAGTGCGACGCGGCGAAGTTCCTGGTGGTGGACGAGAAGCGGCTGCGCCCGCCGTTTGTGGCCATCTCCGCCTGGGCGCGGCGGCGGCGAACGACCTCATGGCCTGCCGCACCGGCGGCCGCCGCTTCATCTCGGTGGAAGAGCTCTCCCTGGCCTGCCCCAAAGTGAGCCAGGCCCACATAGAACAGCTCAAAGCCGTAGGCGCCCTCGGCGAAATGCCCGAGGAGAGCCAGATGACGCTGTTTTGAAAAATGAAAAACGGCGGACACTTTTTGCGGTGTCCGCGTCTTTATGTACTCACATGAAGTTCTGGATAAGCACCAGCAGCACGATGCCTGGTATGCCCAGCACCCCCGCCACCAGGGCGTTGGTGGCGTTGATGCCGAGCGAGAAGTCGAAAAAGCCGCCGATGAAGTTGAAAACAAAGAGCAGTACGAGCCCCGAGAGCATATTCAGCAGCAGCTTGAAGAGGAGCTTTATCGGAAGCCGGATTATCTTCAGCAGCAGATATAACAGCAGTACGCAGACGACAATGGTGATGATGGTGCCTATGGGCGGCATGTTATGCCCTCCTTATCACAAAAAATACGATTTGAGGTTCCTCACCGCGTAGTTGTATTTCGCCTTGAGGGCGCTCATCTCATAGATGCAGGTGTCGAGCGCCGAGGGGTCGGTCATGTTGTTGAATTTGACGTAGACTTCGCCGAGCTGGTTCCTGATGCTGTCCAGCTCTTCGACGGCCTTTTTGACCTCGGCGCGGTGCGCCTTGGCTTCTCTTCGGTTTTTGGACAAGGTGATCACACTCCCTTGTCCATATTGTATTCAGACCCAGCCTGTTTTAACCGAAAAAAGCAAAAACTTCTTGTAATACGCGCGCGCTCCGGAGCCATACTACACTCGGACTTCAAAAGAGAAGCGAGTCCGGCAGGGCAAGAGAGAAAAGCCCAAGGCCGGTGCCTGGCGCGCTAAAGCGCGGAAAAGGCGAATGGCCGTCCGCCTGAACGCGGGCTGCCGGAAAGGAGCCGCAAGCCTTGTTCCGCGAGGGATAAGCGCAGGCCACACACGCGAGAGAATGAAGTCAAGTGCCGCGGGACGAGGCGAACGCCATGTCTTTATGCGGTGCGGCGGGGTGCGCACGAGAGTGCGGCCCCGCTTTTTTTCTTGCAATTTAGGGGCGGCTGGTCTATACTATATAAGTAAAATTATGCAATTTTGCGCTACAACATATTGATTTAGTGGGGGAAAAACTGCAAATGGCAAGAAACACTCCCGAGTCCTACGGCAACGAGAGCATCTCCCAGCTCAAGGGCGAGGACAGGGTCAGAAAGCGCCCCGCGGTCATTTTCGGCTCCGATGGGCTGGAGGGCTGCGAGCACGCGGTGTTCGAAATATTGTCGAACTCGATAGACGAGGCCGCGCGGGCAACGGCAGCATTATAACACTGACGCGCTATCTCGACAAGAGTATAGAATGTGAGGACTTCGGCCGCGGCTGCCCCGTGGACTGGAATCCGGCTGAGAAGAAGTATAACTGGGAGCTCGTGTTCTGCGAGCTCTACGCCGGCGGCAAATACCGCAACAACGAGGGCGGCGACTACGAGTATTCCCTCGGCCTCAACGGCCTCGGCACCTGCGCCACGCAGTATTCATCCGAGTACATGGACGTCACCGTCCGGCGCGACGGGAAGAAATACACGCTCCACTTTGAAAAGGGCCGCATCAAGGGCAAGCTCGAGGAGGAGCCGGCGGACCGCAAAAAGACCGGCACGGACATCCGCTGGAGGCCTGACCTTGAGGTGTTCACGGACATAGACATCCCCCTTGACTACTATACGGCGACGCTGAAGCGCCAGGCCGTGGTGAACGCGGGCGTGACCTTCCGCCTGCGCAACGAGATAGCCCAGGGCAAGTTTGACACCACGGATTTCCTATATGAGAACGGCATCCTCGACTACGTGTCGGAGATAGCGGGGGAGGAGACGCTCTCGACGCCTGTTTCATTCAGCCGAGCGGAAGGGCCGCGACAGGGCGGATAAACCGGAGTACAAGGTCAAGCTCTCGGCAGCTTTCTGCTTCTCGAACAAGGTAAACGCCATAGAGTATTACCACAACAGTTCCTTCCTGGAGCACGGCGGCGCGCCGGAGAAGGCCGCGCGCAGCGCCTTCGTCAGCGCCGTGGACGCCTACATCAAGAAGGTCGGGAAATACCAGAAAAACGAGTCGAAAATCAGCTTCCAGGACGTCCAGGACTGCCTGGTCCTCGTCACAAACTGCTTTTCCACCCAGACCTCCTACGAGAACCAGACGAAGAAGGCCATCACCAACCGCTTCATTCAGGAGCCATGACAGACTTCCTCCGCTCACAGCTGGAGGTGTATTTCATCGAGCACAAGGCCGAGGCGGACAGGGTCGCAGACCAGGTGCTCATAAACAAGCGCAGCCGCGAGCAGGCCGAGAAGGCCCGGCTGAACATAAGAAAAAAGCTGACGGGCAGCATGGACATCTCAAACCGCGTGCAGAAGTTTGTGGACTGCCGCAGCCGGGACGTCTCGAAGCGCGAGATATATATCGTGGAGGGCGACAGCGCCCTGGGCGCCTGCAAGCTCTCGCGCGACGCGGAGTTCCAGGGCATAATGCCCGTGCGCGGCAAGATCCTCAACTGCCTGAAGGCCGATTACGGGCGCATTTTCAAAAGCGAGATAATAACGGACCTCATCAAGGTCCTGGCTGCGGTGTGGAGGTGCAGAAGCATATCAAGGAGCTGCCCGCCTTCGAGCTGGAGAGCCTGCGCTGGAGCAAGGTCATCATCTGCACGGATGCGGACGTGGACGGCTTCCAGATACGCACGCTCATCCTGACGATGCTCTACCGCCTGGCGCCGACTCTCATCCGCGAGGGCTACGTCTACATCGCGGAGTCGCCGCTATACGAGATAGAATCGGGCGGCAAGACCTGGTTTGCTTATTCCGAGCGCGAGAAGGCGGAGATACTGGAGGGCATAGGCCGCGCCAAGGTCACGATAAACCGTTCCAAGGGCCTGGGTGAGAACGACCCGGACATGATGTGGCTGACGACGATGAACCCCGAGACGCGCCGGCTCATCCGGGTCATGCCTGAGGACGCAGAGCGCACCGGCGAGATCTTCGATTTGCTGCTGGGCGACAATCTCGCGGGCAGGAAGCAGCATATATCCGAGTTCGGCAGTCAGTATCTCGACCTTGCCGACATATCCTGAGGGGGTTTGGGAATGAGATTCAAGACAGTCAAGAAGGTAGCCATGGCGGGGCTGCTGCTCTCGCTGCTGCTGTGCCTCATAGGCGTGTTCGGCATGGAGCCGGGGACGCCGGAGTCGGGAAGCATGGCCATCTGGGCGGTGGTGGTGCTGATGTTCACAATGGCGATCGTGCTCAAGTGGAGCCGCTGTCCCTGGTGCGGGGAGCTCATCATCAAAAGCTGTTCAGCATCAAGGAGTGCCCCAGCTGTGGGCGCGATCTCGAGACCGGCAAGAAGAAAAAAGGCAAGGGCGGAAGAAAATAAATGGCTCGTAAAAAACCGGCGCAGGAGCCGGAAAACAGGAAAAAAACCAACGAAAACGTCATGGGCCTGCGCGCCGAGGTACTGGAGCAGCCCATAACCGAGACGCTGGAGACGAACTATATGCTACGACCATGACGCGTCATAGTCTCCTGCGCCATACCGGAGATAGACGGCTTCAAGCCCTCGCACCGCAAGCTGCTCTACACGATGTACAAGATGGGTCTGCTGACGGGCTCGCGCACCAAGTCCGCCAACATCGTCGGCCAGACCATGCGCCTGAACCCGCACGGCGACGCGGCCATCTACGAGACGATGGTGCGTCTGGCAAAAGGCTGCGAGGCGCTGAATACCCCCTTCGTGGACTCGAAGCAACTTTGGCAAGGTGTATTCGCGCGACATGTCCTATGCCGCATCGAGGTATACGGAGGCGAAGCTCTCCGCCATCTGCAGCGAGGTATTCCGCGACATAGACAAGGATACCGTGGACTTCGTGGACAACTACGACGGCAGCATGAAGGAGCCGGCGCTGCTGCCCACGGCTTTCCCGAACGTCCTTGTTTCCGCCAACACCGGCATAGCCGTCGGCATGGCGAGCCAGATCTGCGGCTTCAATCTCGCGGAGGTCTGCGAGACTGCCATAAGCTGCATACGCGACCCGGACTGCGACATCATGGCCACTCTCCCGGCCCCGGATTTTCCCACGGGCGGCGAGATAATCATGGAGCCGGGCGTCATGGAGGAGATATACCGCACGGGCCGCGGAAGCTTCAAGGTCCGCTCCCGCTGGCGCTATGACGCGAAGGAAAACGTCATAGAGATCTATGAGATACCCTACACCGCCACGGCCGAGGCTGTCATGGACAAGGTCGCGGAGCTCGTGAAGGCGGGCAAGGCGAAGGAGATCTCCGACATGCGCGACGAGACGGATCTGGGCGGCCTGAAGCTCGCCATCGACCTCAAGCGCGGCGCGGACCCGGAAAAGCTCATGGCAAAGCTCTTCAAGTCCACGCCGCTCATGGACAGCTTTGCCTGCAACTTCAACATCCTTATCGCGGGCACACCGCGCGTCATGGGCGTGCGGGAGATACTCTCCGAGTGGACGGCCTGGCGGCTCGACTGCGTGAAGCGCCGCATATACTTCGACCTCGGCCGTAAGAAGGAGAAGCTGCACCTGCTGCTCGGCTCGGCAAGATACTTTTGGACATAGACAAGGCCATCGCCATCATAAGAAACACCGAGCGCGAGTCAGACGTCGTGCCGAACCTCATGTCGGGCTTCGGCATAGACAAGGTCCAGGCGGAGTTTGTCGCGGAGATAAAGCTCCGCAATATAAACCGCGAGTATATCCTAAAGCGCACGGCGGAGACGGAGGACCTGGAGCGCGACATCGCAGAGCTTGAAGCCACCCTCCAAAGCCGCCGGAAGCTCCAGAACATCATAATAAAAGAGCTGGAGCGGATAATTAAGGACTACCCCTCGCCCCGCAGGACCGGCATCGTCTATGCCGACGAGCTGCCCGAGGATGCGGAGGAGGAGCAGGTCGAGGATTACCCCGTCCGCGTCTTCGTCTCCCGCGAGGCTACCTGAAGAAGATAACGCCCCAGTCCCTGCGAATGGCCTCGGAGCAGAAATATAAGGAGGGCGACGGCCCGGCCGCGGAGTTCGACTCCTCGAATCGCGCGGAGCTTTTGGTGTTCACGGACAGGCAGCAGGTCTACAAGACCCGGCTGGCGGACTTCGAGGACACGAAGGCCTCAGTCCTCGGCGTATACCTGCCCGGCAAGTTGGGCATGGATGAGGGAGAGCGGGTCGTGCAGGTCATAGACCCGGGCGACTACTCCGGCCAGCTGCTGCTCTTCTTTGAAAACGGCAAGGCCGCGCGCCTCATGCTCTCGGCCTACGAGACGAAGACCAACCGCAAAAAGCTGCTGAACGCCTATTCCGACAAGAGCCCGCTCGTCTGCATAGTACAGTTGACGGAGGAGCTGGAGCTTGCGGCCTTCTCCACGGAGGGCAGGGCGATAATATTCAGCACGGCGCTGCTGGCGCCGAAGACCTCGCGCTCGACCCAGGCGTGGGCGTCATGACGATGAAGCCGAAATACAAGCTCCGCGCCGCCCGCCCCCTGCATGAGACGGGCATCAAGAACCTCTCGCGCTACCGCGTCCGCAGCCTCCCCGCCGCCGGAGCCCTGCTCCGTGAGGAGGACAGGGGGAGAAACAACTTTCGCTGTTGGAGGAATAGCCGCTATGCATCACACGAAGACAGTTAAGGATTATCTCTGGGAGTACTTCCTGATAATCTTCGGCTCGGTGCTCTATGCCGCGGGACTGCGCTTTTTCTTCTACCCCAACGACATAATCGCCGGCGGCGTGACCGGTATTGCGATGATAATCAACTACCTGACGGATATCCCCGTCGGCGTGATGAACCTCATCATCAACATACCGCTGTTCATCTGGGCCTGGAAGGGTTTCGGCCTGAAGTTCATTGTCGGCTCGTTTGTGGCGACGGTGCTTTCCTCCGTGTTTGTGGACCTTTACGCCTATTTCGGCATCGTGGCGACGGAGAACATGCTGCTGGCGGCCATCTACGGCGGCGTGCTCAACGGCCTCGGCCTCGGCCTGGTCTACCGCGCGGCGACACCACGGGCGGCATAGACATCGTCGCCAAGTTTGTGCGCAGGAAGTACCCCTACATGAACTTCGGCACCATCATCCTCATCCTCGACATCATCATTTACGCGGCCTTCGCCATCATCTTCAACGAGTTCGAGGCGGCCATGTACGCCGTCATCGCCATGTTCGTCGTCACGCGGGTCATCGACCTCGTGCTCTATGGCCTGGGCACCTCGAAGGTCTGCTACATCATCAGCGACGAGAGCGAGAAGCTCAAAAACGCCATAACTGCCACTCTTGGCCGCGGCGTCACGCTGCTGAAGGGCGAGGGCGCCTACACCGGCCGCGCGAAGAACGTCATCCTCTGCGTCATCAAGAAGCAGCAGATCATGGACGTGCGCCGCATCATCAAATCCATTGATACCCACGCCTTCCTGATAGTGACCGAGGCCAAGGACGTCTACGGCAACGGCTTCGGAGATATAACGAACGAGAGCTGAGAAAAGAGAAGAGCATGGACATTGAAAAACTGAAAAAGAGCCTTGAGGGCCACGGTTTTGCCTTCCGGTATTTCGAGACCGGCGCGGAGGCTGCGGACTATCTCGCGGAGCAGCTGGCGGGCAAGACTGTCGGCATAGGCGGCAGCAAGACCGTAGAGGCCATCGGCCTGTATGAGAAGCTCCAGGGCAAGGCTGCGGACGTGGCCTGGCACTGGAAGACCGAGCCCAACGAGGCCCCGTGCCCGTGCGGCGAAGGCCCAGGTCTACGTCTCCAGCGCCAACGGTATCGCGGAGACGGGCGAGATAATCAACATAGACGGCGCTGGCAACCGCGTTGCCTCGACCCTCTATGGCCATGAGAAGGTATACATCGTCGCAGGCGTGAACAAGGTATGTCCCGACGCGGAGGCTGCTTTCCACCGCGCGCGCAACGTCGCCGCCCCGCTCAACGCCCGCCGTTTCGGCAAGGACACGCCCTGCGTCAAGGGTGAGCTGAGGTGCTACGACTGCCGCAGCCCGGAGCGCATCTGCCGCGGCGTGTCTATGCTCATGGAGCCCATGATGGGCATGGCTGCCGAGGTCGTCATCATCAACGAGGAGCTGGGCTACTGAGCCCAAAAGGGAGGCGCCGCCGTGAAAAAGAAAATCATCGCACTTTTTGCGGCGGCCGCCCTCGCGGCGTCGCTTTCAGCTGCGCCTCAATTTTTGACAAGGAATACATCGCTATAACCGACTACGTGGACGCCTCCACCCCGCCCCAGCAGGAGGGGACGGTGCAGGTGGAGAACTACCTGGAGCTGAAGCTGGCCATAAACAAGCTCATAACCGCGCATGAGGAATCCGGCTCCCTTGATTTCAGCAGCTACAAGGGCGAGAACATCAGCGACGACCTTGCCGCCGCCTGCAACGAGGTCCGTTCCGAGACGGCGCTGGCCGCCTATGTCGTGGACTACATCTCCTACGACCTGGACAGGCTCGTCAGCTATTATGAGGCCGAGGTCTACGTCTACTACCTGCATACGCAGGAGGAAGTCGAAGCCATCGTCAGCGTGGGCACGGTCAGCGGTCTCTATGACGCCGTCAGCGCCGCGCTGGAGCAGATGAGTCCCGGCCTTGTCGTCATGGTCACCGCCTCCGGAGCGAGCGAGGCGGAGGTCGAGGCTACGTCACTGAGGCGTATTTTGAAAACCCGCTCTCCTGCGTGAACCTGCCTGCGACGGAGGTCACCATGTATACCGGCGGCGGGCTCCAGCGCATATACGAGATAAACCTCGACTACGGCGCGAGCGTGGCGAGCCTCGCCTCGCGCAAGGAGATCCTGAGCGCCGAACTCACAGAGCTGGCAGGGCGCGTCACCTCGCGCGGAGAGGCCTACCGCGCGCTCCAGGCGGCGACAGTCGTGATGGAGACCTGCGCTCCAATGCCGAGACTGGCGACACGCTCTGGGACGCCGTGCATCTCGGCGCGGCGGACAGCCGGGGTATGGCCCTGGCCTTCAAGGCGCTGTGCGACATCGTTGAGGTGGACTGCACCGTCGTCGCCGGGAGGCTCGACAGGGCGGAGCACTATTGGAATATCGTAACCGTAGACGGCGCGAGCTACCACGTGGACGTGAGCGCCGCGGCGGAGCGCGGCCTTGCGGCGACCTTTTTCATAAGCGATGCCGACATGTGGGGCCACTACTGGTGGGACAACGAGAACTACCCCCAGTGCGACGGCGCCCTGTCCTACGCCGCGCTGACCGAGGAGCCTGACAGCGTCGAGACGGAGGCGCCGGAAGCCAGCCCAAGCCCGGAGGTCAGTCCCAGCCAGGAACCGGAGACAGAAAATTCGCAAAGCCCTTGACAAATAAAATAAACGTGCTAAAATAACAAGCGTTTTGCGGGCATAGCTCATTTGGCAGAGCGCCACCTTGCCAAGGTGGAGGTAGCGAGTTCGAATCTCGTTGCCCGCTCCAGGCTGTTCCCGGCTCCGAGCCGGGAGCAGCCCAAACGATGTACATTTTTGGGCACGCTTTTACGGCGTGCTGTTTTTGTGTTTGGAGGTTATTTTGATGAACGCGGATGTAGTGATAGTCGGCGCTGGCCCTGCCGGTATATTCACGGCGCTCGAAATGCTCCGCAGGGGGAGCAGCAAGAAGATAGTTATGGTCGAAAAGGGCCGCGCGCTGGAGAAGCGCAGCTGCCCGAAGGTCAAGACGGGCGTGTGCATGAACTGCCGCCCGAGCTGCCATATCACCACCGGCTTTTCCGGCGCGGGCGCGTTCTCGGACGGCAAGCTCTCGCTGGCCTGCGAAGTCGGCGGCGACCTGCCCACGCTCATAGGCGAGCGCCTGGCGCAGGAGACGATAGACTACGCGGATAAGATCTACCTTGAGTTCGGCGCGGACGAGCATATCGAGGGTGTCGGCAACGACGAGAAGGTCCGGCGCATCCGCGCCCGGGCCATCAAGGCGGGCCTGAAGCTCGTGGACTGCCCCATCCGCCACATGGGCACCGAGAAGGCGCACGACGTCTACCTCGGCATAGAGCACTACCTCATGGACCACGGCGTGGAGATGTATTTCGACACCGAGTGCCGCGACCTCATCATGGAGGGCGACACCTGCCGCGGCGTGTACCTCTCAGACGGGAAGAAGGAATTTGAAATCCGCGCGGAGCACACCGTGGTCGCCACGGGCCGCCGCGGCGCGGACTGGCTGGAGAAGATATGCACCGAGCACGGCGTTGAGCACCAGCCCAGTACGGTCGATATCGGCGTGCGCGTAGAGGTGCGCAACGAGATAATGGAGGAGATAAACGACGTCCTCTATGAGTCCAAGCTCATCGGCTATCCTGCGCCCTTCAAGAACAAGGTCCGTACCTTCTGCCAGAACCCCGGCGGAGTCGTGAGCCAGGAGAACTACGACAACGACCTCGCCGTCGTGAACGGCCACGCCTTCAAGGCGCAGACCTCAAGAGCCCGAACACCAACGTCGCCATCCTCTGCTCGCATAACTTCTCCGTGCCCTTCAACCAGCCCATCGCCTACGCACAGAAGGTCGGCGAGCTGACGAATATGCTGGCCAACGGCACATCCTCGTCCAGCGCTTCGGCGACATCCTGGACGGCAAGCTACCTGGGAGAAGGAGCTGGCCCA
>ENA-OQEN01000701-OQEN01000701.1-human-gut-metagenome-genome-assembly--contig:-NODE-701-length-14077-cov-2.783369_pt1 | contig 14077 bp, 22 predicted proteins | sample MGYA00242791_ERZ504627 | MGnify/ENA primary metagenome ERZ504627 (study PRJEB26092, sample SAMD00036316) | human gut metagenome | host: Homo sapiens | study: EMG produced TPA metagenomics assembly of... | reverse complement strand
CCGCACGCGGCGTCGCTGCGTCAGGTTCCCCCCATTGCGCAAGATTCCCCACTGCTGCCTCCCGTAGGAGTCTGGGCCGTGTCTCAGTCCCAATCTGGCCGGTCGGTCTCTCAACCCGGCTACCCGTAGTCGGCTTGGTAGGCCGTCACCCTACCAACTACCTGATGGGCCGCGACCCCATCCCGCGCCGCCGGAGCTATGCCCGCGGGGACATGCGTCCCCCCGGGGCCACCGGGTATCACCCGCGGTTTCCCGCGGCTGTCCCCGTGCGCAGGGCAGGTTGGTCACGTGTTACTCAGCCGTTCGCCGCTCGCTTCCTGCCGAAGCAGGGTGCCGCTCGACTTGCATGTGTTAGGCGCGCCGCCAGCGTTCATCCTGAGCCAGGATCGAACTCTCCGTCCAATGATAGGACCCCGTGGTCCCTGCTATCATGTGATTGGGCGGGAGCCCGCCCGGCCGGCATGACGCCGATCGGATCCATTCTCTCTGGGCGCGACGTCCTGGGAAAGGACGGGGACACTGATGTGTCCCTGTACTATAATCAGTGCATCGCTCTGTAAATTGAGAAGATGGTTCTCGAAGATTCCGTCTGTCTTCCTCCGCCGGAGAGCCGGGGTCTCCCCCGCTCCCCGCGGTATCCGGTTCCCAAGGTACGCTGCCTGCGGGCGCTCCGGCCCGCGCGGCAAGGAGATATAATGCCAGCCTCCCGGCCCCCGCGCAAGGGGGAATCGGGGGTTCACATTTCCTACATAATTGGCAATCTCTGGAGCCTTTTCCTACTATATATAGTGGTTTGCCGCCGCCTGCCTACTAGAAACGACCGTTTGCCGAACGTGACCTGTCCGAACAATCAAAAACCGCTAATACCGGCCTCCCCACGTGCGATATCGCATGCCGCCTCTAGCAGCTCATCGCGCTCTTGGATGCTCGGCGCTTCCGCATAGACGCGAACAACAGGCTTTGTGCGGCTCGGCCTGAGCAGCACCCACGATTCATCCGAGAACTCCAGCTTCAGGCCATCCATATGGCTTACCTGCACTGGCTCCCGTCCGGCTACTGTCTTTGGATTGAGTCCCGGGAGCATCGTGCGGAACACATCAATGACTTCCGCTTCTACGCGAAGGTCGCGCCGCGCATAGCAGGTCTTCCCGTATGTCTTGCTAAGATCGTCCGCCAACTGCTCGAGCGTCTTGCCCGATTTCGCCATGAGCTCACATATAAGGAGCGCGGCAGAAGCCCGTCGCGCTCGAGCATGTGCGAACCGAGCGCGATGCCACCCGCCTCTTCTGCGCCCAGAAGAATGTCGCCCTTGCACATCTCCTTATATATATGTCGGAAGCCAACCGGCTTGACCACAACGCGGCAGTCGTAGCTCTTAGCGACACGCCGCGCCAGCACCGACGAGGAGATGCCAAGCACCACGTGACCACGCTCGCTACGATTAACGAGCAAGTGCTCGAGAAGCAGCGCGATGATCTGGTGCGGCGTAATGAACCGTCCTGCACCATCGACTGCAGCCATCCGGATGCCGTCTCCATCGTTTACCAGCCCAGCATCGGCCCCCACCTCGACCACGGCCTGTTCGCAGTCGTCGACCCAAGGCTCGACGGCTCAGGGTGCATGTCCTCTGCGCCCTCGTCCATCTCGGCGTGGATCTCAACCACATTGATGCCCAAGGCGCCCATGACGGCAGGAAGATAGGTTCGAGTCGAGCCGTAGAGCGGATCGACCACCACGGTGAGGCGTGCACGGGAGATGGCGTCGCCATCCACAAGCGTGCAGAGGTCGTCGAGATACGGCAGCACGATGTCGCGGCGCTCGATGGGACCGCGCACATCGCTGGGCTCGCCCTCGATGCTCGCCTCGATTTCCTCGGCAAATTCTGCGGACGCGATGCCTCCGTCATCCATATAGAGCTTGATGCCGAGGTAGTCATAAGGATTATGCGAGCCCGTAACCATGATGCCGCCGCACGCGCGGTTATCGTGGGCGACCGTCCACGCGAGCGCCGGAGTTGGCGCAAACCGATCGGAAACCATCGCGGCAAGACCGTACCCCGCGAGCACACGGCCGACAAGGCAGGCGAAGCGCTCCGCTTCCGGGCGGGCATCGTACGCAACATACACAATAGCCCCCGGAGCGGTGCGCGACCAGACGCGCGCGGCCGCATCGGCTATACGTACGACATTCTCCTCGGTGAAATCCTCGTCGAGACGCGATTTCCATCCATCGCTCTCTATATGTATGATCGCGCTCATGGCGCACGCACTCCCTACGGCTGTGGGTCGAGTCGTTCCGGCAATGCAGGCGGGTAACGTTCCCGCGCACGCACGAACTCTGTATACCCAGCAAACGGCTCTCGGCAATGCGCTATTTCTGCAAGCTCATGGGTTTCATAGAAGCGCGTCGGACATGGCCGCCGTCGTGCGCGGCGTGGCCCCGCAGCAGGCGCCAACCAGATGCGCGCCCTCCTCGCGCCAACGTATGCAGCGTTCTCAAAGCTCAGAGGCTCTTCATGCCATGCAAGCGAGCCGTCCTCGGCCGCAGCGGGAGGCCTGCATTCGGCCGCACCATGACGGGCGTGCGCGCCGCCCGAACCAGACGAGGCACCGCCGCATCGGCGGCGGCAATGGAGCAACAGTTGACGCCCACCGCATGAGCCCGTGCTTTTCGGCGAACACAACCGCCCCTTCTATGGTGAGGCCGTCCCCCAAGAGTTCCCCATCCTCGTTGATGGCAAAGCTCACCATGATGGGCATGCCCCGAGCAGCGTCCACGGCGCGGCGAGCGCCGGTTGAAGGTCGCGAATAGAACAAAACGTCTCGAGCATCACCGCGTCCACGCCGGCGGTCAACAGAGCGGTGGCCTGCTCTCGATAGGCCGCGCGCGCCGCCCGGAACTCCGGGGAATCCTCGCGCATCCATTCGATGCCGCAGGGGCCGATCGATCCAACGACCACCTCTCCATGCGCGGCGCGCGCATTATCCACGGCAGCGCGATTGACCTCCGCCGCAGACGGCGCGATACCATCTCGTTCGAGCGCGGGCGCGCTCGCTTGAAAGGTGTTGGTAAGCAGCACCTGGGCACCCGCCGCCTCATAGAGTTGGTGGATGCGCCGAACCGTCTGAGGTTCTGCAAGGTTCCAGAACGCCGGTGGGATATCCTCGCGCCGGGCTCGCTCATGAGCATGCTGCCCATCGGACCCTGCATGAGAAGAGTCTCGTCCGACAGGCGCCGCATGAGTTCGGCAGCGCCTGCGCGATTGTAGTACTCGGCAGAATCGTTGACGCGTCCCGGCTCTGCATGGGCTAGCTCGCCACCGTAACGCCCTGTTGCTCGAGATATGCGAGCCAGCGAGACATGGTGTCCTCGGAAAGCGCGTGCTCCATCATGCAGGCCTCGGAATCAGCGCGCTCGAAATCAACCCCCAGCTCCCTCACGAGGAACGTGCGGATAAGCCGATGGCGGTACCATACGGCCGTGCCGACCTCACGGCCTGATCGGTAAGGATGACTTTGCCGTAGTGGGACTGGTCGACAAGCCCCTGCGCTTTGAGGGCAGCAACCGCCTTGTTCACCGATGCTTTGGAAACGTTGAGGCGCTTGGCAACGTCAACGGACCGCACGCCGTCTTCGGCTCCCTCTTCCTGCTCGATGCGAACCAGGCATTCCAGATAATCCTCGTTCGCCATCGTCAGGTGCAGCTCGCGCGAGCGCTCGGTGGTATCCATATCTTGCTCCCATCTTGTTGTGTTACTGGCGATTCTACCCAACCCGTAGCGTACGGGCACCCGCCGTTGCTGCCTAAGCTGCTAGAGTAGAAGAACGGAGATTACCCTTATAACAAGGAGGCATCATGGAAGAATCCGAACGCGCATCGTCAGACGTTCTCGAGCGCTTCCTGCGCTATGTGCAGGTTGACACGCAGTCGAGCGACGAACATGCCGACCAGGTGCCCTCGAGCACCATCCAGTTCGATCTTGCCCGCCTGCTCGCCGAGGAGCTCCGCGGGCTGGGGGCCGAGCAGGTTGCCGTGAGCGAGAACGCCTATGTGACCGCCCGAATCCCTGCCAGCGCCGGAGCGGAAGAGCGGCCGGCTCTCGGCCTTATCGCCCATCTCGACACGACGGAGGTCGTCTCGGGCTTTGGCGTAAAGCCGCACATCGTGCACTATGAAGGCGGCGACCTTGTGAGCGGAGTCGTTGACGGCGCCCCCGTAGCGATTGGCCCCGATAAGCTCCCGGCACTCAACAGCCTGGTTGGTCAGGACCTCGTCTGCTCGGACGGTTCGACGTTGCTCGGAGCCGACGACAAGGCGGGCGTTGCCGAAATCATGGCGCTCGTCGCACGTCTAAGCGCCCACCCCGAGCTGCCGCACCCGGCACTTGGCATCTGCTTCTGCCCCGACGAAGAGATTGGCCATGGCGCCGCGCTCCTCGACATCGAGGGCTTCGGTTGCACCTATGCCTATACCGTCGATGGCGGCCCGATCGGCGAGCTCGAATGGGAGTGCTTCAATGCTGCCGAGGCCACCGTCACGTTCAACGGATATTCAATCCACCCTGGCGACGCAAGGACCGCATGATCAACGCCTCGAACCTATTCGTCATGTTCCACGACATGCTGCCCGCGCATATGCGCCCCGAGCACACCGAGGCTACGAGGGCTTCATCCACTTGCTGGGCGTCTCTTCCACGTGCGAGCATGCAACTGCCCGGTACATCGTGCGTGACCACGACCGGAGCCTGTTCGAGCAAAAACTCGCGCTGATGCAGCGCGCGGTCGATTTCATCAATGCCGAGCTCGACGAAGAGCGCGTGTCCATCGACATCAAGCAGGAATACCGCAACATGGCAGAAATCGTCTCAGCGTACCCCGAGCTTATCGAGACCGCCCAGGAAGCCTTCGCCGCAGCGGACGTTGAGCCGCGGGTGCTTCCCATTCGAGGCGGCACCGACGGCGCGCAGCTCTCGTTCCGCGGGCTCCCCTGCCCCAATCTATCCACCGGCGGCTACGCCTTCCACGGGGTCAACGAGTTCATCCCCGTCTCGTCGCTCGAGAAGATGGTCGATGTGCTCGAGGCGCTGGTAAAACGCTTTGCCTAGGGAACGCCGGCGATCCACCCTTGACGGACCCGCGGCATGAGCGGCGGCGCGTGAGCGCAACAACATAAACGCCTCAAACGAATGCGGGCGGGTGGAACGATCTCCACCGCCCGCTTGCATAAGGCGTTATTCAGAGCTCGAAGAACTCGAGCCCGACGACTCGCCCGAGCTCTCGTCGTCGCCCGATCCGCCACTTGTCGTCGCGGTACCTCGCGCCCAGTCGGTGTTGCTGTTGTTATACAGGTCGCCAATGGTCGCGGACTCATCGCCGCCCGAGCCATGGTCTGCGGCCCCTCGGGATCCTCGCCGGCATCCACACGGGCCATCATCTCTTCGAGGGCGTCCTCGTATACGAACACGTAGCTTTGGCCGTTGATGTAGGTATCCTCGCCTGCCCAAGACGGGATGTTCGCGGAGTACATATCGTTGACGTCCATGCCGCGCATCGCGTTCACGAGCGAGATGATGTCAGAAACCGAAAGCGACGTATGAACCATGTCGGCGAGCGACTCGACGAGCGAGGGGATCGTCGCGATATCGAGGTTGTTCAAGATCTTGTCGGCGAGCGCGCCCAGGACCATGCGCTGGTGGCGCATACGGGTGTAGTCGCCGTCGGCGAACTGATGGCGCGCGCGGCAGAAGGTGAGCGCGGCCTCGCCGTCCATGTGCTGCTGCCCCGCCTCGATGGTCACTGGCCCGGCCTCGGGATCGTCGACCTCGTCGCCCTCGGGCACGTAGATATCGATACCGCCCACGGCATCCACGAGCGCCTTCATGCCATCGAAGTTAATCTCGGCATATTGCGAGATCTCGACGCCGCAGAGCTCGTTGACGGCCTGAACCATCTCTTCGGCACCGCTGCCGTCGTCGGAGGCGCCGTAGGTGAAGACCGCATTGATCTTCATGGTGGAGCCTTGTACTCAACCTTGGTGTCGCGCGGCACCGAGATAAGCGTGACCTGCTTGCCCGTGGGGTCGATGCGCGCCAGGATAATCGAGTCGGTACGGTACGCGGTCTCGCCGGGGCGCCCGTCGGTACCGAGCAAGAGCATGTAGAACGGCTCGCGGGCAACGTCGGAATCCGCCAGAACGGCGCGCAGCTCGTCGGTGATGATGCCGGCGTCGTTCAGGCGCGAGACGATGCTGTTGAACCAAATCGCCGTGGCCGTGCCTGCTGTGATCAGCATGACGAGCAGGTGCACACGATGCTGCGGCGGATGATGCGGCCGCGACGGCGCTTGCGAGCGCGCTCGGAATAACGGCCAACGTTCTCGCGGCTATAGATGCGGCTCGCCGTGCTCGACGATGTTCGCCTTGACTGCTGAACGGCTTTCTTTCGACGCAAACCCATGCAACTACCTGCCTAATCCTCGATCGGGTCGGGTATAGAAGCACGTTCAACCTGCGCCCCCAGTCCCGTCAGCTTATCAACGAACCGCTCATAGCCGCGGTTGATGTGGTGGATGGCCGAAACATCGGTCTCGCCCTCCGCCACAAGACCAGCGAGCACAAGCGCCGCGCCGCCGCGAAGGTCGGGCGAGACCACCTGCGCTCCCGAAAGGCGCTCCACGCCATGGATGATGGCGTGATGGCTCTCGATGCGAATATTGGCACCCATGCGCACCAACTCGGATGCGAACATGAAGCGGTTTTCGAAAATGTTCTCCGTGATGATGGAGTTGCCATCAGCAAGCGCAGAAAGCACCATGACCTGGGCCTGCATATCGGTGGGGAATCCCGGGAAGGGCAGCGTCTGGATATCGACGGGGCGCAGATGATCGGCTCGCCACACCCGAACGCCGCCGTTCACGCGCTCGTAGCTCACACCCATGAGCTCGAGTTTTTTAAGCACCATGCCGAGGTGCTGCGGGTTGAAGCCGGTAACGGCAACACCGCGGTCGCCCGCCGCCAGAGCGCCGGCCACGATGAACGTGCCCGCCTCGATGCGGTCGCCGATCACCTGGTGCACGACGATGGAGCTCCTCAACGCCCTCGACTGTGACAACCGGCGTACCGGCACCGCTCACCTTGGCACCCATCTCGTTGAGCATGTTGGCAAGATCGACGATCTCGGGCTCGCGAGCAGCGTTATCGATCGTCGTGGTGCCTGGGCGCGCACCGCCGCATGATGAGGTTTTCCGTTGCACCAACGCTCGCGAACTCGAGCGAGACCATGGTTCCGGTAAGGCCCTCGGGCGCATTGGCATGAATGTAGCCGTGATCGGTGTCAAACTGCACACCGAGCGCTTCGAGGCCGAGGATGTGCATGTCGATCTTGCGCGCACCGAGATTGCAGCCGCCAGGCATAGCGATCTTCGCGCGGTTGAAGCGCCCGAGAAGCGGGCCCATGACCGCCGTCGAGGCGCGCATCTTGGCGACGAGCTCGTACGGGGCCTCCCAGCTATCGACCGCCGATGTGTCGATGATGAGGGTGTGCTCGTCCGCGATCTCGATGGTGGCGCCCAACCCCTTGAGCACCTTACCCATCACATGAACATCAGAGATGTTGGGCACGTTGGTGAGCGTCGTGGTGCCCGGCGCCAAAAGCGTTGCAGCCATAAGTTTGAGCGCTGAGTTTTTAGCACCCGAGACATGCACGTCACCTTCGATGGCGTGTCCGCCATGAACGCGAATGATATTCACGTGCCACTCCTTCACGACCATGCCCGAAGCGATACGTTCGCCTCGGGCATGATGCAATCGATATCACAAAGCGGTGCGATGCGCTCTATTGTGAAAGCAAGAGCTTGCACCATGCGATTTCATTATAGAGATAGGCACGGCGTGCATCATCTTCTGACAAGATGCTCAATTGTTCTTCAAAACCTTGAAGTTGAGCTTGAACTTCATCCTTGTTGATCGAAGCCAGATCCTCGGCGCGTTCCGCCAGCACGATCACCTCGTCGTCGGCAATCTGCGCATAGCCTCCATCCACCGCGAACGTGCGGCTCACCTCGCCCATCCTCTGGTCGCACACGCGCACGTACCCAGACTTGATCGTGCAGATCTCGCTCGCATGGCGCGGGAGGATGCCCAGCTCACCATCGGTCGAAGGCAGGGCAACAAAGGCCGCCTCGCCTTCGTAAGCGCTATGCTCGGGACATACAATACGGACGTGCATTACGCGCTCGCCTTCATCTTCTCGGCGCGCTCACGCACGTCGTCGATCGTTCCGGCATAGCGGAACGCCTGCTCGGGAAGGTCGTCGCACTCACCATCGACGATGGCGGCAAAGCTGCGCACGGTGTCCTCGACACGAATGTACACACCGGGATTGCCGGTGAACTTCTCGGCAACGTGGAACGATTGCGAGAGGAACTGCTGCAGCTTGCGAGCGCGGTCGACGGTGAGGCGCTGCTCCTCCGAAAGCTCATCCATGCCGAGGATGGCGATGATGTCCTGGAGGTCGGAGTACTCCTGCAAGATCTCCTGCACCTTTACCGCAACACGATAGTGCTCCTCGCCCACGATGCTCGGATCGAGCGCGTCGGAAGAGGACGCCAAGGGGTCGATCGCCGGGTAGAGGCCGAGTGAAGCGATGTTACGCGAGAGAACCGTCTGCGCGTCGAGGTGCGTGAAGGTCGTTGCGGGCGCGGGTCGGTAAGGTCGTCGGCGGGCACGTAGACCGCCTGCACCGAGGTGATGGAGCCGGTCTTGGTCGAGGTGATGCGCTCCTGAAGGTCTCCCATCTCGGTTGCGAGCGTAGGCTGGTAGCCCACGGCAGAGGGCATGCGGCCGAGCAAGGCCGAAACCTCGGAACCCGCCTGGGAGAAACGGAAGATGTTGTCGATGAACAGCAGCACGTCCTGCCCGCGATCGCGGAAGTACTCGGCTGCGGTAAGGCCAGCGAGGCCTACGCGCAAGCGGGCTCCCGGGGGCTCGTTCATCTGCCGTACACGAGGCACGTCTTGTCGATAACACCCGATTCGGTCATCTCGAGGTAGAGGTCCGTACCCTCACGCGTGCGCTCGCCCACGCCCGTGAACACGGACGTACCGTTGTGCTCCTGCGCAAGGTTGTTGATGAGCTCCTGGATAAGAACCGTTTTGCCCACGCCGGCGCCACCGAAGAGGCCCGTTTTGCCGCCTCGGATGTAGGGCTCGAGCAGGTCGACCGCCTTGATGCCGGTTTCGAAGATCTCCGTTTGGGTGGTGAGCTCGTCGAAGTGCGGCGCGGGGTGATGGATGGGATAGTAATCCTCCACCTCGGGCATGGGCTTGCCGTCCACCGGCTGGCCCAGCACGTTCCACACGCGGCCGAGCGTCTGCGGACCGACGGGCATCTTCATGGGCTCACCGGTGTCGTGGGCGATAAGGCCGCGCTGCAAACCGTCGGTCGAGGTCATGGCAACACAGCGGGCAACCCCGCCGGGAAGCTGGCTCTCCACCTCGAGAATCGTGCTCACGTGCCCCATGGGCGTCGTGGCCTCGACGGTAAGTGCGTTGTAGATGCCGGGCACCTGGACGGGGAACTGAACGTCCACGACAGCGCCGATGATGCGCACGATGCGCCCCTCACCCGCTGAATGAACGCGTCCGGCCTCCTCGATGGCCGACTTCACGCTGGTATCTATCATTGCTCCTCCAATGCTGAGGCACCGCCCACGATCTCGTTGATCTCGGTGGTGATGGATGCCTGGCGCACGCGGTTGTACGTGCGCGTCAACGTCGCCACGATGGCGGTTGCGTTCTCCGTGGCAGAGTGCATGGCCTTGCGGCGCGCACCCTGCTCGGCAGCGGCCGAATCGATGAGCGCCTGGTGGATGACCGTCAAGATGTAGCTCGGAACAAGCTCACCGAGAACATGCTCGGCCGACGGCACGAACTTGAACGAAGAGGACACGCGCTCGGGCCCTCGGTATCGTTCTTGCGCGGACCGTGCGCCATGGCGACGGCCTCGGGGTCGAGCGGCAGCAGGTGCTCCACGCGCAGGTCTTGGTCAACGCGATTGCGCGCATGGTGGTACACGAGATCCACGCGATCGAGCTCTCCCGCCGCATACGCGCGGCAAACATAGCTCGAGATCATGCGCGCGTCCTCGAGGTTCGGCTCCGCCGAGTTGCCCTCGAAGTGCATCACCAAGTTGTCATGGTGATGGAAGTACTCGGTCGCTTTGCGGCCGCAGGTGATGACCTCCGCCTTGGCGCCCGCGCGCTCCCAGCCTCCCATGATCTTCTCGGCGGCGCGGGCTGCGCCCACGTTGAAGCCGCGGCCAGGCCGCGGTCGGACGAGACCACGATCACCAGGCCCCGCTGCACCTCGTCGCGCCGTTTGAGCATGGGGTTGTTACCCGCGACCTCGGCATCTTGCGCAACGGTGAGCATCACGTCGGTAAGCGCGGCCTTGTAGGGCTCGGCCTGCATCGCGCGATCGAGCGCGCGGCGGATCTTGGCCGTAGAGACCATCTCCATCGTGCGCGTGATCTGCTCGGTGCTCTGCACCGACGAGATGCGCTTCCTGATGTCGCGAAGGTTTGCCATGAGGTTACGACTCCTCTGCCGCGACGTCCGCAGCGGGCGCGTCGGCGGCGTGCTTCGAGGTGTACTGCGCCTTGAAGTCGCGCAGCGTCTGGTCGAGCCGGTCCTTGAGGTCTCCCTCGATCTTCTGAGTGCGCAGGCGCGCCATGAGCGGACCGAACGAATTGCGCATCTGCTCGAGGAGCTCGTCGCGGAAGGGAAGCACCTGCGAGATGGGAAGGTCGTCGAGGTACCCCTCGTTACCGGCGTAGAGCGCCACGATCTGCTCGGCAACGTCGAACGGCTTGAAGCGCGGCTGCTTGAGAAGCTCCGTCATGCGCGAACCGTGCGTGAGCTGCTTCTGGGTCGTCGCATCGAGGTCGCTACCAAACTGCGCAAATCCTTGGAGCTCCTGGTAGGAAGCCAGGTCCAAGCGCAGGTTGCCGGCAACCTGCTTCATCGCCTTGGTTTGGGCGCACCGCCCACGCGGCTCACCGAGATGCCCACGTCCACTGCCGGGCGCTGCCCCTGGAAGAACAGGTCGCTCTGCAGGTAGATCTGGCCATCGGTGATGGAGATCACGTTGGTAGGAATGTAGGCGGAAACGTCGCCGTCCTGCGTCTCGATGATCGGGAGGGCCGTCATGGAGCCGCTGCCGTGCTCCTCGGAGAGCTTGCAGGCGCGCTCCAACAGGCGAGAATGCAGGTAGAAGATGTCGCCAGGGTAGGCCTCGCGTCCCGGCGGACGGCGAAGCGTGAGCGACATCTGACGGTAGGCGACGGCCTGCTTGGAAAGGTCGTCATAGATCACGAGCACGTGGCCGCCGGGATTCTCGGCAGATGCCGGCTTGCGTCCTTGCCGTTGTACATGAAGAACTCGCCGATGGCGGCGCCCGCCATGGGTGCGATGTACTGCAACGGCGCGGAATCGGCCGCCGTAGCGGAAACGATTACCGTGTAATCGAGCGCATGACGGCGCGAAAGGGTCTCGCGAATGTTGGCAACCGTGGAAGCCTTCTGGCCGATCGCCACGTAGATGCAGATAACGCCCTTGCCGCGCTGGTTCAGGATGGCATCGATGGCGATGGCGGTCTTGCCCGTCTTGCGGTCGCCGATGATGAGCTCGCGCTGGCCGCGGCCGATCGGAATCATGGAGTCCACGGCGAGGAGACCCGTTTGCAGCGGCTCGCACACCGGCGTGCGGTCGATAACGCCGGAGCCTTGAACTCGATGGGGCGCCGATGCGTGGTGCGGATGTCGCCCAAGCCGTCGATGGGCTCGCCAAGCGGGTTGACTACGCGCCCCAGCATGCTGCGGCCAACGGGAATGTCCATGACGCGGCCGGTCGTGCGGCATTCGTCGCCCTCGACGATGAGCGCGGTCTCGCCGAAGAGCACGGCGCCGACCTCGTCGCGGTCGAGGTTCTGGGCGAGACCGTAAACCGTCTCCCCCGTATCGGAGCTCTTGAATTCCAGGAGCTCGCCCGCCATGGCGTTTCGCAGGCCCGAGACGCGAGCGATACCATCGCCCACCTCGTCAACCTGGGAGACCTCCTGGGTATCCACGACGCGCTCAGGGTGTCGAGCCTTCCCGCCAGGATGCGCGCGATACTCTGCGCGTCGATGGTCTCAGACATGTGCGGTTTCACTCCATGCGTTGTGTGTCCGTGTGCGGTGTGAACGGTCGAGAGCGTCTCGTGCGCGGCACGGAGCTGCGTCTTGACCGAGATATCGCGGCGCTGGCCGCGCGCCTCGAGTACGATACCGCCGATGATCGACGGGTCCACCTGCTCGATGAGGAAGACCTCCTGGCCAAAATCGCGCTGCAGGCGCTCGCGAATCTGGGCGCGCAGGTCGTCGTCGAGCGGCACCGCCGTCGTCACCGTGACGCCCACGATGTCGTCGTCTTCCTCGGTCATGGCATGGTAGACCTCGGCCACCTGCGGCAGCAGATCGAGCTGCCCGCGCTCCACGAGCGCACTCAGCACAGCGAGCACTTCGGGCTCGTAGAGCTGAGCACCTCCAGATCGCGCAGGTTCTCGAAGACGCGCCCCTCGGTCTTGCCCGCTTCGAGCAGAGACCGCGCATACGTCTCGAGGACCTTCATCTCCCTGCGGCTAGTTGGCATTCAGGCTACCCGCTTCCTTGATGTAGCTCTCGATGAGGCGACGCTGCTCGCCATCCTCGTCGAGGGCCTTCTCGACGATCTTGGACGCCACGGAAACCGAGAGGTCCGCAATCGAGGCCGCAGCCTCGGCGTAGAGCGCGTGGCGCTCGTCCTCGGCCGTACGTTGCGCCTTGGCATGATGCCTCGGCCTCCTTGTGGGCCGCAGCGATGATGCGCTGGCGCTCGGCCTCGGCATCCTGGCGCGCGGCAAGCACGATGTCGGCTGCCTGGCGGCGGGCGTCGGTAAGCAGGTCGTCGGAGCCTTGCGGTCCTCGAGAGCCTTCTGCTTGGTTTCTCGGCCTCATCGAGGCTCTCCTCGATACGGCGAGAACGCTCGTCCATCATGCCGAGAACCTTGGGCCACGCCACCTTGGCGAGCGCGATCCAGATGATGATGAAGGCGATGAGCGCCGGCACGAATTCCGCCATCTTGGGGATGAGGATGTCGGCACCGCCCGCCTCTTCAGCAAACGCCGAGGCAGGAGCCACGAGGGCGGCAAGCGCCACCACGGCTGCCGAACCGGCGCATCGGTTGAACAATTTCATAATCGACTCCTTACGGAACACGACGAGGCTCCCCTAGGAGATGAGCGTGACGACGAAGCCGATGAGGCCAAGCGCCTCGGTGAACGCGGATGCCAGGATGAAGACGGTGAACGCGCGACCCTGGACCTCGGGCTGGCGCGCCATGGCGCTCGTCGCACCGAACGCTGCAAGGCCAATGGCCAGGCCAGCACCGATAACACCGAGACCGTAACCGATAACTCCCACGATTCCTCCTTTGACGTGCGCCTTCTCGGCGCAGGATACCCAAACTATCTTACAGGGCGAAGACTGCCCGAGTCACCTTGATGCGATGCCGCGAGAGCTAGTGCCCCTCGGCCTCGGCGATCTGAATGTACACGGCGGCGAGCACGGTAAAGACATATGCCTGAACGAACGCAACGATGAGCTCGACCGCGTAGATGATGAGCAAGATGGCAACCCAGGCCAGGCTCGGAAGCGCGCCGAGCGCGTTCATGGCGCTCGCCTGCTCGAGCAGCGGCTGGGCAAAAAGCGACGCCATGATGGCAAAGGACCCCATGACGATGTGCCCGGCGAACATATTGCAGAACAGACGGATGGCAAGCGTGATGGGACGGAGCAGCAGCGAGAAGACCTCGATGACCACACGAACACGTTCATGGGGAAGGCCACTCCCGCCGGAGCAAGGCTCTTGAGATACCCGATCACACCGTGCTTCTTGCAGCCGAAATACACGAAGTAGATAAAGGTCACGAGGCGAGGGCCGCCGTGCAGCCGATCGCGCCCGTACCCGGCTTCATGCCAGGGATGAGACCGATGAAGTTGTTGA
>ENA-OQEN01000700-OQEN01000700.1-human-gut-metagenome-genome-assembly--contig:-NODE-700-length-14106-cov-2.823736_pt1 | contig 14106 bp, 20 predicted proteins | sample MGYA00242791_ERZ504627 | MGnify/ENA primary metagenome ERZ504627 (study PRJEB26092, sample SAMD00036316) | human gut metagenome | host: Homo sapiens | study: EMG produced TPA metagenomics assembly of... | reverse complement strand
CGCCTGCAATCAGGCGCGGATGCGCGTGCTGCTGACGGCCGGCCGCCGAGTTGGACGGCCGGGCAGATTTCCGCGCGGAAGCCGTAATCACTGCCCACGCGCTGCAGGAGTCGGTGCGTGCCCTTGCCGCGGCTGCCGAAGGTGTAGTTCGGCCCCGTGACGAGGATGCGCGGCGCGAAGGAGTCGCGCAAGAGCGCGAGGAAGTCTCCGGCGTGCGGCGCGCGAGGTCCTTCGTGAACGGGATGGCCATGAGCACGTCGACGCCGAGCTCCTCGATGAGCTGGCGGCGCAGCGCGTTGTTGCTGATCTGCGGCGGCACGGCCTGCGGCGCAAGGACGGCGAGCGGATGGTTGCTGAAGGTGAAGACCATGCTCGTGCCGCCAATCTCGTGCGCGAGCTCGACGGCGCGGCTTATGATGCTGCGGTGGCCGCGGTGGACCCCGTCGAACATGCCGAGCGCAATGACGAGCCGCGGGTAATCGTCGCGCAGCGTGGTGAGTCTTGAATAAAACTGCATAATGCTCCCCTCTCAGTTCTTCGTCGCAGGCTCGCGGCAAACGACCTTGGCCGGGATGACTTCCTGGCTCCGGCGGTCGTAGCGGCCGATGCCGAGGAAGCGGCCCGCGCCGTAGACGCGCAGGATGTCCGTCTCGGGCACATGGCGCCGCTCGCCCGTGCCGAGGCCGTTGCAGAACGGCTTCTCGCGGCGCGGGTCGAGGTCGTAGCGCTCGAGGTGACTCAAAAAATGCGCGGGCTCCAAGATGGCGCGCTCCCCCGCCTCACTGAGCTCTTCGAGCGTCAGCGCGTCCGCGAGCGCGAAGTCGCCGACGCGACTGCGCACAAGGAAGCTCATCGTCGCGGGCAGGCCGAGGGCCGCCCGATGTCGAGGCAGAGGCTCCTAATGTAGGTACCCTTCGAGCACTGGACATCAAGGAGAATCTTCTTCTCCTCAGGATGGTAGGCGACGAGGTCGAGCGCATGGATCGTGACCTCGCGCGAGGGAATCTCGACTTCCTTGCCCTCGCGCAGGAGATCGCAGGCGCGCTTGCCGCCGATCTTGATGGCGGAATGCGCCGGCGGCGTCTGCCGTATCTTGCCCGTGAAGCCCAAGAGCGCATGCTCGATGGCCTGCTGCGAGGGCATGGCGAAGTCTGCGACCTCCTCGGTAATCGCCCCCGTATCGTCGCCGCTGTCCGTCGCAAAGCCGAAGGTCAGCTCCGCGCGGTACGTCTTGTCGGCGAGCTCGAGGTATTCGATGAGTCGGGCGGCCTGTCCGACGGCAATCGCAGCACACCGGCTGCCGCGGGGTCGAGCGTGCCGGCATGGCCGACGCGCTTCATGTGCAGCACCTTGCGCACGGCGCCGATGACGTCGTGCGAGGACATGCCGGGCGGCTTGAGGATGTTGAGGAATCCATCCATTGGCATCACTTCTCCCCCTGGCTATGGTAGGCGCGGATGGCCTTCGAGATGGCCTCGCAGATCGTGCGCTTCGCCTCTTCAAAGGGCATCGCGAGCGTGCAGCCGGCCGCGCGCGTGTGGCCGCCGCCGCCGAACTGCACGGCAATCGCGCTGACGTCGAGGCCTTTGGAGCGCATGCTGACGCGGCAGATGCCCTCCTCCTTCGTCTTGAGGACGACGGCGATGTCGACGCCTTCGATGACGCGGATCATGCCGATGAAGGACTCTGTCGACTTCATGCGCGCCGTCGTCTCCAAGTCGAGGAAGATGCCGGCCGCATGGCCGTCGGCAAAGAGCTCGGCGCGCTCGATGGCCTCGCCGATGTCGCGGACGGTCTGGTACGGCTTCTGCTCGAGCGCCTCCGAGATGACGTTCGGCTCGACGCCGTGGTCGAGGAGGTCTGCTGCGGCGCGCATCGTGTGCGACGTCGTGTTCGAGAAGCGGAAGAAGCCCGAATCCGTCGCGAGGCCAGTGTAGATGCACATGGCCATTTCCCTGTTGAGCGTCACGGGCAGCTCCTGCATGAGGTCGTAGATGATCTCAGCCGTCGCCGCGCGCGTCGCTGCGATATAACTGTATTCTGCCGAGCCGTCGTTCGTCTGATGATGATCGATATTGAGGAGATGCGCCGCGTGGACGGCCTTCATGGCGCAGCCCGTGCGGTCCGTCGCCGTGTCGAGCACGACGAGCAGGTCGGCCTCTACGGGCTTTTCCTCGTCGGGTCTCCCAATAATATCATATCCCGGCAGCACCGAAAAGATGGCCGGGATATCATCATCGAGCAGAACGGAAGCTTCCTTGCCGAGCGAGCGCAGGATGTGCATGAGCCCGAGCGAGACCCGATGGCGTCGCCGTCGGGATTCTGATGGGCTGTGATGACGATCCGCTGAGCGCTCGACAGGATGGCTGCTGTTTCACTCAATGTCACTATCATGTCAATGTTCTTCTTTCTTAACGTTATCGGTCTCTGGAGCCTTCTTCGCCTTGTCCTCGGCCTCGATCTTCAGCAGCAGCTCCTGGATGTGTGCGCTGTAGTCGAGGGATTTGTCCACGACGAAGGAAAGCTCAGGCGTGAAGCGCAGGCGGATCCTCTTGCCGATCTCGCGGCGGATGAAGCCGAGCGAACTCTGAAGTCCTGCCCAGCAGTCTTTCACCTGCTGCTCACTGCCCATGAGGCTCACGTAGATCTTGGCCTCGCGCAGGTCGCCCGTGCATTCGACGGACGTGACCGTCACGAAGCCGATGCGCGGGTCCTTGAGCTCACGCAGGATGATCTCCGAGATCTCCTGCTTCATGAGCTCCTGGACCTTCTCTACCCGGAGCTGGCTCATGGCATTCCCTCCTTTTCTGATTCATCTTCTATTTATCGTATCGTTTCTATTGCTCTATTGCGATGCGCCGCGGTTCAGTCCTTGGCGTTCTCTTTTGCCTTGGCAGCAGCGGCCTTGGCCTCTTCTTCGCGCTTCTTGGCGGCAGCTTGTTGGCGTCGGCGATCGTCGTCGCGATCTCCTCCATCGTGTAGGCCTCGATGATGTCGCCTTCCTTGAAGTCGCGGAAGTCGACAATCGAGATGCCGCACTCGTAGCCTGCGTTGACTTCCTTGACCTCATCCTTGAAGCGGCGCAGCGAGTCGATCTCGCCGTCGAAGATCTCGATGTTGTCGCGGATGATGCGAATCTTGGAGTTGTTGCAGATCTTGCCCTCGAGCACGTAGGAACCAGCGACGAGCGCCTTCGAGAACTTCATGACCTGACGAATCTCGACGCGGCCTGGATGACTTCCTTGTACTTCGGCTTGAGCATGCCGCTCATGGCATCCTTGACGTCGTTGATGGCATCGTAGATGACGCGGTACGTGCGGATATCGATGTTCTCGGTGTCGGCGAGCTTGCGCGCATTGGCATCCGGGCGGACGTTGAAGGCGATGATCAGCGCGTTCGAAGCCGATGCCAGCATGACATCCGACTCGTTGACGGCGCCGACGCCCGAATGGACGATGGAGACGCGGACCTCGTCGTTCTTGTTGAGCTTCAAAAGCGAGCTCGAGAGCGCCTCGACAGAGCCCTGTACATCGGCTTGATGACGATGTTGAGGTCCTTGATGTCGCCTTCCTGAATCTGGTGGAAGAGGTCGTCGAGCGAGACCTTTTTGCTCTTGATGAGGTTGTTGCGCTGGCGCTCGATGCGAGCCTCGGCGATGGAGCGGGCCTGCTTCTCCTCGAGCACGGCGAGGATGTCGCCAGCTTCCGGCACGTCGTTGAGGCCGAGGATCTCAACCGGTACGGACGGGCCGGCCTTCTTGACGTTCTCGCCGCGGTCGTTGACCATGGCGCGGACCTTGCCGTACGTCGTGCCGCAGACGACGGAGTCGCCGATGCGCAGCGTGCCGTTCTGGACGAGGACCGTCGCGACAGGGCCGCGGCCCTTGTCGAGCTTGGCCTCGACGATGACGCCGCGCGCATCGCGGTTCGGGTTGGCCTTGAGCTCCTTGACTTCGGCGACGAGCAGGACCATCTCGAGGAGGTCATCGATGCCGATCTGCTTCTTAGCCGAGACCGGGACCATGATCGTGTCTCCGCCGTATTCCTCCGGCACGAGGCCCTGCTCCATGAGCTCCTGCTTGACGCGGTCCGGGTTGCGCCCGGCTTATCGATTTTGTTGATTGCGACGATAATCGGCACGCCTGCCGACTTCGCATGGTGGATGGCCTCGATCGTCTGCGGCATGACGCCGTCATCTGCGGCGACGACGAGGATTGCGATATCCGTGATCTGAGCGCCGCGCGCACGCATGGCCGTGAATGCCTCATGGCCCGGCGTGTCGAGGAAGACGATCTTCTTGCCCTTGCAGTTGACCTGATAAGCACCGATGTGCTGCGTGATGCCGCCGGCCTCATGCGTCTGGACATGCGTGTTGCGGATGCAGTCGAGCAGCGACGTCTTGCCGTGGTCGACATGGCCCATGACCGTGACGACAGGCGGGCGGAGCTTCAGCGTCTTCGGGTCGTCCTCGATCTCCGGGATTTCCGTCGGGTCGACCTCTGGCGGCAGTTCTTCGCACGTCACGCCGAATTCCGAAGCCACGAGGGCGGCCGTATCAAAGTCGATTTCCTGGTTGATCGTCGCCATGACGCCCATCATGAAGAGCTTCTTGACGACTTCCGCAGCCGTGTAGCTCATCTTGGACGCGAGGTCCTTGACGCAATCGTCTCCGGCAGCTTGATGTGCTTCGGATGCGCGATCTCGACCTTCGGTGCCTGCTGGCCGCCGCGCTTGTTGTTGCGGCCCCTGCGGTTGCGGTCGTTCTTGCTGCCGAAGCGGTTGTTACGGTCATTGCGGTCGTTACGGCCGCCGCGCTCGTTGCGGCTGCTGTTGCGGCGGTCGTTGCGGTTGCCGCCGCGGTTATTGTTGCCACCGCCATTGCTGTTGCGGTTGCCGCCGTTATTGCCGCTATTGCCGCCGTTATTGTGGCTCGGGCGGTTGCTGCCCGAAGCGGCGCGGTTGCCACCATTATTATTGCCGTTGCCGTTGTTGCGGCCCGCATCGCTGCGGCGCTCGTTACGCTCATTGCGGCCGTTATTGCCGTTGCTGCCGTGGTTCTGCTTGCCAGCCTGCGGCTTCTCGGCGCGCTTCTCTGCCGGCTTTGCGGCCGGCTTCTGCGCAGCCGATGCTGCCGGAGCCTTTGCCTGCGGCTTAGCACCCTTGTTGCTCAGCGAATTCTTGATGGCCGTGCGCTCTTCTTCGCCGACGCTCGAGAAATTGTTGGCAGCCTTGAACTTATTGCGCTTGAGGATATCCAGAATGACTTTGCTATCCGTATTGAACTCTTTCGCGAGTTCGTAAACTCTGTATTTGGACATTAATCCACCCCCGGTTATTATTTCATACTCATGGCTCCTTCATCAGCTCGCGCAGCTTCTTCGCGAACCCCTTATCAGTCAGGGCCGCGACAGCGCGGTACTCCTTGCCGAGCACTGGCCGAGCGTCTCCCGGTCGAGCCCCTCAAGGTAGGGAACCTTGTATCGATCCGCTAGGATCGTGTAATCTTTCTTTGTTTCATCTGAGGCATCCGCCGCCACGAAGACGAGTACGGCCTCGCGGCCCTTCAGAGCCTGCTCACGGCAAAGGCGCCCGACACGATGCGGCGCGCCCGCTGAGCCATGCTCAGGAGGTTCGTGATGCGCTCTTCTTGGGTATGCGCCATGACTCAGCCTCAGCCTTGTCCTCGAACAGCTCGCGCTCGAGGAGATCGTAGACGGCAGCGTCGATTGGCGACTTGAACGAACGCTCGAGGCCATGACTCTTCTTGGCCTTGTCGAAGCATTCGCGCTTGTGGCAGATGTAGGCGCCGCGCCCAGCTTCTTGCCCGTGAAGTCCACGGAGAACTCGCCCTCGGGGCTGCGCACGATCCGCACCATTCTTTTTTCGGGCGGCTTTCCTGGCAGCCCAGGCACATCCGCTGCGGTATCTTCTTGATCTTCATCATTCAACCTCAGCCGTGAAGGCGGCATCGCCCGTGACCTCGACCTCGTTCATGTTGGCGTCGAGCTCTTCGTCAGCGGCCTGCGACTCGCTCTTGATGTCGATCTTCCAGCCCGTGAGCTTGGCGGCGAGGCGGGCATTCTGGCCTTCCTTGCCGATGGCGAGCGAGAGCTGGTAATCCGGCACGACGACGCGTGAGACTTTCTCCGTCTCGTTGACCGCGACGGAGACGACCTTGGCCGGCTCAGCGCATTGGCGATGAACTTGGCCGGATTGTCGCTCCACTTGACGATGTCGATCTTCTCGCTGCCGAGCTCATCGACAATCGACTGCACGCGCAGGCCGCGGTGGCCGACGCAGGAGCCGACCGGGTCGACGTTCTCGTCCTTCGAGTAGACGGCGATCTTCGAGCGGTTGCCCGGCTCGCGTGCGACCGACTTGATCTCGACGATGCCTTCCTGAATCTCCGGCACCTCGAGCTCGAAGAGGCGCTTCAAAAGGCCCGGATGCGTGCGCGAAACGACGATCTGCGGTCCCTTGTTCGTCTTCTTGACCTCGACGACGTATGCCTTGATGCGGTCGCCGTGTGCGTACGTCTCCGTCGGGATCTGCTCCGCCGGCGTCAGCACGGCTTCCGTCTTGCCGAGGTCGATGTAGACATTGTGGTTCTCGACGCGCTCGACGAGGCCCGTCAGGATGTCGCCCTCGCGACTCATGAACTCCTCGTAGATGATGCCGCGCTCTGCCTCGCGGATACGCTGGACGACGACCTGCTTGGCCGTCTGCGCAGCGATGCGGCCGAAGTTCGCCGGCGTCACCTCGATCTCGATGACGTCGCCGACTTCGTAGTCCGGCTTGATCGTGCGGGCCTGTGCCAGCGAGATCTCCGTGATCTCATCCTCGGGGTCCTCGACGACCGTCTTGATCGCGTAGACGTGATAGTGACCCGTTTCTCTGGAAAGCGTGACGCGGACATTCTGTGCCGAGCCAAAGTTGCGCTTGTATGCCGAGATCAGGGCAGCCTCGATGGCCTCGAAGAGGACTTCTTCGTCGATGCCTTTCTCCTTGCCGAGCTCTTTGAGCGTCGTCAGGAATTCCTGACCATTGTCCTTCGCTTTCGTCGTTTTTCTTGCCAAAATAATATCCTCCCAATGAACGGGGGAAGCCCCCCCTTTTTTGCTATGTCAAAAGTCGATATGAAGGCGGACCTGTGCAATATCCGCCAGCGGGATCTTCGTCTCGCCGTCGAGCTCAATCGCATCGCCATTGAAGCCCGTGAGCTCGCCGACGATAAGCTTCTTGCCCTCGCGCGGCGCGTAGAGCGTGACGTCGACCTTCTTGCCCTGCTCGCGCGTGAAGTCGCGCGGCTTGCGCAGGACGCGGTCGATGCCCGGCGAGGACACCTCCAGAATGTACGAATCCGGCACGACATCCCCCTTGTCGAGCGCCTCCTCGAGCTTCTCGCTCAGCGCCTGGCAATCCTCGATATCGATGCCGCCTTCCTTATCGATGTAGACGCGCAGATACCAATCGTGCTCCTTGACATACTCGACATCGACGAGCTCGATGACCGCCTGATCCTTCAGGAGCTCCTGCACGATTGCCTCTACGGCATCCTCAACCTGCTGCTTTGCCATACATCCACCTCCAGCTTTCTGCTTTTGAATCACGGTGATGTGCTCATCCGTGTCTTTCTCGCATAAGATTAAAGAGTGGGCTTGCACCCACTCTTCACTAAACAACCTTAAATTAACTATTTCATGATACCACAAAAGCCTCTGCTTGTAAAATGGTATCTGAAAAAAGTCAGGAAAGTCACATGCTAATGTGCCCGGCGCGCCTTCTGGAGCTTGCGCAGCTTATGCAGCTTGCTGCGGCGCCAGAGGAAGTAGAGCGCGGCGTTCAAGGCGATGATGGCCGTGCTGACGACGCCGTACATGAAGGGATAGCCGCACTGCGCGGCGACGATGCTAAGGAGCACGGCGGCAAGGCCGACGCTGATGTCGAGCGACCAGAAGTACGTGGCCGTCGCGACGCCGGCACGCGATGCGGGGGCACTCTGGACGGCGAGCGTCTGGAAGGCCGGCGACAGTGCGCCGAAGCCGATGCCGAGCATCGCGGCCGCGCCGAGCAGGCCGACGAGCGTCGTGACCTGGCTGAAGAAGGCCATGCCGGCCGCGAAGAACGCGAAGCCCGGCCAGACCGTCCAGTCCGGCCCCTTCTCGTCGAAGAGGCGGCCGATGACGGGGCGCGTCAGGATGATGACGAAGGCAAAGACGACGAAGAACAGGCTCGTCTCCGCCTGCAGGCCGAGGCTCTTGGCGTAGAGCGGGATGAAGGTCAGGATACCGCCGTAGGCAAAGAAGACCATGCCGCCGAGCAGTGCCGGTGCGAGCGAGCGCCGCTCAATGAAATCCGAGAGGTGGAAGCCCTTCTTCGGACGCTTGGCCGGGCGGATGACCTCATCGGGCAGGCGGCGGGCATTGGCCGTCAGGAAGGTCAAGATCGCCAGTGCGTCATAAAGGCGAAGAGCGCCGTGCCGCCGAGGTTGCCGATGATCAAGAGGCCGATGAGCGGGCCGACGACCATCGCGAGGTTCGTCGAGAGCGCGAAGTAGCCGATGCCCTCGCCCTTGCGCGAGGCCGGCAGCACGAGCGCGGCCATCGCCGCCGCAGCCGTCGTCGCGAGCGCGAAGATGCAGCCATGCAGCAGGCGCAACGCGTAGATGGCCTGCTCCGAGTGAAACCAGTTGAACGCGAACATCACGAGGAAGAACGCCGCCGTCGCCCCGCGCATCAGCTTCTGCTTGTTGACGGCATCGATGATGCGGCCGGCCAGCGGGCGGCAGCTCACCGCGCCGATCTGGAAGGCCGTCATCGCGAGGCCCGCCTCCATGTCGCCGCCGCCGAGCGTGTCCATGATGAAAATCGGCAGCGCCGCCACCATGATGTACTGCGACATGAACAAGAAGAGGTTGCTGCTCCCATCCCCAGGAATTCCGGTGTCCATAGCTTCTCTCTCTGCATGTGATCTTCCTTTCCTATCTTAAACCCCATCAAATTTCTCTGCGGCTCAGAGCTTTGCCTCGATCTTGCGCAGCATGCGGCGCAGCTCTTCCTGCTCGTCCGTGCTCAGGGCCCCGAGGAAGTCGAGGTTGGCGTGCTCGTCGAGCGCGCTGAGCCGCTCGACGCAGTCGCGCCCCTTCTCGGTCGTCCGCAGGATCATGTGGCGCATGTCGCTCGGGTCGGGCGTGCGGTCAATGCAGCCCTTGTTCTCCAGATGCGTGACGAGCGCCTTGACCGTGTTCTGGTTCTTCTCGATCCGCTCGGCGAGCGCCTTCTGGCAGAGCGGCTCGTACTCTGCAATCGTCTTGAGCGCAACCCACTGCTCCACCGTGATGCCGTATTCCTTGAACATGCCGTCCACCGCGTAGTGGATCTTGCGCGCCACGCGGCTGATCATGTAGCCAATCGTATCATCAAGTGTCATGATCTCATCTCCCTTTTCCTATCGTAAACCTATGTATTGTACAACCAGTCCGCTGGCTTGTCAATCTTTGCGGAAAAAGAGAACGAGCTGACGCGCAGCACGGCGATCCCGAAACGGCTTGTCTATTATAATACGATATCGTAGTATAGTCAACAAGCCTGACAAGAAGGATATCCTCTGTTCGCGTGCGCATGCTTTATGGATAGGTGTATAATAGAAGCATATCAACCGACAAACCGGTAAACGACAGGAGGAATCACGATGGACATCAGCAAGACTTACCTAGCTGCCAACTCGCGCTACGAGGCGATGGCCTACCCGCGCTGTGGCAGGAGCGGCCTGCGGCTGCCGCGCATCGCGCTGGGTTTCTGGCACAACTTCGGCGACACGGCAGACTACGGCACGATGAAAGCGCTCTGCTGCACGGCCTTTGACCACGGCATCACCTACTTCGACCTCGCCAATAACTACGGGCCCGCCTACGGCAGTGCCGAGCGCAATTTGGGCCGGCTCATGGACGACACCTTCCGCCCCTACCGCGATGAGCTCGTCATCGCGACAAAGGCCGGCTATGACATGTGGCCGGGCCCCTACGGCAACTGGGGCAGCCGCAAGTACCTGATCGCGAGCCTCGACCAGAGCCTCCAGCGCATGCACCTCGACTACGTCGACATCTTCTACCATCACCGCATGGACCCCGAGACACCGCTCGAGGAGACGATGGGCGCACTCGCGCAGATTGTCAGGAGCGGCAAGGCGCTCTACGTCGGCCTCTCGAACTACGACGGCCCGACGCTTCTGCGCGCGGCGACCATCCTGCACGAACTGCACGTGCCATTCATCGTCAACCAGAACCGCTACTCCATCTTCGACCGCACAATCGAGAAGAACAGCCTCAAGGACACCTCCGCCGACCTCGGCCTCGGCATCGTCGCCTTCAGTCCGCTCTGCCAGGGCCTGCTGACTGACCGCTACCTGAACGGCATCCCTGAAGACAGCCGCATCCACCGCGACGGCCGCTTTCTCAAGGAGAAATCCTTGACGCCCGAAAAGTTGCAGGCCATCCGTGCCCTAAACGATCTAGCCGCCCAGCGTGGCCAGACGCTCGCCGAGATGGCCCTCGCCTGGGACCTCAAGGACACGGACGTCACCACTGTCCTGATTGGCGCCTCCAAACCCGAGCAGATTCTCGACAACATCAAGGCGATCGAGAACACGAGCTTCAGCGCCGAAGAGCTGCAGGCCATCGACGCCATCTCCTTCGCTCCCGGCGTCCAGGGACTCATACGCTGAGACACTCCCCTTCTCACTGATGCAAACAAAAAGCCGCTTCACAGCACAGGCTGCGAAGCGGCTTTTGATTACTCCCAGACGATCTTCATAAGCTCTGGATAGTGGTCCTCGAGCTCCTGCAGGAGGACGCGGAACATCGCGTAGACGAGGTCCCCGTCGATCTTCTCCTCACCGCAGAGGATGCAGGTATCGAGAACGATGTTCTCCTCGTCGTCGAGGTAATATTTGCAGGTCTTGTATTTCTTGTTGTAGCGATTGAGCATCTCGAGCAGTTCCTCGCGGTTCTGTCCGCGCACGGCACGCGGTACGACGAGGATGCGGATCATCGCGTAGATGCTCGTGTCGAGGATGACGACGAGAGGCAGCCGGTTGCCACGCACTTCGGCAAACGACCGGAAGGCCACCGTCTCGTAGGTGTCATCGGGAATCTCCTCAATCGTGAATGCAAGAGGATGTTTCTCCTCTACATAAGCCTTGAATTCTTCTGCTTTCTTGTTCATGCTGCTCACCTTTCCTTATCTTTTTCTTGTTCTTATTCTTGTTCTTGTTCGAGAAGATGTGACAGTCGGCCGGAGCCTAGAGCCCCGGCCTGCCTGTCTTATCCAGCTGCTTTGTCTGTCATGCTTTTTCGCGTTCTTCCGCCGCCACGTTCACCGTGTCCGCCGGGGTCTTGAAGGCATCGAGGTAGTTGGATGCATTGACAAGGCCGAAGCGGTCGTGGAGCGAGAGGGCCGGATGGTAGTACGTGCGATAGAAATCGTAGCGGTCATGATTCTCCATCATGCGCATCCAGTCTGTCTCCGTGTAGCGCTGGCGGTAGACGTGGTAGTGGTTGACGAGGTCCAGGAGATTGCCATTGCTGTACTGCGTATCTGTCTGCCCGTAGAACTGCAGGAACATCCAGCGGTGTTCATCCGGCGCACCATTGAGCCAAGTGGCAAGTGCCTCTTTCGGGTCGTTGATGGCCGTGTTGTTCCAGTACGCACTTGTCACGCCGTCCTCGTAGATTGCGCCGTGCCGAAGACATTCGTCACCATGACGCCGTTGCTGAAAGTCGCCTTGCCAAGGACGTAGAGCTTGTCGATGAGGAACTGCCCCTTGCTGACCGAGATGTCGCCGTTCTCCAACCAGAGGTGCTTGAAGCGGATGCCGCTGCCCTCATTCGTGCGGATGTTGCCGATGTGGAGGTTCTGGATGGGCGCGTCGTCCGATGCGCCGGTCGGCGTGATCGTCAGCAGGTTGTCGGCACCTTCGCGCTGCAGGATGTCATCGATGCCGATGTCGGCACCGGCGACCGCGATTTCCTGGCCCGCCGTGATGTGCTTGACGTCCATGGTCTTGTCCGGGTTGCGGACGAACATGGCCACGAGGTCGCCGTCCATCGTGTCGAGGTAGAGGCTGCCGTTCTTGAGTTCGGTCGCCGCCTCCTCCTTGGCGTAGAGGCCGTAAAGGTCGACATCGCCCGTGCCCTCATGGTGGATGACGACATTGCCGTTCGTCGCATTGACGAAAGCGCGGTCGCCATTTTCTTGGTGGCGGCTGTCCTTGATATCGCCCGTGCCGTCGTGCGCAGATCGATGTTGCCGCGCTGCGCGGTCAGGTGGATATCCTCGGTCTTGCCCGCATCGCTGCCGTCGAAGACCATGCTGCCATCGTGCGTGTGCAGGTTGATATCCTGCTTCGCCGTGACATCGTTGCGCAGCGTGATCGTACCGGTCTGGGCCGCATTTGCGATGAGATTGCGGTCCGCATTGACAAGGCCGGCAAAGGTGATGTCACCCTTGTGCGTCGTCTTGGCCGTGAGATCTCTGCCACTCGTGGCCTGTCCCTCGAACGAGATCGAACCGTCGGTCGTCTCGGCCGTGAGGTCCGTGCCACTCACCGCTTTGCCCCGGAAGACAATGTCTCCGGTGATGGTCTTAGCCGCAAGCTCTGTGCCACTTGCCGCCTGGCTTCAAACGAGATAGCGCCGTCATCCGTCGTGGCCTGCAGGTGCCCGCCTTGGCTCGGCATCGCCGACCGAAGCGGATCTGCCCCGTCTTCGCTGCCGCGCGGATATCCTGCGCCGCCCGCGTCGTACCGCCGACCTCGATGTCGCCGTTGACCGTCGTCATCTCAACGTCAGCGGCAGAATCGATGGCACCCGTGGTCCTCAGGTCGGCCTCGTCGTTGATCAGGCTGATGCCTTCCGCAGCCGTCACCGGTCCGTTGACAGTCAGGTCGTTCACCACACCGTTCTTGTAGTTGCGGACGGTGACATTCTTGGCCTTGCTGCCCTCGGCGAAGGTTACCTTCAGGTCTTCATCGCCGCCGTTGCCGAGCACGACATCCGCCGCATCGCTGGCATTCTTCAGCGTCACATTCTTGAATGCATTGAATTTCTTGGCTTCCGCCTCTGCCCCGCTGTTCAGACTGATGCCTGCCGCTGCGTCCACAGAAGCCGTTTCAGCCTTGATGGCATGGGCTGCCGACTGCTTGACGGAGCCGCCCGCCGTAAGGTTCAAGATATCGGCATTGAGCTGCCGTTGTTCAGCAACGTAGAAGCTGCCGAATTGATTTTGACCTTGCTAGCCTGGATGCTGCTTTCTACCGGAGTATCCGCATCATTGCTGCCGGCCTGGACAGTGCCTTCGCTCTGCAGGATGAATTCGTCTTTGCCCTTCACCTGGTTCAGCGTTAGCGTGCCCGACTCCTTGCCGGCGATGTAGATATTGCCTTCTGTGCGTCGCGCTCAGGATACCGCTGTTCTTGACACGGATGGCGTCATCGGCAAGACCGAGGCTGCCAGCCGACGAAACGAGGCTCACCTGCTCGCCATTGATGTAGCCCGCCGTCTTGCCCTGCTCCGTCGTCATGACCATACCGGCATCCGACGCGAGATTCACCTGCCTGCCCGCGACATTCTGGATGGTCAGCACCTTGGCAGCACTGCCGTCGAGTCCCGTCTGGTGCAGGTAGATGTCCCCTGCCATGCGCGCATCGAGCGTGCCGGAGAGGTTCGTCAGGATCTTGTGCGCATCACTGCCCACGTCGCCCTTGCCGCCCGTGATGATGAGGTTGTTCGCGGTGATGCGCCCTCCGTCATCTTGACGCCATTGTCGCTCATGAGCTTGACGTTCTCTGTCGTCTTGATCTTACCCGTGACATCGAGCACCGTGTCCTTGACGCCGGCAATGTAGATATTGCCCGTGTTCTCCGCCTTCTGCTGGTTGGCGTTGAGCGTCAGCTTGCCGCCGTCCAGCTCTACCGTCAGCGGTTTCTGCTGCTTGACGACCACAGAATCATCCTCCAGGTCAAATCGCCAGCCTTCGCCTGCGAGAGGAGCTGGAGGTTCTCGACCTTCGTGAGGTCATCGTAGGAAATCGCTTTGGCTGCATCGTCAACA
>ENA-OQEN01000699-OQEN01000699.1-human-gut-metagenome-genome-assembly--contig:-NODE-699-length-14157-cov-4.483892_pt1 | contig 14157 bp, 15 predicted proteins | sample MGYA00242791_ERZ504627 | MGnify/ENA primary metagenome ERZ504627 (study PRJEB26092, sample SAMD00036316) | human gut metagenome | host: Homo sapiens | study: EMG produced TPA metagenomics assembly of... | reverse complement strand
GTAGAATTCATACCGGTATTCTTTCTACATTTTTATCATACATTCATTCAGAAGCACCATTGTGCCTTTCGCATTTCATTAATATAAGCTATCAAATGAAATTGCTCCTGTTACTTTACCGTTTACTCCAATTGCTACTCTATCACCTTTGATTTGAATCACTTTATATTGATCATAATCAGTAATATATATCATCACTATTTGGTGCAATTAATACTTATCCATGTTAAAATTTAATATGTTATAAATAGCGAGGTATCGAAAATGGAAATATTAACTGTCAAAAATAATAAATTGGATTATCCAACTCTCAAAAAAGTCATCTTTCACTTCTTTCCCACATTCTTTACATTATTCCTAATAGTTGCATTCTGTCTTTCATGGATTACTTTGTTTATGAATCTATCTGCAGGACATGTTATTTACAGTGTAATAAGTGTTATTAATTTAATACTTATATGTTCTCAACCAAGAATGCTATCAAAAATAATCATAAAAAATCGTAATAAGTCACTCCAGGCAGATGAATATATCTATGACTTGGTCTTTTATGAAGATAAACTAACTACAGTGGTAGACTCAGTAGAAAATAAAGCTTCCATAAAATATACGAATATAAAAAACATAATAGAAACTAAAGATGTCGTATTATTCACAAGTAAAGCAGGCTTTAAAATCTATTTTGAAAAGAAGAATGCCAGCATTGAAGATATTGAAAGACTACATGCATTTTTTGATAAGCAGAACATCAAATGGAAAAAATCAATTCTATAGTAAAGAAAACCTCTTTGATTCTCATATCAAAGAGGTTTTCTAATGCTTATAATTCTACTTCTTACCGCCATACTTCTTACTTTAAGAATATGGCAAGAACCTTCACCAAAATACTTTTCAATTTCAGTCTTATATGTTTCTACATAATCATCTTCTACAAAGGCCTGGATCGTACCTGCAAATCCTCCACCATGTACTCTACATACACCTTTATTACCTAGGATATCTTCAGATAAGCCTAAAGCAATAGAAACAGCCTGATTTGTTTCATCATGGTTAGAATAGATATTCTGTAAGTATTTATAAGAACTGTCTCCTGATGATTTGATGACTGACTTGAATGTATCAAAGTCATTGTTCTTTAAGGCAGATACTGCTTTTTCTACTCTTGCATCTTCCTTAAAGAAGTGTAATGCACGGATGACACAGCGGTCACTCATCTTTTCACGTAATTCAGGAATATGTGCTTTAAATTCTTCTTCTGATACTTCTCTTAAGAATTCTTTTCCAAAGAAGTGTGCTACTTCCTTCATTTCTGCAGGAATGGCTGCATAATCATCAGTTAAGTCTGCATGAGATGCATGAACATCTACAATACATAAACTATGATGGAATGAAGAAAAATCAACATCTACTTTTTCTACAATAGGATGATCATTGTCTTTAAAGTCAATATGAATAAGAGCACCTACTGAACTTGCACATTGGTCCATTAATCCACATGGTTTACCAAAATATACGTTTTCAGTATACTGACCAATCTGTGCAATCAATACTGGACTTACTGTCATATCATTATATAAACCTGATAATACAGTACCAATCATGACTTCAAATGCTGCTGATGAAGAAAGACCAGACCCCTGTAATACTTCACTTGTCATATAAGCTTCAAAACCACCAATATGAAGACCTAATTCCTTAAAGCGTGCAAGAGTACCTCTAATTAATCCTTCTGAAGTACCTTCTTCTTCAGCTTTCTTTTCTAAGTCATCTAAAGCTACAGCCTTTAAGTCATAATCATCAGATAATACCTTAATTTCACCATCTCTAGGTGCTGTAATCGCAATAATATCTAAGTTAATTGCAGCAGCTAATACTTCACCATGCTGGTGGTCTGTATGGTTACCAGATACTTCACTTCTACCTGGTGCTGAGAATACTTCTACTTCCTTATCACCATAAAGTGAAATAAACTTTTCAATAGCTGCAATATATCTTTCTTTCTGAGCATCTAATAAAGACTCATCTACATAAATATCAGTTAATAAAGCATCTGCCTGACCATTTCTAATATCTTCAATAATCTGTGTTGCAAGTTTCATTATTTAATTACCTCTAAACAATAAGATGTCTGTGCATCAAATGTTTCTCCCTTTCTTAAAATAGTGCTTGGATTCTTTTCAATATGAATAGCGTCTGGTAAGTTCTGTGTTTCAATACATATTGCATCTCTCGCATTATAAGGTTCACCATTCTTACCAATACGTCCATCTAGATAGTTTGCGGTATAGATCTGTGCTCCTGGTAAAGTAGTAGATACTGTTAATCTTCTACCACTTTCTTCATCTTCTAATACAACCTGGTTCTTATCTGTAGTAAAGAAAAAATGATGGTCAAAACCATTACCAAGTTTTAATTGTGGATGATCTACTTCTACACGTTCACCAATCTTTGCAGGTATTCTAAAGTCAAATGGAGTACCTTCTACAGCTTCCTTTTCACCTGTAGCAAGACCATCTGCATCTACATGTTCATAATAATCAGCATCAATCTTTAAAGTGTGATTATAGATATTATGTTTATGTCCTGATAAGTTGAAATATGAATGGTTAGTAATATTAATTAAAGTATCCTTATCACTCGTAGCATGATAAGAAATAGTTAATGTAGTGCCCTCTAAATGATAAGTAGCACTAAAATCCATATTACCTGGATAACCTTCTTCTCCATCCTTTGCATGATAAGTAAACTTAATAGTATAGTCATCTAAGATTTCATAATCAAAAATCTGATAACTAAATCCTTTAATACCACCATGTAAACTATTAGGACCATTATTAATAGGTAAATGATATGTTTCACCATTTAATTCAAATGTTCCTTTTCCTATTCTATTCGCAACTCTACCTACTAATGCACCTAGATAACCATCTAGAGTCTGATATTGATTAAAGTCATCATAACCTAATACAACATCACCTTTTACTCCATTCTTATCTTCAATAATCATCTTAATAATAGTACAACCAAATGTTGAGACAACTACTTCCATCTCTTCATTCTTTAATGATAAATTTTCAATATTTCCAATTTTTTCTATTACTTCTATCACATTTATTCACCTCATCTTCGGAAACATAGATAATTCATACCTATTACTTAATATATTTTATCATGTTATGAATAATTATGTATACGCTTTCTAGAAAAAGTGATGAATTAACAGACTATTTTATTAACCAGTATTTTTTAAAATGGACACTGTTGAATGGACACTATAGAAAAGTAGATTTATTTTGTAAAGTGGAGCCCCTTTTAAGGACATTAAATAAAAAAGCACTTAATTAGAAATGAAAATATCTCTAGGTGTATAAACCTTGAGGATGTTTTTACATACTATGTTTTTAATGCACTTTTTCCAATTCACTACTTGTTTCAGATCTAGTTTGATATCGTCCTCCTTGAAAGGGGGGTGATATATTTTGGCTTTCGAGTTTTTCATTACCGTCATGGCAGGTGTTCTTCTTATTACATTTGCAAATAGTTAGACGAATTTTTCAAACGATAACTAGCCTAGTGTTAACCCACTCTAAAAGTTAGAAAAGGTAAGGATCTACCAATCCTTACCTTTTCGTTTGATATATTTTGGTTTCCGAATTCAAATGAAGTTTAACACTTAACTTCAATATAATCAAGTCGTCACATATAGAAACTAGCGCAGTTTATTTATTTCACTTCATATATTTGGTCTAAAAAAGGACTCGTGATGAGTCCTCTACATTAACAATCATACTGAGTGAATACGTCACTAACTGGTAAATCGTTTTCGATGTTTTCAATTGTATGTGCAAGTAATCCTGCAACAGATACAGAAACAAGTTTATCAAATTTCTTTTCTTGTGGAATTTCGATAGTGTTAGTAATAACAACTTCTTTTGCCGCACAAGTAGATAATCTTTCAATAGCAGGTCCAGAAAGTACACCGTGAGTACATGCAATATATACATCCTTAGCACCTTTCTGTTTTAACATATCAACACCAGCTGTAATAGTACCAGCTGTATCGATCATATCATCAATTAAGATACAGTTCTTACCTTCAACATTACCGATGATACCCATAACTTCAGCAACGTTTGGTTTAGGTCTTCTCTTATCGATGATAGCGATAGGACAATCAAATGCTTCAGACATCTTACGAGCTCTAGTAGCTCCTCCGTGGTCAGGTGATACAACACATAAATCCTGAACCTTCTTCTTACGGAAGTATTTGATTAATAGTGGTAAAGCCTGCATTTCATCTACTGGAATATCAAAGAATCCCTGGATCTGAGCTGCATGTAAGTCAACAGTTACAACACGGTTAACACCAGCTGTAGTTAATAAATCTGCAACTAACTTAGAAGTGATTGGCTGTCTAGGTTTAGCTTTACGATCCTGTCTAGCATATCCGAAATATGGAATAACTGCAGTAATTTCACGAGCAGAAGCACGTTTTAAAGCATCAGTAATACTAAGATTTCCATTAAGTTTTCAGTTACTGGATTAGAAGTAGACTGAACAATGAATACGTCCTTACCACGAACAGATTCACCGATTTCACATAAGATTTCACCATCTGCGAAGTGATGAACTTTGCAGTCTCCAACCTTAGTACCTAAAATGCTTGCGATATCCTGAGCTAATTTCTTGCTTGAAGATAAAGAAAATACTGTAATTTTGTTTCTCATATGTGTCCCCTTTTTTTATTTCTTGTTTCTTTCGTTATAAATCTTCATACGTTTTTCTTCTAAAACCTTTGCATAGCCAGGTTTATTCACCTGTCTAGCACGTGCGATAGACATTGCACCATCTTCTACATTTTCTGTTACAGTAGATCCAGCCGCAACAAATGCGCCTTCACCAACAGTCACTGGTGCAACTAAATTTGAATTACATCCAATAAATGCATTGTTTCCAATAACAGTCATTGACTTATTCTTACCGTCATAATTGCTTGTGATAGTACCACAACCAATATTAACGCCATCGCCTACTTTAGCATCACCGATATAAGTAAGATGAGCAGACTTGCTTCCCTTACCAAAATCAGCTTTCTTCATTTCCACAAAGTTACCAATGTGTACATTCTCTCTAATATGACAATTAGTTCTTAGTCTTGCATAAGGACCAATATCAGTACCGCTTTCTACAACAGAATCGCTTAATACTGAGAACTTGATTTCCACATTATCCTTAATATCTACATCTGTAAATTCACAATAAGGACCAATATGACAGTGTGCCCCTATAGTAGTATGTCCCTTGATAATACAACCTGGTTCAATGATTGTATCTTTACCAATCACAACATCAGTACCAATATATGTGTTATCAGTATCTACAATAGTTACGCCATTTAATAACCAGTTCTTATTTACTCTCTTCTGAAGTAACTTAGTTGCTTCAGCAAGCTGAACACGGTCATTAATGCCTCCTACTTCACTGAAATCCTGAATCTTATAGCCATCAACCTTCTTGCCTTCTTCATTCATGATTCCAATTAAATCTGTAATATAATACTCACCCTGAGCATTGTTGTTTGTTACTTTCCTTAAAGCTTCAAACATTGATTTGTTATCAAAACAGTATTCACCTACGTTCATCTCAGTGATATCCATCTGAGATTCCTGTAAGTCTTTGAATTCTACAATTCCTGTTACCTGGCCATCTTCCTTAATAATACGACCAAATGGAAGTGACAAGTCACAATCACATGTCATTACAGTACCACTATTCTTACCATTCATATGATAATCAATAAGTCCCTGTAATGTCTCTGCAGTAATTAAAGGTGCATCACCATTTAATACAAGAGTGATTCCTTCTTTATCCCCTAGAACACTTTCTGCCATCATGACAGCATGTCCAGAGCCTTTCTGCTCTTCCTGTAAGACAGTAGTGACGTCGTTATCTAACAAAGCCTTGACCTGGTCAGCCCCATGTCCAACAACAACGACTGTTTCTGCGATATCTAACTTCTTTAATTCATCCACCACATGATTGATCATTGGTTTATATAAAACTTCATGAACAACCTTAGGTGCATCTGACTTCATACGAGTACCTTTACCCGCAGCTAAGACAACTGCATAAACTTTCATCGACATATCTCCTTTTTTTCCCTTACATTCTAGCAAAATTCAATTCAAAATAAAAGAGAAAAGGCGCAAGTTATCCCTTTTTCCTTTTCTCTGGATAGTAAATCTGTGTTTTTATTGCAAAACTATATTTCTTTTTAAAATATGGAAGCACTTTATCAATTAATTCAGGATCTTGAGTCATACCAAAAACAGATGAACCACTACCCGACATAAGAGCACCATCAAAACCAAAGTTCATCATATCATCCTTAATAGACTGGATATCCTGTACCATCTTAATAGAAGGAGCTTCTAAAGTATTACCTAAACAATCTACAACACCCTGATAATCATTCTTTTCAATTGCATGCTTCATTAAATCAATATCTGGATGAACAGCAGTTTCTATATCTAAATCATCAAAACATTTCTTTGTAGAAACACCTTTCTTAGGTTTTACAATCAATAAATGACAATTAAAACGTGAACGATCAATAAAATGTAGATTTTCACCAATACCACCTACAACCGCAATACGATTCCATACACAAAATGGAATATCTGCACCAATCTCTTTACCCATTTCACACATATCCTGATAAGACATACGTAAATGGAATAAACTGTTCATTGCACAGAATATGGCAGCACCATCGGCACTTCCTCCACCCATTCCAGCTTGAGAGGGAATATGCTTATAACAGTGGATTCTTACACCACTTTGGATATCAAACTTCTTGATTAATGCATCTGCTACCTTATACATAATGTTACGTTCATCAGTAGGTACACGGTATGTGTTTGTAGTAATTTCTATACCTTTTTCAATAGGATCAATAAGAATCAAATCATGAAGACCAATAGGAGCCATAATCATATTTAATTCATGATATCCATCTTCTCTTTCACTTACTACATCTAATGCAAGGTTTATTTTCGCATAAGCACGAATCTTCATAGTGTATGACCCCTTTCTAGTATTCTTATATAGTCATCAATGTTTAATTCCTCAGCACGTTTATTAACAGGAATACCACATGATTCTAATAATTCTTTTGTTTGATCATGATATAAAGACTTTAAGTTATTATAGAGTGTTTTTCTTTTTGCGGTATAACTTGCCTCAATAAGATCAATCAATTCCTGTGATATAACACGTTCTTTATGAATAGAAATAACAGCACTATCTACATGAGGTGCTGGCATGAATACATGTCTAGGCACATTCAATTCATATTGAACATCTCCTACATAATCAATCATCATCTTTAAAGGACTCTTTTCTTCAGAACAGAGTTTTAGTGCGACTTCCTTTTGTACCATAGCGACTAAACGATTAATAGGTGTAGAAGAAGATACAATCTTTGTGATGATTTTAGAAGTAATATAATAAGGAAGATTTGTGACAACACAGATATCCTTATAGTCCTTTAGTTTATTACATGCTTCTTCTAAATCAGCTTTCATAAAGTCCTGGAAGATGATTTCCACATTATCATGTCCTTCTAAAGAGAATGATAATACTTCCTTTAAACGTTCATCTATTTCAAAGCATAATATTTTACCAGCTTTATTAGAGAGCTGTTCTGTAAGAGCACCTATACCAGGTCCTATTTCAATAACTGCTGTCTCCTTATCCAGCGAAGCATGATCTGCGATACTTTGAATAATACCTGGATCTACTAAGAAGTTCTGTCCATATTTCTTAGAAGGCTTTAAGTTAAATGTATTTAATATAAATTCTGTATTTGATTTTTTTGCGATATTTTCCATATCATTTATTATATAGGATATGTAAAGAAAAGACCATTGAGTTCCCTGAAAAATTCTTCTATAATGGTCGAAAAGGTGATGTATATGGATAGAAAAACAAGAATAATGGAAATAATAAGTAGTAGTGATAAACCTGTTTCAGCAAGTAAAATTGCGAAAGAATTAGGTGTTTCTAGACAGATTATTGTAGGAGATGTTGCATTACTAAGAGCATCGGGAGAAGATATTACTGCAACACCTAGAGGATATATATTAGAAACAAATAGAAGTAATCATTATACAATTGCAGTAAAGCATAATAATGATCAATTAGAAGAAGAATTAAATACTATTGTAGATTTAGGTGGTAAGGTTGAAGATGTAATAGTAGAACATCCTCTTTATGGAGAAATCAAAGGAAATCTTCATATATATTCACGTTATGATGTATCTAAGTTCATGTCTGCAGTAAAGGATCATGATATCGCACCTCTTTCTCTATTAACAGATGGTGTTCACTTGCATACAATTACAGCACCTGATGAAGAAACATTAGAACGTATTAAAGAAGCACTGGATGAAAAGCATATATTATTAAAATAATAGGTTTTTAATTTCATCTTTAAAGAAATAGATAAATAATATGTTTCCAACAAATGGTAAAACTAACTTAAAACATAATATTGTAGGTAGTGAATAAATTGAATATACATAAAAAAGAGTCAGCAGATAATGTCTACTGACTCTTTAATGCTTTAAGTACTTCTTCTTTTGTAATACCCATCATATTCAGTCTCTTAAATAATGCTTTCGCATTACCATAACCTAAATGAAAGGCATCATAGACCTGTAGTCTTCTCTTCTTATTTCCTAATACATCTAGATCAATAAATTCATCCCATGAAATAGATTCTTTAGCATCACTAAATGTGACTGCATTCTCTAATGCTTCAATAATTGCATCATGCCTTGCTTCCGCAATACCAAGTTTCTTCACACCCTTGGCATCTTTTTTTGCGACAAAGGCATGCTTCGCATTAGGAACAGCCTGAATGACTTTATTTCTAATCTGTGTACCAGGATAATCAGGGTCTGTTAAGACAATGACGCCACGTGTCTGGGCAGCAGTTTTAATGAGAGATAGAATATCTTCGTTGATTCCTGACCCAGATGTTTCAATTGTATCTACATCAAATAACTGTTTAAGTGTTGCTGTATCTGTTTTACCTTCTACTACAACAACTTCTTTAATCTTTCTCACAATAGTCTCCTAACTCAGTAAGTCAATCATACGTTCTATTGTACGCTTGACATCTCCCTGATCATAATAATAATCGAAATCTTTCTCAACCATTACAGTGAGTATAAGGCAGCATGTATCATAATCAGCCTGTGAAAGGGTTATACCCTTCACAGGTTTCTTTTTATACTTGTAGTCGCCTAATTCTTGTAATACACGTCTATATATTACAGGGTTATTCTTACAGGCTAATTTCTTTAATACAGAAATCTTATTATAATTCAGTTTTGATCTTATAAAGCCTAGAATAGCCCTACCTCGCGAGGGCGGGGTGGAATGTCCATCTTCCATATCTTCCTCCACTATTTAGATGATTCCATATTCTTAAATGCTGTTGATAACATCAATTTAATACGGTTAACCTGGTTTGTTTCACTAGCCCCTGGATCGTAATCAATCGCAACGATGTTAGACTGTGGATATTTTCTTCTTAATGCCTTAATGACACCCTTACCTGTTACATGGTTAGGTAAGCAGGCAAATGGCTGCATACATACAATATTTGGTGCACCTTCATCAATGAGTTCAATCATTTCACCCGTTAAGAACCATCCTTCACCTGTCTGGTTACCAATAGAAACAACTTCACTTGCTTTCTTCGCAATTTGATCAATAGGATGTGGTGCATCAAAACGATTTGATGCTTCTAATGCCTTAATCATATCTTTTCTTAAGAAGTCTACGAGTTTAATCGCTACATTACATAACTTAGCTGATTTCCAGCTTGCATCATAATGTTCATGTTCATACTGAGTATTGTAGAAACAATACTGGAAGAAGTCAATTAAATCTGGCATAACTGCTTCTGCGCCTTCTTCTTCAATAGTCTTTACAATCTCATTATTGGCAGTAGGGTGGAATTTTACAAGGATTTCTCCTACAAGACCTACTCTAGGTTTCTTAATATCTAGAAGTGGTAATTCATCAAATTCCTTTACAATCTGATAAACGTTCTTCTTGAATTCCTTCATAGAACCATTTTCAACGTTTTCTTTACACTTTTCTACCCATGATTCATATAATTCATTAGCTGAACCTTTCACCTTTTCATACGGTCTGACACGATATAAGACTCTCATGAATAAGTCACCATACATAGCCCCAATAATAACTTTCTTAGCCACCTTATAAGTAATCTTAAAGCCTGGGTTAGATTCTAATCCCTGTAAGTTTGCTGAAATAACAGGTACATAATCCATATGTGCATCCTTTAATGCTTTTCTAATAAACGCAATATAGTTTGTTGCACGGCATCCTCCACCTGTCTGTGAGATGATCAATGCCACCTTATGAGGATCATACTTACCCGAATTCAAGGCATTCATCATCTGACCTGCTACTAAGATACTTGGGTAACATGCATCATTATTGACATACTTTAATCCCTGGTCTACCGCTTCTTTATCTACTGAAGGTAATACCACAAAGTTATAACCTTCAGAATTCATTGCAGTCTCTACAAACTGGAAATGAATAGGAGACATCTGAGGACATAAAATAGTCCATCTATCATCCTTCATTTCTTGTGTGAATGATACTTTTTCAGATTCATATTTATTTTCTAAGTGTACAGTATTGTCTTTCTTCTTTACTGTTGCTTTAAGTGATCTAATACGGATTCTGATTGGTCCTAAGTTAGAGGCTTCATCAATCTTAATAAGTGTATAAATCTTACCTCTTGCCTGTAATAATTCAGCCACCTGATCACTTGTAACTGCATCTAATCCACATCCAAATGATGTTAACTGGATAAGTTCAAGATCTGGCTGAGTTGTTACGAACTCTGCAGCACGATAGAGTCTAGAATGATATGTCCACTGGTCTACTACACGCAAATCTAAGTTTTCTTTATTTAAATTACATACAGAATCTTCTGTTAATACACAGAAACCTTCACTTGTAATTAAGCTGGCAATACCATGATTGATTTCTGGATCCACATGATAAGGACGTCCTGCAAGGACAATACCCTTCTTATGGTTTTTATGCATCCATTCCAATGCTTCCTGACCCTTAACTTCAATATCTTTTCTTGCACGTGCTAATTCCTGATAAGCCTTATCAATCGCATTATGCATTTCTTTATCTGAAATATCATATTCAGCTAAAGATTCCTTCATTACCTTAAATAATGTTTTAGGGTTATTTAGAGATAGGAATGGGTTCTTATATTTCACGTTGTGTTCTTCTAAGCTGTCTACATTGTTTCTAATAACTTCTGGATAAGAAGCAACAACTGGACAGTTATAGTTATTACCTGCATCTTCATATTCTTTTCTTTCATATGCTACTGATGGATAGAAGATAAAAGGAATACCTCTTTCAATTAGGTTTTCAATATGTCCATGAGAAATCTTTGCTGGATAACAGGCATTTTCTGATGGAATAGATTCTATTCCCTTTTCATAAATCTTCTTAGAAGATCTTGCTGATAAAACAACTCTAAAGCCTAACTGAGTAAAGAATGTATGCCAGAATGGATAGTTCTCATACATATTAAGTACTCTAGGAATACCGACTTCTCCTCTTCTTGCATCATCTTTAGAAAGTGATTTATAACCAAAGATGCGACCATATTTATAATCATAGAGGTTAGGTAACTTCTTAGATGTCATTGGAAGGTTGGCTCCTCTTTCACATCTATTACCTGAAATATATTCTCTACCATCATTGAATGATGTAATAGTTAACATACAGTTATTTGTACACTTACCACAGTTTCTAATCTTTGTATCATAGTCAAGTGCTTCTATTTCTTCTAATGAAGGATAGTAGAAGGTTCATTGTCATCATTTTCAATCGCAATACGGGCCATACCATAAGCACCCATTAATCCTGCGATATCAGGTCTTACTACTTCAATACCTGTTTCTTTTTCAAATGCACGTAATACAGCTTCGTTATAGAAAGTACCTCCCTGTACAACAACATGCTTACCAATATCTTCTTTACTTCTTAGTTTAATAACTTTAAATAACGCATTCTTGATAACTGAATAAGATAAACCAGCACTGATATCTTCTACCGAAGCACCTTCTTTTTGTGCCTGTTTTACCTTTGAGTTCATGAATACTGTACATCTAGAACCTAAATCAATAGGGTGTTTAGACTTTAATGCAAGTTCTGCGAATTCTTCAATCTTATAACCTAATGATTTTGCAAATGTCTCTAAGAATGAACCACATCCTGCAGAACATGCTTCATTTAATGAAATGTTCTGAATGACGTTATCTCTAATAGTAATAGCCTTCATATCCTGACCACCAATATCAAGAATAAAATCTACATCAGGTTCATAGGCTTTTGCGGCAGTATAATGGGCAATTGTTTCTACTTCACCAATATCCACCTTTAAAGCAGCTTTAATAAGGGCTTCACCATAACCAGTAACACCGGCTTTCGCAATATAACATCCTTCTGGAAGCATCTGATAAATTTCCTTCATCAGACTCATGATCAACTGTAATGGATTTCCTTCATTAGAACTATAGAAAGAATATAAAATAGCACCCTGTTCATCAGTCATGATGATCTTAGATGTTGTAGAACCGACATCGATACCTAAGAATACTTTACCTTTATATTTCTTAAGTGTTCTTTTCTTGGTGATATGAGTAAAGTGTCTTTCTCTGAATTCTTTTAATTCTGCTTCATCATTAAATAATGGTTCTAAGACATTTGTAAGTTCTGTAGGGGAGTCTGAAAGACCTTCTAAGTCTTCAATAATCTTAGAGATATTTAATGGACTTTCTACCTTTTCTTTCGCATTTAAACATGCACCATAGCAACAAATAGCTGTGAGTTCTGTGGGAAGATGATTTCATCTTCAGTTAAACCTAATGTTTCAATAAAACGTTCTCTTAACTGATCCATGAAATAAAGTGGACCACCTAAAAATGCAACATTCCCTCTAATAGGTTTACCACAGGCAAGACCAGAAATAGTCTGATTGACAACTGCCTGGAAAATAGATACCGCAATATCTTCTTTAGATACACCTTCATTAATTAAAGGCTGAATATCTGTTTTCGCAAAGACACCACAACGTGATGCGATAGGATAGATTGTCTTATAGTTTTTCGCATATTCATTTAAACCAGCAGCATCAGTCTTTAATAAAGTAGCCATCTGGTCAATAAATGCCCCAGTACCTCCTGCACAAGTACCGTTCATACGCTGTTCAAGCTGTCCTTCGAAATAAGTGATCTTGGCATCTTCTCCACCAAGCTCTATAACAACATCAGTTTGTGGAATATATGTTTCTACTGTCTTTGTACATGCAATAACTTCCTGTATAAAAGAAATACCAAGCTTATCTGCAAGAGATAAACCTCCTGAACCAGTCATAACAGGATACAAATCAATATCACCCATCTGGTTCTTTACTTCAATTAATAACTCATAGATTGTTTTTCTAACATCTGAGAAATGTCTTGTGTACTTAGAAAACAAGCATTTATCATTCTCATCTGTCAAATAGAGTTTTACAGTTGTAGATCCTACATCAATTCCTAAATAATATTTCATATTTCCACATCCTTCTCTTTTTTGTGTATTATATCGAACCTATATTAAACGAATTTTAAGAAATAATCTAGTTCTTTGCATAATAAAATCACAAAATATAATGATAAATACACAAATTTTAACTATTTGTAAGGAAAAGTACAAGGCTTATCTCAGTAACATGAGGATTAAACTTAAAATATAAAAAAGGAGGAAAACAGGACTGAAATTCTTCCTTAACATCCTCCTCTTCATCATTTCTATACAATACCAATCACTTAGTCTGGCTGCTGACCATCATGTGCCTGCCACTGACATTCCATAATCTGCATATGCTTGAATACAGCTTTAAAAGATGATTCTTCGGGTGAGCAGGCATATACTCCAAAGCGAATCTTATCTCCACCTTCATGAAGATGGCAAACACGCATTTGAGAAAACTTCACACCATCCACTGAACACTCTATACAATAATCATCT
>ENA-OQEN01000698-OQEN01000698.1-human-gut-metagenome-genome-assembly--contig:-NODE-698-length-14174-cov-2.288389_pt1 | contig 14174 bp, 22 predicted proteins | sample MGYA00242791_ERZ504627 | MGnify/ENA primary metagenome ERZ504627 (study PRJEB26092, sample SAMD00036316) | human gut metagenome | host: Homo sapiens | study: EMG produced TPA metagenomics assembly of... | reverse complement strand
CGACGGTCAGCGCCGTGTTCGTCCGGGGCGAGGGCCTCGGCTTCACGGACGTGGCCCCGGGCGCGTGGTATTACGACGCGTGGCTACGTGAGCGAAAACGGCCTCATGAACGGCGTGGACACCGGCATATTCGACCCCGACGGCAGTCTGACCCGCGCGATGGTCTGGACCATCCTGGCCCGCATCGAGGCGCGGACACCGAGGGCGGCGAGACCTGGTATGCCAAGCCCGCGACTGGGCCATGGAGGCCGGCATCTCCGACGGTACGGACGCCATGGGCGCCATCACGCGAGAGCAGCTCGTGACCATGCTTTGGCGCAGCGCGGCGAGCCGGTCGTGGACTTCCTGCTCACGGCCCGCGACGCGGACAGGATCAGCTCCTGGGCCTACGAGGCCATGCGCTGGGCCGTCAGCGAAGGCATCATCGAGGGCGACGAGAACGGCTTCATCTCCCCCGCCGCCACCGCCACGCGCGCCCAGGCCGCGGCCATCATCATGCGCTTCATCGAGGGCGCGAAGTAATAGCAAACCGGGCCGGTCTCGCCGGCCCCGGGTAAAGGCAAGGGCGTGGGAGCAGCTGCTCCCACGGCCCGGTTTTTGCGTTGTGCTGTATCTTACAACGCCTCAAGCGCTTCCTTGTAAGCGGCGAGGTCGTCTTCCGTCACCATGTCCTCGATATAGGGCAGGGCGTCGTTGAAAATGAAGCTGCGACCGACCTCAAGCAGCGGGTGCTCCAGCACCGCGGGGATGTACTTGTTTATGAGTTCCATGATCTCCGGAGTGTCGAGCATTTCGCCGACGGTGGTGGCCTCAAAGGAATACTTCGCCATTTTTCTTTCCTCCCAAATTTAAATTTGATTTATTCTATCGCTTCCAGCGCCGCTTTCAGTGCGTCGCGCTTCTCCTGGGGTATCTTTTTCTGGCTGTCGAGCACCACGCCGACCGGCTTGCCCTTGACCAGCTTGAGCAGCGGGCTCTCCAGCGCCGCGGGCAGTATCTCCTTGAACACCGCTACGCAGCGTTCATCCGCCAGCAGGTCGCCTATCTTGCTGTCCCAACCGTATTTTCCCATACATTTCTCCTTTCTTCAAGACTTCTTTGCAGCGCAGCCGATTTCGAGGCCCTTGTTGAGCGCCTTTCTGTTGAGCTCCACGATCTCCGCGCCCTTGGCCGCGAACTTGTGCTCGAGGCTCGCCATGAAAACCGCCGGTCGAGCATCCCGGAATAGCCCAGCATTGCTCCGATGAGGATAATGTTCGCTATCTTGTCACTGCCAAGCTCGTGTGCCAGGTCGTCCGCGGGGACGTCCACGACCTCTATGTCCGTCCGCTTGAGGGCCGAGGTCGTGCGATTTATATTCCGCACCAGCACCCCGCCGGGCTTCAGCTCCGGCGTGAACTTCTTGAACGAGGTCTCGTTCATGACAATGAGGCCGTCAGACTGCTTGGGCAGGGGCGAGACTATCTCGCTGTCGGAGACGATGACCGTACACTTGGCGCTGCCGCCGCGCTGTTCGGGGCCGTAGAGCGGCATAAAGGTCGCGTGAAGGCCGCCCTCGACCGCGCTGCCAGCCAGCGACATGCCGATGGACATTACGCCCTGGCCGCCCGAGCCTGAGATTATGAGCGTGAATTTCATATCACTCAGCCTCCTTTGCCGTCTTGTCCACGAAGACGCCGCAGGGGAAGTACTTCATGGTGTGTTCCTCCATGAACTCCAGCGTCTTGACAGGGGACATGTGCCAGTTCGTCGGGCAGTTCGTCAGCAGCTCCACGAAGGAGAAGCCGAGGCCCTCCACCTGGTTCTGCATGGCCTTCTTGATGCCCGCCTTCGCCTTGCGGATGTTCGCGGGGTTGTTCAGCGAGAACCTGGCGACGTACACCGGGGCCTCAAGTTCCTTTATGAGCTCGCACATCCTCAGCGGATAACCCATGGTGTCCGGGTCGCGGCCGTAGATGCAGGTGGTGGATTTCTGGCCCACCAGCGTGGTCGGGGCCATCTGGCCGCCGGTCATGCCGTAGGTGGAGTTGTTCGCGAAGAAAATGGTGATATGCTCGCCGCGGTTGGCGGCCATCATGACCTCCGAAAGGCCGATGGATGCCAGGTCGCCGTCGCCCTGATAGGCAAAGACGAGGGCGTCGGGGCGGCACCTCTTTATGCCCGTCGCCACGGCGGGAGCCCTGCCGTGGGCAGAGGTGACCATGTCGAGCTTCCAGTAGAGACTGTTCATGGTAGAGCAGCCGACGGGCAGTACGTTTACGACTTTCTCAGCGACGCCCAGTTCGTCGATGGCCTCGGCGATGAGCTTAGTCGCGAGCGAGTGCAGGCAGCCGGGGCAGAAGCCGCTGGACAGAGGCAGCAGGCATTTCGGTTTTGTATACACCTTCTCAACCGCCATCACTGCTCACCTCCTTCAATGATCTTGCGCACAGCGGCCTTTGTGCTCTCATCGTCGAGCAGTATGCCGCCGCTCCTGCCGTACTCATACACCGGGGCCCGGCCGAGCACCTGCAGCTCTATGTCTTCACGCATGAGCGCCGGGATGGACATCTCTATGTCGATTAGGCCTTCACCTTCGTGTAGTCCAGGTTCGCAATGCTCTTTTTCGGGAAGGGGAAGAGCGTGATGGGCCTGATGAGGCCGAGCTTTATGCCCTCCTCGCGCAAGTCGATCACGACCTGCTTGGCGACCCTCGCGCTGATGCCGTAGGCACGATGACCCATTCAGCATCCTCTACCATGAACTCTTCGACCCTGACGTCGTTCTCCTCCCAGCGCTTGGTGCGCTGGACGGCCAGTTTGTTCTTGCCCTCGAGGCCGGCCTCTGGATAGATGGGGGTGATGAGGTGGCCGCCGCGCTTCGTGCCGTCATAGCCGACGGTCCAGCTCTTGCAGGGGCTCTCGGGCAGCTCCTTCATCGGCGGAAGCTCCACCTCCTCCATCATGGTGCCGAGGCAGCCGTCCATGAGTATCATGACCGGGCTGCGGTCGCGCTCGGCGTACTCCGGAGCGTCGTAGACGATGTCCACCGCCTCCTGCACCGTGTACGGAGCAAAGACCAGCATCCTGAATCCGCCGTGGCCGGCGGCCTTGGTGGCCTGGAGATAGTCCTGCTGCGCGGGCTGGATGGAGCCGAGGCCCGGGCCGCCGCGCTGCATGTTCACGATGACCGCGGGCAGCTCCGCCGCGGAAAGATAGCTTATGCCCTCGCTCTTGAGCGATATGCCGGGGCTGGAGGAGCCGGTCATGGCCCGGACGCCTGTCGCCGCCGCGCCGTAGACCATATTTATGGACGCGACCTCGCTCTCGCCCTGGACGAAGCAGCCGCCGACCTCGGGCAGGCGCCAGGACAGGTACTCGGGCAGCTCCGACTGCGGGGTGATGGGGTAGCCGGCGAAGAAGCGTATGCCGCCCCTGACCGCGGCCTCACCTATGGCCTCGTTGCCTTTCATGAATTCCTTAGCCATTCTCAACCCTCCACCTTTACGATCTCCATCGCCGCCTCGGGACACACCACGGCGCAGGTGCCGCAGCTATGCAGCCTCCAGGTCGATGACCGGATAGTAGTGGCCCTTCGAGTTGCGCTTATCCCCGAACGCGATGACTTTCTTTGGGCAGAACTTCACGCAGAAGCCGCAGCTTTTGCAGAGATTCGCCACCACGCTTGCTTTGTTCATTACATCATCTCCTAAGTTTCAGCCCTGATACTGCTTGTCGTAGTTCTTCTGGATGCAGGAAATTATCTTGGTGATCATGTCGTTGGCCGGGGTGGGGATGCCGAGCGCCTTGCCGTATTTGGAGATGGCGCCGTTGAGCGTGCCTATCTCGGTCTGGCGCTTGAACATGAGCACGTCCTGGGCCATGGAGGGGAAGTAATCCTCTATGGTGCCGCCACCGACGGAATTGCGCAGCTCAGTCATGAAAGCGGAGGCGGTCATGGGGCAGCCCTTGGCTGTAGCGACGGCACAGCACTCTGTGACTACCTGGATCGCAAGACCCGCGCCGTTCATGTCCTTCATGATGTCCTTGGCTTTGAGCCTGAGTATGGCGGAAAGCGGGTTGAAGGTGCAGTTCGTTATGATTTTCTGCCAGAGGTGCGGCCGCACGTCGTCCCAGTATTTGCAGGGGCAGCCGCCGGCGTGAAGAGCCTTCAAGCTCGGCGCCCGCCGCGTCCGTGAGCGGCCCGTGTTCGACGGGGCCGAAATTCATCTGCAGGCCGTCCGCCGAGGGCGAAGAGATGCACTTGCCCGGCTCAGGCAGCTCGGTGCCGAGCACGCCGCTGCCGTAGATGACCCTGTCGCCGGGGACGACCTTCACCAGCTTGTCCTCGTTGCCCAGGCCGTTCATAAGCGAGACAAGCACCGTCTCCGGACCGATGCAGGCGCCGCGCCCTTGAGCGCCGCATCCAGCTGCGGGGTCTTCGTCATGAAGATGACGATATCCATGATCCCGATGTCGTCGGCCGAGTACGCGGTCTTGAAGCCCGTGAGCTGATGGGTCTCGCCGCCGTTTACGGCGAAGGTAAGCCCGTCTGCGGCTATTTTGTCCATGTGCTCCTTATAGGGGTCCACCAGCGTCAGATCGGCGCCGCCGAGCCTCAGATAGCCTGCGAACACGCTTCCCGCGGCGCCCGAGCCTACCATTGCTATTTTCATTCTTTCTTTCCTCCTTTTTCATTCTTATATCAAAAACGTACTTCCTGTTTTACTGTCCGCGCGCAACCATGGCCTCAAATGTCGCTATGGTCTTGTCGCAGTATTTGGCCCACTCCGTCTCGTCCACGAAGGCGCTTTTCTCGCCCGCGAGCACCCTTTTGCCCTTGCCCTGGGTGCCGTTGCAGTATGTGTGGCTGCCGAGGCAGATGTCCACCTTCTCGCCGCGAATCCGTTTCAGCCCCGGCACAAACGAGTCGCGCTCGGAGGGGTCCAGGCCGTGCGCTGCATAGTATTCAAGCATCATGGAGTTTATGCCTGCGCCGCCGTGCATCCCGCAGCGCCTTGCCTCCCCCGCCTCGTCCACGGCGTCGAAAAAGAAACTGAATGTCCACGGGAGTGTCCCGGGGTCGAGAGGCAGAGCACCTCCGTGTTCCCCAGCCTCAGCACATAGCCGTCCTCCAAAAGCACGTCAGGCTCAAAAAAGCCGTCAAACTCCGCCCCGACCAGCTCTGCCAGAGAGAGATCGTCGTTGCCCCTCACCGTGTCCGCGTCGCCGGCGCCAATGTAGGTCTTCGCCTCCGGCGCGAGGCCGAGCAGCAGCTTCGTCGCGCCCGCGTGGTCGTAGTGCCCGTGGGTGTGCAGGATGGCCTTCACCTGCCGCGGCTCAAAGCCCAGCTCCCAGAGGCCCTGCACGACCAGATAAAAGGTCTCAGGCAGGCCGGGGTCTAAGAGTATGAGCCCGCTCCAGTGTCGATGACGTGGCAGGACGAGGGCACGCTTCCGCAGAAATAGAGGTTGCCCCAGATCCTAAAGGGCTCCATGCGCTGCTTCCAGAGCTTCTTCATACCAGGATGCCCAGCTTTTTGGCCTCCGCCGTCAGCTCCTCGCGGAAGGCGGATGCGCGATGGCGATGAGCCGCTTTGCCCTGACTTCGAGGGTCTCATATTTGAGGTCGGCTATGCCGTACTCGGTGACGATGTATTCGACCTCGGCCCTCGGCGTCGTGATGGGGGTCCCGGCGGGATGGGATATGACGATCTTGGATCTGAGCGTCCCGTCTTTCTCCTTGCGCGTGGATTCAAGCGCTATGAAGGAGTGTCCTCCCTTCGACATCTGCGAGCCACGGACGTAATCGAGCTGCCCGCCTATGCCGCTATACTGCTTGAAGCCTATGCCCTCCGCCGCGACCTGGCCTGTGATGTCCACTTGCATGGCGGAGTTGACCGAAATGACGTTGTCGTTTTTGGCGATTATGTAGGGGTCGTTCGAGTACATGAAGCGCCTCGACTCGCACAGCGGGTTGTGGTCCAGGAACTTGTTGAGCCTCTCGCTGCCCATGGCGAAACCGAAGGTGCTGATGCCCTTGTCGATCGCCTTCATGGAATTGTCCACCGCACCGCACTCCATGAGTCGGCCATGGACTCGACGAACAGCTCCGTATGTATGCCGAGGTGCCGCTTGTTCTTGCAGCGGTAGCCCATGGCTATGCCCAGGCCGCCTATGCCGAACTGGATGCAGGCCCCGTCTGGGATGCGCTCTGCTATGATGTCCGCTATCTTGTTATCCAGCTCGGAGGGCTCCGAAGCGGGCAGGACGCAGAGCTCCTGAGTCTTGTCAACGACGCAAGTGACATCCTTGATGTTCACCATGTTTGTCCACGCCGCGGACATAGGGCACGTTCTCGTTTACCTGCAAAATGACGCAGCGTGCCTTCTCGCAAAGGGCCGTGTCAATGGGTGTGAGTCCGAAGCTCATCATGCCGTCCTCGTCCGGAGCGTCGCGGCCATCATTATGACGTCGCCCGGATGCACCCGGCTGCGGTCGTCAAAGGTGCGCGAGAGCTGGAGTATCTGCATGTTCACGTGCGAGCCCATCTTGTAGATGAAGGTGCGCTCCGCCGGGCCGAGGAAGAGGCTGTTCACGTTCACGTGCCGTTGCAGGCCTTGGCCAGAGGCCTGTACAGCCCCCCGCCGAAGCCCATGTAGATGTTGACGTTTTCAAGCCGGTTCTTTTGCGCTCCCAGCTCGTCGAAGAGAGCATAGGCAGGGATGAAAACATCGTCGAGTGTATCGTGTCCCCGGAGCGCACATGGCTGATCGCCTCCTGCGCCGAGACTATTTTATCAGCGTACTTTTCTCTCCAGTCCATAATTACCTCCGGTAGTTTTGTCAATATGCCTAAATTTTTGTCAAATTATCTTTCTTGTCTATGAAAACAGTATAAACCCGCGGACTGTTCGCGTCAAAAGCAGAACCGCTTTTGGATTTTACGCAATTAAAGAGGCTTGAAAAAAGCGCAAATCGCTGATTTGACAGTTTGCGCTTTTTTACGGGTGCTGTTTGCAAAGGCAGGCGCGTGGTGATATATTGTCAGCGGAGGGATGGTATGCTCATTCTCTATATACTCGCGGCGTTGCTGGGTATATGTCTTCTTGTTTTCGCCGTGACCTTTGTGCTTTTGAAAATCAACATGCGCCCCGGCAGGCGCCGGAGCTGGCCGATGTGAGCGTTGCGAAGCGCACGCGCTGGGCGCCCTACGCCGAGACAGTATCGAGCTCATTCTGGAGCTGCGGAGCCTGCCCTGGGAGGATATTTACACTAGCTCCTTCGACGGCCTGAGCCTGCATGGCAGGCTTCTCAAGGGCCGGAGCGGAGACTGCATAATCCTCGTGCACGGTTACCGCTCCAGCGGCGAAAACGACTTTGCGGGCATTGCGCAGTATTACATAGGCCGCGGCTTCAGCGTACTGCTCGTTGACCAGCGGGCGCACGGGCAGAGCGAAGGCCGCGAGATCAGCTTCGGCACACGGGAGCGCGAGGACGTCCGGCGCTGGGTTGAGTGTGCGCGCGCGAATCTCGGCGGCCGGATCTGGCTGCATGGTATCTCGATGGGCGCGGCAACAGTGCTGATGGCGGCGGGCGAGGGCTTTGAGGCTCCTGTCGAGGGTATCGTGGCGGACAGCTCCTTCACGAGCCCAAGAGATGTCCTGGCCTATCAGATGACGCGGCAATACCACCTGCCGCAGTTTCCCTTTGTGCCAATAGGCACGCTGGCCGGCATGCTGATAGCCGGGCGGGATTTTGCCTTTGGCAGCGTGATAAGGGCGGCGCAGGCCGCAAAGGAGCCTGTGCTCTTCATCTGCGGTGCGGAAGACAGAAGTCTGCCCCCAGGCTCGACCGAAAGGCTACGAGCGGCCCGCGGGGAACGCGACCCCATGCTCAAGGTTCCCGGCGCCAAGCACGCCCTGGGCTGGCTGCGGGACCCGGACGGCTACGCCAAGGCCCTGGACAGCTTTATAAAATGAAAAACGGCAGATGCATTTTGCATCTGCCGTTTCGTTTTGCTGCGATATTTTCGGCGGCGCTGTTCGTGGCTCAGTTCAGGTTGCCGGCTATGGTGTGGTATCTCATGCAGAGATTGTAACAGGTGTCGAGATGTGTTTTCGAGCGGTCTCAGCCAGCTCGGGCATGCCGAGCGCGATGGCCCTGTAGATGGCCATGTGCTGGCTGGACAGGACTGCAAAGGTCGGGTCGTTGCCTAGCGACGACATGTATTCCTGTGACCTTATGGAGTAATACGAGATGAAGCGCTCAAGCGCCTCGTACATTTTCAGTATGTACGGGTTCCGGCAGGACTGGATTATCTGGTTGTGAAAATCCTGGTCCAGCTCGGAAAAATTGGTGAATTCGCGCTTTTCAAAGGTCCTCTGGAACCTTATCGCGAGGCTGCGCAGCCGCTGCATGTCTACGTTGCCGTTCTGCCTGGCGCAGATATAAGCCGCCGTGCCCTCAAGCGCCTTTCTGGCCATGAAGAGCTGCTCCAGCGAGGCGTGGGAGATGTCAAAAACGTAGTGGCCCTTCCTGGACGGCGGGCTCACCACCAGGCCCTCTTTCTGCAGCTGGTCAAGCGCATCTGAAACAGGCGTGCGACTGACGTTCAGCAGGTTCGCTATCTTCACTATGCTCAGCCTCGTCCCGGGCGGCAGTCCGCCATAGACGATGGCTTTTTCGATTATGGAATAGACGAGGTCGTTCAGACGCAGAAACGGGTTTTGCTTCTGCGCCTCCTCTATCAGCCCGGGGTGGAAGTATTTTTCGAGGGCATCCATGACACAGCCTCCTTTGCGCGCGGCGCCTTCCCCTCAGCTGGATTATAACATATAAAATTTTCTTTTCAATCCGCTTTCTGCTTTTGCGCCGCGCAGCGTCAGGACGGCGTTAGAACCCGGAGACATTGATTATCGGGTGCGATACTAAGCCAATTATTACTTTTGAGGGCGAAAACATACGTAAGGCAACAAACGGTTGCACATACATAACCACACTCTACAGGCTCAATGTCCGGCGCGAGTGTCGGCAATGCAATGTGCAAACTATCACGCACAGTCCAGGCCGCACCGGATTCGCACACATTTATATTGCACACATCCGCGTACAGTTCATAGCTTGGATTTGTCAGCGGAAAGCAGATCCTTCCGCAGGTGTTTATCCAGTAGTGAGCGCATGTTGTCGGGTATTCCGGGTTTCAGTGGGAACAGTTGGGGATCAGCAAGCATTGACGCAAATGAAAATATAAAGTCCGTCATTTCAGCCAGCTTTTTCATATCCAACTGACTACTGACATCATGCCGACTATGGATACCTACACTACCATCCGGGCCGAAGCGGCAGAAATTCACAACGGGAATACCGGCGTCGGCAAATGGTATGCCGTCGCTCGAATACACATCCTGCGCCGTCTCAAGCGGGAAACCTTTCTCCAAAGCATACGCACGCAAAACGGCACATATCTCCTCGTCACCTGTAACAAAGGCCTTGTTTGACCCTATCGCAAGTCCTGCCGAATCAATGTTGATTATGAGTTCGCAATTTTCCAGATCCTCTCTGTGCCTGCGCACATACTCCTTGCTTCCAAGCAAACCGCGTTCCTCTGCACCGAACCAGATAAATCTCAACGTTCTGCGTGGCAGCTGCCTGAAAAACATCCTGAAAAGCTCGTAATTTGCCGCACATCCGGAGCCGTTATCATACATGCCGGGGCTGAAAGGCACGGTATCGTAATGGGACACAAAGCATATCCGCTTCTCCGGGAACTCCGTTCCCCGCACTTCAGCCACAATATTTTGAGACTCGCAAGCTATCTCCTGCTGTCTTAGGGTGATCCGTACTTCGGAAGCTGAACGCCGCACCAGCTCCGCCGCGTCGCGGGCAGATATGTTGATGCCCGGTATTGCACCAAAAGTCAGATGCGTATCGCGCAGATTTTTGACTTCCAGGTCATCTCGCTCTGTTCCTGTACAACTGCCGCTGAAAGTTATGAAGCGCGGGCTCCTGCTTTCGTCACATTGCCGTAAATGTCAGGTGACAGCCTGTTGATAAGCGCTACACTTCCGCTGACGCCATTGAGATTGGCCTCCTCCGCGTCCTCTACATATTTGAGTTGCGCAAAGATACCCTCTTCCGGCGTGCTTCCGCTCAGCGCTACGGCAGCTGCATCGTACACTTTCCTGTAAGGGGCAGTCACCTCAAGGGCAGCATGTTCCGTCCTTCCCACGGGCAGGCTGAAGTTTCGCGCTCAACAGCCGCTCCAAGCCCTTCCAGCATTGCGCATATCGAATCTGCCGCCCTGCGTTCGCCCTCCGTACCGGCCGTACGCACAAAGTTTATTGCGCTGAGAAAATCCCTCAGCGATTTTCTGCTGGCTTTCATAAAGTTCGCCTCCTGCCCCGCTCAATGCGGGTCCTTGAACCCCTCTCCGTACACGTCGTCCGTGGGGCTTATCATGATGAAGCACTCAGTATCCGCATCGTGGGCCGCGCGGCGCGCCCTGTATACTTGCCCCTTGCTCATGGCGCTGATGACCATCTGTTTTTTTCTGTTGGTGTACGCCCCTTTGATCTCTGCTATCGTGCTCCCCCGCTCCGTCACCCTGCTTATTGCCTCGGCGACCGAGTCTCCTCTTTCCGTCACGACCATAAGCAGTTTTCCGGAGCTGAGTCCAAAGCTCACCTTGTCTATCGCCGCGCCGACCATATACACGGACACGGCACCGTACAGGAAAGAGTCGATGTCCCTGAACACAGCCGCACCAATGCTTATTATGACAGCGTCGCTGAGCATGGAGATCGTTCCGGTGGAGATGTGCGGATATAGTTTTTTCAGTGACATTATAAGAAAATCCGCCCCGCCGGTCGAGGAACCTCGCATGTACACCGTCACCAGCCCAGTCCCATGAGCGCCCCGCCCAGCAGCGCAGATATGAGCCTATCGCCCGTATACTGCGGCAGCATGGGGCCGACAAGATCTATTATCAGTGACACGAGGACCATCGACCTGATGCTTTTTACGAAAAACTTCCTGCCCAGCAGACGATAGCTCAGGAACATGAGCGGCACATTCAGTGCAAGCGTAAGCGCTCCTATGGGGAGTACCGGGAAAATATGATTAATACTTATGGCCAATCCACTTATCCCGCAGGTGGCAATTCTGGCATTCAGGATGAATACCTGTATCGACGCGGCATACAGGAAGCTGCCAACCAGGTCGTGAGCCAGGTCGAGAGCTAGTTCCTTTAGTTTAGCCCTGTTCATACCTCAGACAGTTCCCTGTCTCCAGACTCGGGCGGCATTATGTAGAACAGTGCCTCAGGGCGGCGAAGCAGATAAAGATCCTGGAAATTAATCGGCACTTTACTCATGAAATGCGCGCTTCCGCCGACAACTATCCCCCTGCCGCTCTTTGGGGCGCGTTCCGCCCAGACATCGCTCCTAACAGCGCCTCCGAACTCCGTTTCTCCGTTTCTGAACAACAGATATTCCGGGTCGCTCAACTCCAGGGCATACACTCCTTTCCCGCGCTGTCTGCATTTCATAAGCACGCGGATAAAATAGTTGTCCTCGGGCGACTTAAATTCCTCATTCAGCCGCCAGGAGCCTGAAAAGTGCTCGCAGAGCCGGGCCAGGGCCAGGCGATATTCCCTGCTGCCCTCCGCGGCGTTTAGAAAGCTATCCAGCGCGGGCTGTTGAGCGTCTCCGAGCATTTCGAAGGCTATCCAGTCAAAGTCAGCGCTGTCTGTCAGGCTGAGCAGCGCCTGATGTTCCCCGCATCGCCGTGCGCCCTGTCGGGATAGATCAGCACTGCCCTGTCTGAAGTGCCGAAGCTGCCGTCTGCCTTCGCCGGGTACAGTGCTGCCGTATCCCTGCCGGAATTCATGAGCTCAAAAACCCTGAGTTCAGCCTCGTAAAACCTGTTGGCGGCAGGTACTTTTCAGTCAGCCCCAGTTCGTTCAATACGGACAGAAAGGCCGATATACCGCGGTGGTATTGGTCATATCGTGCGCCGGAGAATTCCACAAAATTTCCAGCAACGCTCAAAGCCCCTATGCTTATGGCACTGTCAAAGTGGAACGCCGCCGTGAAGCCGGCGTTGAAATCCAGGCGCAACACATCTCCGTCATCTTCAGAAATCCCGGCATATCCAGGCACAAAATCAGCCTTGACGGTATCGGGGCAGGACACTTTGACAGGCTGTATGCCGAAAAAATCCGTCACACTCGCTCGGCCGCGAATAGAGCTTCAGAAACCCCTCATCGTAGCCGAAGCCGTTCAGGTTCATCGCCTTGGCGGCAAGCGCGGCCACATTAATATTCATGGTCCCCATCAGCGCCTCCCGTATGTGAACGAAAAATCTCTGGTATAGAAGATGCCATCGCACTGCTTGGCAAGATCGACGTTTTCAAAATAGGTATCGTTCTCCGTCTCGTACAGTCTGCCGCGCGGGTCGTGTATAGGCAGCCCTGCACCCTGCTGAGGTCTACAAGGGCCTCGAGGGCAGGCCTGCTTGAACGCATAGTCAATAGATCCCCTGTCGCTGTCGTCCGCTTTGGCAAGTATGCTTCCTATAAGCGCATATTTTTCGCCGTACATAGACTGCGTGTTAGTTCCAAATGAAACGGCCCCGCGCCCCGGCAGATCCGCGCAGTCGTTGTCGCCCAACTCGTAGGAATACTTGAAAGCGTGCCAGATATGCTGCCATATGTATATTTTTCGCCCGGGGAAAACACTCTCCCTGAGATAATTGAAAATTTTGAACCTAGCGGCGTCTCCCCGCGTGTACATAAGCACTCCAAGGTCAGAGGATTCCCTTGAATACCTGTAGCTCCCTGGAGACAGAAGCGCGGCCTTTTCCGCGTAGTAGTTGAGTCCATCCACATAGAAGGTCAGGCTGGTGAGATGGGCGTTCAGCAGGCCGAAGTCTCGGACCGAAAAGCTTTCCCGCGCATCTTCCACGAGTGCGGAAAGGGACTTCAGTGCTTCAACAGTCCTCTCCCGAAGCTCCGGCTCCATAAGCCGTTCGCCGCTTCTCATGCGGCGTCCGTAGCAGGACAGGGCCTCCAGGTCAGTTCTGTGCTCACCGCTATAAAACGGCTGCTCGTTCAGTACTGTCTCGATATCTTCCGGTATGGCAAAGCCGTTTGCTGCACAAAGCTCCTTTATTGCGCGGCTGTCCGTCACAGGCTGCTCCGGCTGATACCCTGCCACGATGATGGGATCGTCCGGGTGGCTGCGGTTATAGTCCCTTATCCAGAACATGAGCTCCTTCGTGGGCTCTGAATAGAATGCGTTGAAATAGAGCTCTATCTCGCTATTATACTCCTCCAGGCTGGCGTATTCCCCGGCAAAAAAGCCCTGCATCTGCTCGTACAGCGCCCAGGCGCTCTCAAATATCATGACGCGGAAGCCTTCTTTAGTCACCAGGTACTTGAAAAGCTCACAGGCAAAGCGATGAAGCTCGGTAACGCGGTGCGTCGCCTCTCCGAAGGCACTATCTCGCGGCCGCGGGCGATATCGGATATGATGCCGTAATCGATGTCAAACGAGTATTTCTCCATGTCGCACGTCCTTTCAGAACCCATGCCCCGCCACGGCGGTCACCAGCCTCACGCACTCGGTCACATCGAACTTGCTCACCATCTCACTCGGCGTGTGTATCCACCGTGTGGGTATGGATATGCCTCCGCTCGGCACGCCTGTTCTGAGCATATGTACGCTGCCCGCGTCGGTGCCGCCGCCGGCGAGTATGTCATATTGATACTTTATCCCCTCGCGCTCGCAGAGCTCTACCAGGAGCCGCTTTACCTCCGGGTGAGTTATGACGCTGCCGTCCTTGAGCTTTATGGCGGCGCCTCCGCCAAGCCTGGCCGGCATTCTGTTGCCGTTATGCGTATCGCCAGTGTGAGTTACGTCTATGGCTATGCACAGCTCGGGCTCTACCGCGTAGCCCGCGGTCTTAGCGCCCCTCATGCCCACCTCTTCCTGGGTGGAAAAACGTAGTAAACATCATTGCGGCGCTCCGTCTGCGCTTTTATTGCCTCAATGAGGATATAACAGCCCACCCTGTCGTCCAGCGTGCGGGCAATTACCGTGTCGCCGTTTTCGTGGTAGGGAGCTTGGGTTATGCACATGTCTCCGACGGACACCAGCCGCTCCGCCTCTTCCCGGGAGCCGACGCCGATGTCTATG
>ENA-OQEN01000697-OQEN01000697.1-human-gut-metagenome-genome-assembly--contig:-NODE-697-length-14204-cov-5.242665_pt1 | contig 14204 bp, 18 predicted proteins | sample MGYA00242791_ERZ504627 | MGnify/ENA primary metagenome ERZ504627 (study PRJEB26092, sample SAMD00036316) | human gut metagenome | host: Homo sapiens | study: EMG produced TPA metagenomics assembly of... | reverse complement strand
CGCGAGATCACGCTGCCGCGCCGACGAGCAGGCAACGGCCAGCGTGCGGCCGAGATTTTTCCCAAGATCTTTCATCAAAGTCACCTCTTTTCAAGATTGTATCGTCCATATCTTCTCACTGAGGTAATTCGCGTTCCATGCAAAAACTCCTGCCAGCCCCGCTCATGCGGGGTGACAGGAGTTTTTTCAGTAGCGCTGGCGATCCTTGAGCGCGCGCTCAATCTCGCGCTTGGCGGCCTTCTCGTGAAGGTCCTGGCGCTTATCGTAGTTGTGCTTGCCGGAGGCAGTGCAATCTCCATCTTGGCCCTTCCCTGCTTGAAGTAGATCTTGAGCGGCACGAGCGTGAAGCCCTTCTCACGTGTCTTGGCGAAGAGCTTGACGATCTCGGCCTTGTGCATCAGGAGCTTCCTGCGGCGCAGGGGATCGTGGTTGAAGATATTGCCCTGGTCGTAAGCTGATATGGAGGTTCTCGACGAAGATCTCGCCGTTCTGGATGCTCGCATAGCTGTCCTTGAGATTGGCGCGGCCTGCGCGCAGGGACTTGACCTCCGTACCCTGCAGCGCGATGCCTGCCTCGTATGTCTCATGTATGAAGTAATCGTGACGCGCCTTGCGGTTCTCGCAGACCGTCTTGATCCCTGCATTCTTTCTTCCCATTTATCTCACCTGAGTGGTCTTATTTATTCGAGGACGTGCCGCCCTCCGTCTTGCGGTGCGGGCGCGGGCGGTGCTTTGGCGCAGCCTTTGCCTTCTCGGCACGCGATTCCTCGCGCAGCTTGCGCTCGTGGTATCCCGGCGGGTCCGGCCAGACGGCGCTGTTGAGCCCCGTGACCGTGACGCGGTGATAGTCGCGCTCGCCGCGGCCATTCTCGCGGTCACGGCGCTCCTGGCGGTTGCCGGAGCGCTCGCCGCCCCGACTCTCGCGGCGCTCTCTCCTCTCGCGCTTCTCGTGCGGCGCACGCGAATTATGCTCTGGACGGGAAAGCTTCTCGCCCGAGGCGCCACGGTTCTTCTTGCCATGGCTGCGTTTCTTCTTTGCTGGCTTCTCCTCGCCTCAGACGTCGGCAGGTCGGCAATGATGTCATCGATGGGACGGCGTGCCGGGCGCTTCTTATCATCCTGTCTGCCGCCCTTGGCCTTATCGCTCTTGTCGTTCTTATCGCTCTTTGCCGGCTTCGGTCCCTTATTGCGTCCGCCGCGCACGGCGTTCTTCATGGCCTGCGGGTCGTAGGCGCCGTTGTCCTTGAGCACGAAATCGAGGTTGCGCTCCTCGACGTTCGCGCGCACGAGCAGGATCTCGACCTCATCGCCGAGGCGGTACGCCTTGTTCGTGCGCTCGCCGACCATCGCGAACTGCTCCTCGCGGTACTCGTAGAAATCGTCGACCATCGTCGAGACGTGGACGAGGCCCTCGACGCCATTGTCGAGCTCGACGAAGATACCGAAGGCCGTGACGCCGCTGATGATGCCAGAGAATTCCTCGCCGACGAACTGCGCCATGTACTCAATCTTCTTCATGTCCGTCGTCTCGCGCTCTGCCTCGATGGCGATGCGTTCGCGCTCTGAAGCGTGATCCGCGATTTCCGGCAGCATCGTGCGCAGCTTCGCCTGACGCTCTGCCGGGATGCTGCCCGTCGCAAACGTCTCGCGCAACAGGCGGTGCACGATGAGGTCCGGATAGCGGCGAATCGGCGAGGTGAAGTGCGTGTAGTAGCGTGCGGCCAGACCGAAGTGGCCGAGGCTCATGTCGCTGTAGCGCGCCTGCTGCATCGAGCGCAGCGCCACCGTGCTGATGATGCGCTCCTCCGGCTTGCCCTTGACCTTCTCGAGCACCTGCTGGACGTCCATCGGCTTGATGTCGCCCGTCTCCGACTGGTGGACGAAGAGGCCGAAGGCACCGAGCAGGTTGTTGAGGCGCTCGATCTTCTCGTCCGACGGCTGCTCATGCACGCGGTACATGAACGGCTGATGCTTCGTGTCCATGTGACGCGCCACCGTCTCATTGGCGATCAGCATGCACTCTTCGATGATGGACTCCGCCAGAGAGCCCTCGCGCTTAATGAGGGCAACAGGATGCCCTTTGTCGTCGAGCTTGACCTTGACCTCTGGCACGTCGAAGTCAATCGAGCCGCGGCGGTGGCGCTTAGCCTTGAGGACGTGGCGCAGGGCCTCGAGCGTCTCGAGCATCTCACGGATGTCCTGGTTGTCCGAGACGAACGGCTCCGCCTTGTCGACGAGCACCTTGTTGACGATGTTGTAGGTCAGGCGGCGGTAGACGTGGATGACCGTCGGGATGATTTCGTAGCTCGTGACCTCGCCCTCCGGCGAAATCTGCATCTCGCAGGCCATCGAGAGGCGGTCGACGCCGGCGTTGAGGCTGCAGATGCCGTTGCTGAGCTCTTTCGGCAGCATCGGGATGACGCGGTCCACGAGGTAGACACTTGTACCGCGCTCGCGCGCCTCGCGGTCGAGCGGCTGGCCTTCGCGCACGTACCAGCTGACATCAGCGATGTAGACGCCGAGGAAGAAGGAACCGTCCGGATTGCGGCGCGCAAAGACGCCGTCGTCGAGATCCTTCGAGTCCTCACCATCGACCGTGACGATTGGCAGGTCGCGGCGGTCGCGGCGCCCTCTGTACTCCTCTGGCGCAGGCTCCTGCTCCACGTTATCGGCTGCCTCCTGCACGTCCTCCGGGAACGTCTCCGAGAGGTCGTACTGGCGCATGACGGAGAGGACGTCGACGCCCGGATCGCCGACCTTGCCGAGCACCTCGATGACCTTGCCCTCCGCATTGCGGCGGCGGTCCGGCCACTTCGTGATCTCGACGACGACCTTGCTGCCCGTCTTCGCACCGTGGAACGCCTTCTTCGGCACGAAGATATCCTGGCTGAGCTTCGTGTTGTCCGGCGTCACAAAGCGAACGTCTTGCTGCTCTCGAACGTGCCGACGATTTTCTCATTCGCGCGCTCGAGGATGCGGATGATCTCGCCCTCGCGCGAGCGCCCTTCTTCCTGCGCCGGCGTCACGCGAGCGACGACGCGGTCGCCGTGCATGGCCGTATTGAGGTCCGCGCCCGGCACGAAGACATCCGTCTCCTCCTCCGACTCGCGCACATCCGGGATGATGAAGCCAAAGCCCTTGGCTGTCATCGAGAGGCGGCCGACGACGAGGTGCATGCGGCTCGGGATGCCGTAGAGGTCACTGCGGTTCTTGATGATCGCGCCCTCTTTTTCCAGCTCTTCGAGCGTCGCATCGAACTGCACGAGTTCTTCCTGCGTCAGCTGCATCCCGTCAGCCAGGTCCTCGGCCGACAGTGGACGGTATGCCTCTTCATGCATATACGCTAAAATTCGTTCTTTTAAATCCATACTCTTTTCTCCAACTATCTGTCTATCCGTTTCTTCTCGATCCACTATGCCAGCATCCCGCCGACCGCACGGCTTCAAATGGCATTGGCTTTGCCCTCCGGCTCGGCGTCCCTCATGGTTTCCGCAATGAACGCAGCCACCTGCGCAAAGACGGTCTCCCGTTCTTCGCCAACGGGAATCAGATGGCCCGATGACTTGAGCCAGAACAGGCGTTTTTTCTCGCTGCCCAGCGCATCGCGGATGTATAGGGCACTCTCTGCATCCGCCGTCCTGTCGTTGAGGCTGTGCAGGATGAGCGCCGGTATCTGGATGGCCGGCAGGACCTCCTTCACGCGCTCAATCAGCGAGAGCATCTCGTGTACGCCCTCGAGCGGCATGAAGCGGTACGTGTGGTTGACGGCCGGCGGCACATCGCGGAGACGGCGCCTCGCCTTGGGGACAAATTTGCCGCGGCATACCTCGCGCGGCGGCAGCGCCGCGATGCCGCGCTCCTCTGCGATGTAGATGGGCGCCGACATCGAGATGACGCCCTCCAATGCCTGCTCCTGTCCCTTCTCCGCCGCCAGCAGCAGGGCGAGCAGGCCGCCCATCGAATGGCCTGCGACAAAGATGTGTTCGCATGAACCGCGCAGCACGGCATAGCATCGCGGACCGAGTCGAGCCAGTCCTCTGCCGTCATGCGGCTCATGTCCTCGACCGTCGTGCCATGGCCGGCCAGCCGCACGCCGAGGACCGTGCAGCCCCGCTGCTGCAGGTACCGGCCCATCATCACGAGTTCGGCCGGCAGTCCAGTGAAGCCATGAATGAGCAGGGCTCCCGTGCTGCCTCCCGGAAGGAAAAAGGGCTCAGCCCCTTCCATGATCATCCCTGACACCCCCTGTGCAAGAAAATTTCCCCTGCCGCAGAGCAGGGGAGGATCATCATATCAGTTCGTCATACGTGCAATCACGATGGTGATGACCGCAAACAAGATGGCAAAGACGACCGTCACGCGCGCGAGCAACGCGTCCATGCCGCGCGCCTTGCTCGAGAAGACGGTATCGGCACCGCCGCCCATGCCGCCCATGCCGGCAGACTTGGCTTCCTGTCCGAGAATCGATGCGATCAGGATGATGCAGACAATCGCATCGAGTATCATTAAAATGGTAAGCAAAAGATTGGCCCCCTTAAAAATGCGGAATAAATTACTTCTTTTATCATACCATACAATGCGTTCCTTCCGCAATAAAAATGGCTGAAACCCTCTATATAAAGGTCTCAGCCATCTTCCGTTTTTATTGTTGTGCGTTCGCTGCTGCGTCGTCTGCCTCATCCCCTGTACCAACAGAGCTCAGTTCTCCCGAAAATCGGTCGAAGTCTCGCTCTTCTGGCGGGAGAGTGGGATGCCATTATAGCACTTGCTAGAATATTTTGCGGAAAAATAAACGGTCTTGTCATCTGCTTCAGCTACGGTATACGAGCCATGTACCATGTACATGTAGTCATCGCTGCCGCGAGGATTACTCTCGCGCTTCGGCATCATCGTATCCAGCCAACCCATAGATACTCCTCCTTTTATTTATTCCAATTCTATCTTTATCATATCACATTGTAACAGAATTCTCAATCGGGTTATGAAAATTTTTTTTATTTTGTACAGCTTGTCTCCTGAAAACAGAACATCTGCATTCAAAAAGAAAAAGAGACCACCGGGCCATGCCCAGTGGTCTCTTGCCGGTCAGCAAGATGGACCAGAATACGCTGTATCCTGCAATCAGATCTTGTAGACGCGGATCATGTTCGTGTTGTTGCCGACGCTCGTCTTGCTCTGGAGCTTGATGCCGGACGTGATGATCGTCGTGTCGCCGCGCTTCACGAAGCCATCCTTGACGGCTGCGGAAACCGCGTTCGCGATCATCTCATCGACGTCCTTCCACTGCGTGCCGAGGATCGGGTATACGCCCCAACGGAGGTTGAGCTGACGGACAACCTTCTCATGCGGCGTGTAAGCAATGATAGCTGCTTTCGGACGGTAACGGGATACGATCTTCGTCGTGTAGCCGCTGTCGGTCGGCGTGATGATAGCCGGGACATCGAGCTCGTAAGCCATCTGGACCGTAGCGTGTGCGACGGCGCGCGTACGGCTCTGGCTGTGCTCGAAGCCGCGCTCAACGAAGAGGTTCTTGTACTCGAGGGATTCCTCGATGCGCATTGCGATGCGGTTCATCGTGGAAACAGCCTCAATCGGATAGTCACCGGAAGCCGTCTCGCCGGAGAGCATGATGGCATCCGTACCATCGAGGATGGCGTTGCGACATCGGAGACCTCAGCACGCGTCGGACGCGGGTTGCGCTCCATGGAATCGAGCATCTGCGTTGCGACGATGACCGGCTTGCCGGCCTTGTTGCACTTACGGATGATCTCTTTCTGGATCAGCGGGACATCCTCTGCCGGGACCTCAACGCCGAGGTCACCACGAGCGACCATGATGCCATCGGAGACTTCGAGGATTGCATCGAAGTTCTTGACGCCTTCGAGGTTCTCAATCTTCGGCAGGATCTCCATGTGGCCATTGTGCTCCTCGATGAGCTTGCGGATGGCCAGGACGTCCTCCGGACGCTGGATGAAGGAAGCAGCGACGAAATCCATGTCCTGCTCGCAGCCGAAGACGATGTCCTTTGCATCCTGCTCCGAGATTGGCGGCAGGCCAAGGGATACGCCCGGAGCAGCGACGCGCTTCTTCGTGCTCATCTTGCCGCTGTTCTGAATCGTCGTGATGATGTCCTTACCGCGGATCTCATCAACCTTCAGAGCGACGAGGCCGTCGGAGAGGAGCAGCGTGTCGCCCGGCTTCACTTCCGTGTAGAGGCCCTTGTGGTTGACGGAGACATGCGTCTCATCGCCCGGGATATCCTCATACGTCAGCGTGAACTTGTTGCCCTTCTCGAGCATGACCTTGCCGTCCTTGAACTCGCCAAGACGCATCTCCGGGCCCTTCGTATCGAGGATCAGGGAAATGACCTTGCCAGCCTTCTTAGCAGCCTCGCGCACCATGTTGATGCGGTTCAGGTGCTCTGCATGGTCACCATGGGAGAAGTTGAAGCGTGCACAGTTCATGCCATTTGCGATCAGTGCATCAACTACGCCCGGTCTCTCCGTAGCGGGACCCTGCGTGCAGATAATTTTCGTCTTCTTTAACATGTGATAATCCCCACCTATTCTTTTAGTACCCTACTATCTATTCAGACAGATGCCGCCGCGCACCGATTCGCTGCTGCATCATGTCTCGGCCTGTTTCAAGAGGGCTCCTGGGCCTCATCTACCCCTATTCTACACTGTTTAAACGTAGAAGTAAAACCATTTCCGACAAATTCTCCTGAAATAAATTTATTCTGAAAAGTCATCGTCATAATCAAAATTTATTAATTAGGTTTGCCCCTCTGCGCACCTGTTTCCGTATCAATCCGAAAGAAAAGCGAAAGCGCGTGCGTGCCCTGCTGCACAAAAAAAGCTGCCGCAGCTTGCGGCAGTCTCTTATTGCTTTTTCACGTCCGGTGCTTGCGGTACTGGCAGTAGCCGAGCCAGAGCACGAGCAGCCAGATGGGCAAGAACAGAACAGCGAGCTGCATGTCGGGGATCTGCGCCATGAAGAAGATGACGCCCGCGAGGAACAGCAGCGAGAGGTAGTTGGTCCATGGATAGAGGATGGACTTGAATTTCGTCTCTTTGTTGTGCATACGGCAGTAAGCGCGGAACTTCAGGTGGGTGACGCAGATGACGACCCAGCTGATGACGGCGGCGCACGTCGCGATCATCATGAGGTACATGAAGACATGGCCCTGCAGGAAGTAGTTGAGTGCGACGACAATCAGCGTGATGCCCGACGAGACGAGGATGCCGCGCACGGGCACGCCATGCGGCGAGAGCTTGCGGAAGAACGCCGGTGCCTCACCCGTGCCGGCCAGGCCGTAGAGCATACGGCTGTTGCTGTAGATGGCCGAATTGTAGACCGAGATGGCCGCGGTCAGCACGACGAAGTTCAGGATGTGCGCGGCAGCCGGGATGCCGACGTTGTTGAAGATCTGGACGAACGGGCTCGCCTCCATGCCGACCTTGTTCCACGGCCAGAGCGCCATGAGCACGACCATCGTGCCGACGTAGAAGATCAGGATGCGCCAGATGACCTGGTTGATGGCCCGCGGGATCGTGCGGTCCGGGTCCTCTGCCTCGCCGGCCGTGATGCCGATGAGCTCGATGCCGCCGAACGAGAACATGACAACGGCAATCGAGAGCGCAAGTCCCCAGAGGCCGTTCGGCAGGAAGCCGCCGTTCTCCCAGATGTTGCTGAAGTTCTCGGGGAACGGCTGGCCGTTCGTGAAAATCAGGCCGAGGCCCAAGAGAATCATGCTGACGATGGCCGCAATCTTAATGAGTGCCATCCAGAACTCCGCTTCGCCGTACGCCTTGACGTTGACGAGGTTGAGCGCGTGATGGCCACGAGGCAGACGAGCGACGAGATCCACTGCGGCAGGTCCGGGAACCAGAAGTTCATGTAGATGCCGACGGCCGTGAGCTCCGCCATCGAGACGAGCACGTAATTGAACCAATAATTCCAGCCCGAGAGGAATCCCGGGAAGCGCCCCCAGTACTTCGTCGCGTAGTGGCTGAACGAACCCGACACCGGCTCATCGACGGCCATCTCGCCGAGCATGCGCATGATCAGGAAGATCACGACGCCGCCGATCAGGTACGAGAGCATCACCGCCGGGCCCGCGAGCGCAATCGTCGAAGCCGAGCCGTAGAACAGTCCCGTGCCGATCGCGCCGCCAAGCGCGATCATCTGCAGGTGGCGGTTCTTGAGGCCCCGCTTCATCTCTGTATTTTCCATATGTTTCATCTCCCAACAAAAAGATGGTTCCATTATACCATTATCCAAGGCCGCTGCACAGGTTTACAAAAAAAGCAAAAAGCGAAGCCCGGACGGACTTCGCTTTTACATTGTCTTGTCAATGGATTACTTGCGGCGGTAGACGATATCGCTGCGCATGAGGTACTCGAACGGCAAGCTCAGGCAGTGCACGAGTCGCGTGAACGGGAAGAGGATGGCCGTCATCATCCACATGAACATGTGGAACTGGAAGATGGCGGGGACATCCTTCATGAGGCTGACGTCCGGCGAGAGCATGAGCACGGAGCGGAACCACGGCGAGATGCTCTCGCGGTAGTCAAAGCCAGCCGTGATGTTCGAGAGCGTGCCAGCCGTGCCCGAGAGGATGGTCAGGAGCAGCACGAGGTAGAGCAGCTTGTCCATCGAGCTCGTATTGGCCTTCATGCGCGCGCTGCCGAAGAAGCGGCGCTTCATGAGCCAGAGGAAGCCGCCGAGGAACAGGACAGCAGCCGGCAGGCCGCCCGCGAGCGAGATCATGTGATACGTCGCTTCATCCGTTCCCGCCGCCTCCGTGACGAACTTCGGCACGAGGATGCCGATGACGTGGCCGCCGAAGGCCATCAAGAGGCCGAGGTGGAAAATCGGGTTGGCCCACTTGAGGCTCTTCTTCGCGAGAAACTCGCTGGACTTCGTCGTCCAGCCCCTCTCGAAGAAGGTGTAGCGGACGATCGTGCCGCCGATGAAGATGGTCAGGGCAATGTACGGCAGGACGCCGTAGAAAAATGTATTCATGGCTTAACCTCCAATCCTGCCGTTTCTGTCAAGACGATGTCGAGCAAGAACGCATGCGGCAGCTTTGCATCGATGAAGCGCTTGCGCAAGAGCTCGATGCGCGGCCGGATGGCGCCGAGCACCTTGCCCGCCCGCTCAGGCGGCAGCGATGCTGCGAGCTCCAAGAGGGCCGGCAGGTAATCCGGCAGCTGGTTCGGCACATCGAGCCATTCGCGAGGAAGAGCTCCTTGTAGTGGTGCATCTCCTCCGACTGCTTGCCGAAGTCCGTGCGCTCCTGCGTCGTCAGATAGAGATTCGTGTTTTGCGAGAAGTCGAAGGACCGCACGTAGAGGTCCTCGTACTCCTTCGCCCCCGTCTCTTCGACGAAGTCGAGGAAATCGCCGAAGACGCGTCGGGCTGCTTGGCCTCGATCTCCCGCACGGCCTGACGGCAATCCGGCAGGTCCTTCCACCAGGCAGCGTCGGGATACTCGAAGAGATGTGACGTCAGCAGCAGGACCTTCTGATAGTCCTTCATTTCAGCTACATCAGCCATATCAGCACCCCCCGCCCGGCAGGTGAAGAGGCCGCCGCCCTGTGCCGTGTGCATCTCGGCATTGGTCTTGCCCTGGATGCCGGCCGGGATGTTGAAGCGGTCCTTGTACTTGGCGATGCCGAGCAGACGGAACATCTTCTCGTAGACCTCCGGCGCAAACTCCAGATGCGAAGGCACATCGTCGCCCGTCGTCTTGGCGCGCATGACGGCGCGCATGTCCAGGAGGCGCTGCAGCGTGCGCGTCATGACGGCCGTGTTGCCAGCCGCGAAGATCTCCGCGAGGTACGCGATAGGGATGCGCATCTCGTCGACCTCCGGCAGATAGCAGTTGGCCTCTGCGCGGCGCGTGATTGGCGAGAGAGGCGGCACGTACCAGACCATCGGCAGCGTGCGGAACTCCGGATGGAGCGGCAGAGCGAGCTGCCAGTCCTTGACAATCTTGTAGACCGGCGAGTCCTGAGCCGCCTTGATCCAGTTCTCGGGGATGCCCTCCTTGCGCGCAGCCTCGATGACCTCGGGGTCATTGGGGTCGGCGATGACGTCGAGCACCTGATGGTAGATCTCGCCCTTATCGCGCGTCGAGGCAGCCGGTACGACCTTATCCATGTCATAGAGCAGCACGCCCATGTAGCGCAGGCGGCCGACGCACGTGTCAGCGCAGATTGTCGGCAGGCCGTTCTCGAGGCGCGGGAAGCAGAAGATGCACTTCTCGGCCTTGTTCGTCTTCCAGTTGAAGTAGACCTTCTTGTAGGGGCAGGCCGGCACGCAGTGGCGCCAGCCGCGGCAGCCATCCTGCGAGACGAGCACGACGCCGTCCTCCTCGCGCTTGTAGATGGCGCCCGACGGGCAGGCTGCGACGCAAGCCGGATTCAGGCAGTGATTGCAGACGCGCGGCAGGTACTTCATGAACAGGTCATGGAATTCGAGCGTGATGTCCGCTGCCATCTTCTTGAGGTTGATGTCCTGGCGGGCCGACTCGCCGTTGGCGAGGTCGTCCTCCCAGTTCGGCCCCCACTTGATCTCCATGCGTTCACCCGTGACGAGCGAGCGCGGGCGGGCGATCGGCTGGTGGTTGCGGCGCTTGGAGTGGATGAGCGTCTCGTAGTCGTACGTCCACGGCTCGTAGTAGTCGTCCATCTCCGGCTGGTCCGATGGTAGAAGAGCTTCAGCAGGCGCTCCGGCTTCGAGCCCGTGCGCAGTGAGAGCTTGCCATCCTTGCCGAGCTTCCAGCCGCCCTTCCACTTCTCCTGGTCTTCCCAGTTCTTCGGATAGCCGATGCCCGGCTTCGTCTCGACATTGTTGAAATACATGTATTCCGCGCCTTCGCGGTTGGTCCAGACATTCTTGCAAGTGATGGAGCACGTGTGGCAGCCAATGCACTTGTCAAGATTCATGACCATGGAAATCTGTGCTTTAATCTTCAAGCCAGTCAACCTCCCCCTGCATCTTGCGCGCGACGACATACATATCGCGCTGGTTGCCCGTCGGTCCATAGTAGTTGAAGCCATAGCTGAGCTGGCCGTAGCCGCCGATCATGTGCGTCGGCTTCATGTGGATGCGCGTCGGCGTGTTGTGCGTGCCGCTGCGCGTGCCCGTGATCTTCGAGGCCGGCACGTTGATGTGGCGGTCCTGGGCATGGTGCATGAAGACCGTGCTGCGGGATGCGTGGCGAGACGGCCACGCGGGACGTCACGACACCGTTGTGGTTGTAGAGCTCGATCCAGTCGTTGTCGCGCACGCCGATCTCGCGGGCGTCCTTCTCACTCATCCAGACCGTCTGGCCACCGCGGAACAGCGTCAGCATCTGCTGGCTGTCGAAGTACATCGAGTGAATCGACCACTTGTTGTGCGGCGTCAGGTACTTGAGCGTGATCTCCTTCGCGCCGCCCAAGAGGTTCTTGATTGGGCGGTAGTCGAGGATTGGCTTGAAGGTCGCCATGGCCTCGCCGTACTCGCGGATCAGCTCGTGGTCAAGGTAGAAGGACTGGCGTCCCGTCACCGTGCGGAACGGCACGAGTTCCTCGATGTTCGTCGTGAACGGCGTGTAGCGGCGGCCTGATTGCTGCCCGTGAACGTCGGCGACGTAATCGTCTCCTTCGGCTGTGCCGCAATCTCGTCGAACGTGAAGCGCTCGCTCTCGCGGTCCTTGGCCAGATGCTCGAGGTTCTTGAGTCCCGTCTTCTCATTGAGGCTCTTGAATGCCTTGACGGCTACTTTGCCGTTCGTCGTCGTCGAGAGGCCCATGACAGCCTCGACGGCTGGCGCGCATCGTAGATGGACGGCATGCCGTACGAGACGAAGTCCTTGTTCTCGATGACGCCGTTGCGCTGGCGGATTTCCTCGTACTCATCCGAAGAATCCCAGGTCATCGCCAGCGAGCCCATCTTCTTCGAGACGTTCGGTCCGAGCGCGATCCACTTCTCGTACGTCTTCGCGTAGTCGCGCTTGACCGGCACGAGGTTCGGCATCGTCTTGCCCGGGATGGGCTCGCACTCGCCCTTGCTCCAGTCGAGCACGCGGCCCTCCGGCTGTGCCGTCTCGCCCTCGCTGTCGTGGCCGATTGGCACAGCGACGAGGTCTTCATACGGCTTGAGCTCGGCTTCCTTTGCGACCTTCGAGACAGCTGCCGCGAGCGTGCGGAAGACATCCCAGTCGCTCTTGGCCTCCCAGAGCGGATCGACTGCGGCCTGGAACGGGTGAACGAACGGATGCATGTCCGTCGAGGAGATGTCATCCTTCTCGTACCACGTAGCCGTCGGCAGCACGACATCGGAGTAGAGCGCCGTGCCCGCCATGCGGAAGTCAATGTCGATGAGCAGATCGAGCTTGCCCTCAGCGGCGCCGCCCGGCTTGTGGAGCTCATCCTGGTCGCGCCACTTGATCTCCGTCGGGCGCGTCGGGCCCTCTTCCTCGGCAAAGACCGTGTGTTCCGTGCCGAGCAGGTATTTATTGAAGAAATCGTTGCCCTTCGCCGAGGAACCGAGCAGGTTCGCCGTCCAGACGAAGAGGTTGCGCGGGAAGTTCTCCGGTGCATCCGGGTCTCTACGGCAAACTGCAGGCTCTTGTCCTTGAGCGAGTTCACGACGTACTTCTTGAGGTCTTCGCCCTTTGCCTTGGCCTCATTCGTGAGCTGCTGCCCGCCTTGTTGAACGTCGGGTAGGACGCAGCCAGCCGAGGCGCGCGGCCATGACATTGTAGTCGGCCGCATGGCGGTAGCGCGGGTTCGCCATCGGCGAGACGAGGTCCTGCATGTCGATCTCGTCGCTGCGCCACTGGTCCGTCGCGAAGTAGTAGAAGGACGTCGAGTTCTGCAGGCGCGGCGGTGCCTGCCAGTCCGTGGCCGTCATGATGCGCGCCCAGCCTCTGCCGGACGCAGCTTCTCCTGGCCGACGTAGTGCGCCCAGCCGCCGCCGTTGCGGCCCTCCGAGCCCGTGAAGAGCAGGAGGTTGAGGATTGTGCGGTAGACGATGTCGGCGTGGTACCAGTGGTTGATGCCGCCGCCCATGATGACCATCGTCTTGCCCTTCGTCTTGATGGCGTTGTCAGCGAATTCGCGGGCCGTGTGGATGCAGGTCTCAGCCGGCACGCCCGTGTACTTCTCCTGCCATTTCGGCGTGTACGGCACATCCTCGTCGTACGAGGAAGCGCACTCGCCGCCAAGGCCGCGGTCGACCGCGTAGTTGGCAAGCGTCAGGTCGTAGACCGTCGCGACGAGGACGTCGCCATCCTTCGTCTTGATGCGCTTGGCCGGGACCATGCGGCGCATGACGCGCTCACTGCGCTCGTTGCCGAAATACGGGAACTCGACCTCGACGACCTCGTCGAACTGGCCGAGTACCGAGAGCTGCGGCAGGATCTTCGCGCCCGTGTCGCGGTCCTCTTCGTGCAGGTTCCACTTCTTCTCGTTGTCCCAGCGGTCACCCATCGTGCCGTTCGGCACGACGAGCTTGCCCGTGAGCTCATCGATGACGTAGTACTTGAACTCCGCGTGCTTGTCCTCGCGGCCCATGTCCTTGCCGTTGAGGAAGCGGCCCGACTCGTAGCTGCCGTCGGCTCGCTTGTCGAGCTGGACGAGGAACGGGAAGTCCGTGTAATGGCGCGTGTAATCCGTGAAGAACTCCGCCGGCTCGCCCCAGTAATACTCATTGAGGATGACATGGCCCATCGCCATGGCAAAGGCGGCATCGCTGCCGACCTTGAGCGAGATCCACGTGTCGGCCACAGCCGTCGACTCGGCGTAATCCGGTGCGATCGAGACGACCTTCGTGCCTTGTAACGCGCCTCGATGAGGAAGTGGGAATCCGGCGTGCGCGTCAGCGGGATGTTCGAGCCCCAGGTCATGATGTAGCCTGCGTTGAACCAGTCCGAGGACTCCGGCACATCCGTCTGGTCGCCCCAGACCTGCGGGCTCGCAGGCGGCAGGTCAGCATACCAGTCGTAGAACGAGAGCGCTGAACCACCCATGAGCTGCATGAAGCGCGCGCCGGCAGCGTACGACAGCATGGACTTTGCCGGAATGACGCAAGGCGAAGTTGCGGTCCGGGCCGTACTTCGTCGCCGTGTGCAACAGAGACGAAGCGACGAGCTCCGATACCTCGTCCCAGTTCGAGCGCACGAAGCCGCCCTTGCCGCGCGCCTCTTTG
>ENA-OQEN01000696-OQEN01000696.1-human-gut-metagenome-genome-assembly--contig:-NODE-696-length-14205-cov-1.957096_pt1 | contig 14205 bp, 19 predicted proteins | sample MGYA00242791_ERZ504627 | MGnify/ENA primary metagenome ERZ504627 (study PRJEB26092, sample SAMD00036316) | human gut metagenome | host: Homo sapiens | study: EMG produced TPA metagenomics assembly of... | reverse complement strand
CGCCACTACAAGTTTGAAGCAGAAACCGCGCTTCATCTATCCCCTTCCTCTGGAAGGGAACGCCCGAAGCTTGCGCAAGCGAACTGAATTTTTAGGAGCGAAGCGACGCTAAAATCCAGTGAGACGCCATTTCGAGCGAAGCGAGATAGGGGCTCCGAGGGAGAGGAAAGTCCCAAGCCAACCTCCGCCCCTTCGGGGCACCTCCTTCCAAAGGAAGGAGGGAAAAGCAGAGATTGAGTATCGCCTCATATATATTCACGGTGCTTCTGATTGTTAGGCGCCGCACCAATCCCTTTGAACCTTCTGAACCTCTTGAACCTATAGAACCCGCTGCACCTTTTAGCACGATTTCCAAACAACAAACAACGAACAACCATCCACAAATGTGATAAGATAGTAGCAATAGCAGTGGAGGTGGATCACGATGGCATACACAGAAGCGGAATTGATCGGTCAGCTGGAGAAGGATCTCGCGCGTCCGGGCGAGCTGTATGTAAAGGACTATATACAAGAGAGCGGGGCGGCGAGTGATACAGGGCGCTCCTATGAGGACATCATCAGCACGTATCTCGTCTCTCACGCAGAAGCACTGAAAATGACGGATACGAATTGGGGCATGGTGCATACCGCTATCGGCAAGACTTCCGAGCGAGGAGCCGCATGGCGCAGAAGCTGCTTTCGGAGAAGGACTTTTTCCATGCCATTCCGCTTGACGGAGATGTACGTCTGACAGATGGGACGATGGCGGAGATCGGATACTTTGATTTTATGACGCTCGATAAAGAAGGAAAGAGCCTCACACTCTTTGAGATCCGGCCATATCCGGAAAAAGAAAAGCCGCTTTCGCGTCTCCTTCGCTGCTGGAGCCTCAAGACCTCACTGAACAAAGCGCTTCTTTCGCAGAGGCTCGGCATGGAAAAGCTGCCACGGATCTCCATCGTGACGCTCATCACCGGCGGAGGAAGTGATCATTTCACGCCTGCGGGGAGACAGCCGGTGTCTCTTCCTTTGAAGCAGCTGGGCGGGATGCTCGGTGTTTTTTGCCTGTATCTCTTCCACGGGCTGTACGGTGTCCCCGTGAGCGGAGCGCAGGCTCCGGCGCAGATGACGCGTGCGGAGCTGCTCTCGCTCCTGGAAAAAGATGCCAAGCATCCGGAGCTTCTGTATCAGAAGGACTATATCAATCGATTCGGCCTCACGGCGGACACGAAGGAGCCATACGCGGCTGTCGCAGCCGGCTGGCTCACCGGGCATCGGGATCTGTGGATGGGGGTGGCGCATGGTCTTTACCGATTGGTCGAAGGGAATCGCGTCAGCATCATGATGAAGGATCCTGATCTCCAAAGGATCCGCAAGCAGCGCGTCTTTCCGCCTTTTGGCGAAGTGCTGCCTGTCGCGCTCGTGCTTTTGGGAAATCGGTCGCAGGAGCTAGGACGCCCCTCCATGCTGCTCTATGATGGAAATCCGTCAGGGGTGGGGACGTACTCTCTCGTGAGAGCGCTCGAAAGGGTCGATCCGTCCGACAGCCTGCTTCGGAGCGTACTTCGCGCGTTCACGCATCTCGTGCTGGTCGATCGGAAGAAGCTGATGGCAGATCTTCGGCTGCCGGAGGACACGACGCTCGAGGTACGTCTCGTCGTAGGAAAGGGGATGCAGTACGACCTCTTTTTGCGGGATCTCCCTTCGTAGAGCCGCTCATGAAGGCCATGGGCATCGGACTCATCACGATGGGAGAAGGATATGAGGCGATGTATTGAGGGGGATTTTAGTGACTAGTGACTGGTGACTAGTGACTGGACACAAGCTACCAGTCACAAGCTACCAGTCACAAGTCACTCTTTTCAAAACCTTGAACCTTCCCTTCGTTCCCTATATAATAAGAAGAAATAAAAATGTAAGGAGAGCAACCATCCATGGGATTTTTGATAAAAAGCACGAATCCGACACCCCGATAGGAAACCTGAGAGCGCACATCGGTACCTACATGTACTTTGTCAAAGTGGGCAAGTCGAAGTTCAAGCACAAGGGACGCATTGGCGAGATCTTTGCGGATATGGACAACACCCAGTTCCTTTTCAATCAGGCGACAATGGGGACGATGTATGATTTCAAAAAGAAACTCGACTATGCACTTTGGGATGCAGCTGTTCATAAATACACCGAAGACATGGAAGCCCTGAAGGCGGAGCTATTGAAGGTCGTCGATCAGGAAGAGGCAGCGCCGAAGGAAGAAGCGCCGAAGGAAGAGGAAGAGGTGGAAGTCGCTCCAAAGGAAGAAGAGACAGGCGACTGGAAATCCTCCATTAAAGGACAGATGGCGGCTGCGGAAGAGAAGGCGAAAAAGGAAGCCGAGCGCAAGAAGCGCGAAGCTGAGGCGGAGGAAGGCTTTGAAGTCGATGCCAGTGAAGAAATGACCGAAGCCGACTGCCGCGAGCTCTGGCGCATCCTTCAGGGACTCGAAAGAGAATTCCAGGAAATGAAGAGCATTGCGGACGACTGGTTCACCGTACACGGTAAAGGCAATGGTTGCTTTGCAGCGCTCGCCATGATGGCTCTTATCCCTGTGGGCGCGATCTACGGGATCTGTCAGATGCTGTAAATGAGGAATGGATGTGCGGCACGCATTTGGATCCGCAGTACCTGCTGCGTCTCTTCACCATGACGGTAAAGGGAAAATGGACCGATGTGCCTGCCCGGCCCCACTTCCTTATAATAACTTTTCTCGAGAGGGTGTACATTTACCCTCACCTATGGTATGATAATGCAAGAAATCTTGGTTTCAGGGAGGTGACATCATGTCCAAACACATCGTTACAATCAACAAGTCTTCTCTGCAGGACTCCATCAGATTCGAAGGCTGCAGTGAATGTCAGACTTCCTGCCAGTCCGCTTGCAAAACAAGCTGCACCATTGGCAACCTGATCTGCACAGAACAGGAAGAAGCAGAAGCAAAGAGAGCATAAGCTGATGCACGGCCAAGCCCCCGGCCTTGAGACGGGGGCTTTTCTTGTGAGAGAATGGATGAGGGTGGAAGGAAAATAGCATCAGAATTTTCGGCGCTTCCTGATCGGCTGCGCCGCACCATCCCTTTGAAGCCATAAAACTGTTGAGCCCTTCCAGACCATAAGCCTTACCTGATATACCAGCAAGCAATCAATAAAAGGAGAATAACATTTCATGGATTACAACGTTAAGCCAATGATCCACCGTTTCCAGCAGAACGGCATGAATATCGTCATGGATGTGAACAGCGGCATCGTACATGTCGTCGATGATGTGACGTACAAGGTCCTCGCGTATTACAATGGAACCAACCGGGGAATGGTTCTGGCGAATCTGGCCAAAGACTACGAAGAGGCTGAACTCAATGAAGTCATGGACGACCTTGATGAACTCATCGCCAAAGAAGTACTCTTTGCACCGATGGATAAGAATTACAAAATGGCAATCGAAGACCGTCCGATCATCAAAGCACTCTGCATCAATATCGCTCACGACTGCAATCTGCGCTGCCAGTACTGCTTCGCCGGACAGGGCGGCTATGGCCAGTGGCGCATGCTGATGAGCTTCGACGTTGCCAGAAGAGCTGTCGATTTCCTCATCGCGCACAGCGGTCCGCGTGAACACTGCGAGCTTGATTTCTTCGGCGGTGAACCGCTCATGAACTGGCATGTCGTACAGCAGACCATCGACTATGTACACAAGCAGGAAAAGAAGCACGGCAAGAAGATCAAGATGTCCCTCACCACGAATGGCCTTCTGCTCGACAAGGAAAAGGTCAAATACCTGACAGATAATCACATCAGTCTCATCCTTTCGCTTGACGGCCGCAAGGAAATGCATGATCGTATGCGTCCGGGCGTCCATGGCGAAGGCACCTATGATGAGATCGTGAAGAATCTCCAGTACTGCGTGGCGAACCGCAAGGGCGAGGAATACTATGTCCGCGGTACCTTCACCCGTTACAACATGGACTTTACGACCGACGTCATCGACATGATCGACAAGGGCTTCCCGGCTGTATCCATGGAACCGGTCGTCGGCGAAGACACGGCCGACTATTCCATCAAGGAAGAGGATCTGCCGCGCGTCAAAGCGGAATATGACCGCCTCGCCAAGCTCTTCATCGCAAGAGAAGAAGAAGGCCGTCCGTTCTTCTTCTTCCATTTCAATATGGACCTCTGGAAGGGCCCCTGCCTCCCGAAGCGTCTTCGCGGCTGCGGTGCCGGTCACGAGTATCTCGCCGTCGTACCGAATGGCGATATTTACCCCTGCCACCAGTTCGTCGGACGAGAAGGCTATGTCATCGGCAACGTCTATGAAGCTCAAGAACTTCAAGATGATGCGCGACTTCCGTATGAACCACGTCTTCAGCAAGCCTGAATGTGTCGACTGCTGGGCGAAATTCTTCTGCTCCGGCGGCTGCCATGCGAATAACGAAGCATTTGCCGGCGACATTCATAAGCCATTCCATATCACCTGTGAGATCCAGAAGAAACGCGTAGAATGCGCGATGATGATCCAGGCGTACAATGAAATGAAGAAACCAAAGGTCATGGCGCAGCCAGGCACCTACCAGGCAAAGAAAGAAGCCATGGAAGAAGCCATGGAAGAGAAATAAAAAAGCCGCAGCGGACATATCCGCTACGGGGGTTTGTTATCCTAAACGGTACGTCCTTGCTTGCCAGGGACGTACCCGTTTGCTATTCAGCTGGCAACGGCTACCTGCAGTTTGAGCTGTAGTGCCTGCATCAGTTTGATGAGAGTATCGAGCTTGGGAGCTACACTGCAGGACTCGATGCGGGCGACAGAAGACTGTGGGATACCGCAGCGCTCAGCCAGTGCTCGTTGGCTGAGGCCAAGCTCCTGCCGACGCTTGATCAAGGAGGAGACGATATCAGCCGCCGCTTCAATTTCTTCCATATTTCTACGGTCGTCTTCACTACATGCTTTGACGTGCTCTTTATAGTCATTCCAGTTCATGATTTTTCCTCCTTTTGTTTGATGTAATCATCGCGTTCTGCCTTGGCCCGGAGAAGCTCCTTAGCTGGCGTCTTTTGCGATTTTTTGCGAAAATGATGAAGAAGCACATATTGCTTGTTGTCATAATAGAAATAAAAAACGCGGTTATAACCCGGACGCAGCTCCCAGATATCTTCTTCTAAATGCTTCGTGATCTTAATGGGAAGATTGCTGCCGTTCTTTGCAAGCAAATCGATATAGAAAACAATCTGGTTGTACAATCTGGTTGTATTGAATGCGCGCATCTTTGCTGGTTTTACTTTTGGTACGCAATGCTTCAAGAAAATTCAGAATCTCAGATTGGCCATTTCTGTTTGCATAAAACTCAATATTGTACATAGCAGGCTTCTTCTTCCTATACTGATGATAGCATAAATGCTATTGGGAGACAAGGGGGTAAATCAACCTATACAATAAAAAACCTATTGACAGGAAGAAAACAAAATGCTATAATCATCTACGTTGTCGGGGCATAGCGCAGTTTGGTAGCGCACTTGGTTCGGGACCAAGGGGTCGCAGGTTCAAATCCTGCTGCTCCGACCATTTATGCGGGTGTAGCTCAATGGTAGAGCGCCAGCCTTCCAAGCTGGTTACGAGGGTTCGATTCCCTTCACCCGCTCCATTTTTTTATCCGCTCAGTGAGCGGATTTTTTATTGGGAGAATAGGTGACTGGTGACTAGTCACTAAGAGACTAAGAGACTGGGAGACTAGGAGACTAGGAGACATCAGACTTCTGACGTCTAATGTCTAACGTATTAAGCGGGCATCGCCCCATATATATTCGCGGCTCTTCCATATTTTTATGCGCCGCACCACCATTTCGCATTTCTAATTTCTCATTCAAGCGAGGCTTTCAAACGTAATCATGGGCATCACGCCCCTTTACATTTCCTTCGCGATTTGCTACAATGTTCCCATATATGGCGATGAGGAAGAGGAGTATGTCCGACAAAGCGAGCCGGCGGTGGTGAGAGGCCGGCGATGGACAGAAGGCGTTTCTGAGCTGTTTCCTGAACAGAGTAGGGAAATAAGAGAAATCAAGGTGGGCCTTAGGGAACACTGATCAAATCAGACTCTGCGATTGAATCAGTGTTTCCTTAGGTCAATGAGGGTGGAACCGCGGGTTAATAATCTCTGTAACTCGTCCCTGTAACTTTTTGTTACAGGGATTTTTATATTGTTTGGAAGGAGTGGAGTGACTGGTGACTAGTAGCTAGGGATTTGTAGCTAGGGATTGGGAATGTGCTCTCTCCCAGTCGAGAAGTCCCTCACTATGAAAGTAGAGAATCTGGTTCAACGGGTTCAGAGGGTTCAATGGGGAAGAAGGGGTGCGCAATTTATAGAGCGCTCGATACCCCTTTATAAATAATTCGCGGCGCTTCTTGTTTTTATGCGCCGCACCTTCCCCGTTGAACCTATTGAACCCATAGGACCTGCCAAACCTATCCACCACACCCCATTTCTTCGATCAGGAGGAACAAATGACTTTTCAGCAGATCGTCTTAGCACTCCAGAAGTTCTGGTCCAAGCAGGGCTGCGTACTCGGAGAAGCTTACGACACAGAAAAAGGCGCAGGCACGATGAATCCGGCTACCTTCCTGCGCACCATCGGACCGGAACCGTGGAACGTAGCCTATATGGAACCATCCCGCCGTCCGGATGACGGCCGTTATGGGGATAATCCGAACCGTCTCTACCAGCACCATCAGTTCCAGGTCATCATGAAGCCGTCGCCGAATAACATCCAGGAGACCTATCTGGAATCCTTAAAAGAGCTCGGTATCGATCCGCAAGAACACGACATCCGCTTCGTCGAAGATAACTGGGAGTCCCCGACCTTAGGCGCATGGGGCATCGGCTGGGAAGTCTGGCTCGACGGCATGGAAATCACCCAGTTCACCTATTTCCAGCAGGTCGGCGGTATCGATGAGCATCCGGTCTCCGTAGAGATCACCTACGGTCTCGAACGTATCGCGATGTACATTCAGGAAGTCGACAATGTCTATGACCTCGAATGGACCGACGGAGTCACCTATGGCGACATCTGGCACCAGAATGAATATGAGCAGTCCGTCTACAGCTACGAGCTCTCTGACCACGACATGCTCTTCAAGCTCTTCGACATGTATGAAAAAGAAGCACAGCGCGTCGTGAAGGCCGGCCTCGTACTCCCCGCCTATGACTATGTACTGAAATGCTCCCATTCTTTCAACCTGCTGGACGCTGCCGGAGCGATCTCCCTCTCGGAACGTACAGAATATATTTCCCGTGTCAGAAACCTGGCCCGCATGTGCGCCAAGGCCTGGCTGAAAAAGCGCAAAGAGCTGGGATTCCCCATGCTTAAAGGAGGCGAAGCGAAATGAGTAAGAATCTTCTCTTAGAAATCGGTACGGAGGAAATGCCGGCCAATATCATGTCCGGCGTTGTAGACCAGCTGAAAGCACTCGCGGCTTCCCAGTTCGAAGCCCATCGCATCGCTGCCGAAAACATCACCATCTACGCGACCCCGCGCCGTCTCGCCGTCCTCGTCAAGGGCGCTGCAGACCGCCAGCCGGATGAAGAAGTCAAGAAACGCGGCCCATCCGTCAAAGCTGCTTTCGATGCTGATGGAAATCCGACACGTGCTGCCCAGGGATTTGCCCGCGGCCAGCACATCGATCCATCTGAACTCGTCAAAGAAGGGGAATACACCTGGGCGCATGTCGTACATGCGGGCAAGAAGTCGAAGAGTCCTTCCCGAGCTCTTCCTCTCTCTCATCACCGGCCTGAACTTCACCAGAAGCATGCGCTGGGCCGATGAAGAAGCTCATTTCATCCGTCCTGTCCGCTGGATCGTTGCTCTCTGCGACAAGGAGATCATCCCGATGGAATTTGCCCATGTCAAGAGTGGCAATGTCAGCCGCGGACACCGTTTCCTCTGCAAGGAACCTGTCGTGATCTCCGATCCGCTCTCCTACAAGGAGACCATGCGGGAAGCCTTTGTCATCGTTGATCAGGATGAACGCCGTGAAATGATTCGTACCGGCCTTCTCGCCGTTGCAGACAAGCTCGGCGGCCACGTCTGGCACAATGCAGACCTTCTGGAAGAGATCAACTACCTCGTCGAATACCCGACTCCGCTCTATGGCAGGATCGATGATGAATTCCTGAAGCTCCCTGTACCGGCCGTCGTCACCCCGATGCGTGACCACCAGAGATACTACCCTGTCAGAAACGAAGACGGCTCCCTCATGCCGTACTTCCTGACTGTTCGTAACGGCGGTACGAAAGCCCTCGAAAACGTCCAGCACGGCAACGAAAAAAGTCCTTCGTGCCCGTCTTGACGATGCGAAATTCTTCTTTGAAAACGACCGCAAGAAGACCTTGGAAGGCCACAGAGATGACCTCACCCGCATCAACTATCAGGAAGGCATGGGAGACATGCGTGATAAAGCAGACCGCCTTCAGAAACTGACGGAAGCCATCGGCAAGGCTGGGATTTCGACGGCAGAGGAAGCCGCTGACGCCGACCGCGCCGCCTTCCTCTCCAAGTCCGACCTTGCGACCGGCATGGTCACCGAATTCACTGAACTGCAGGGCGAAATGGGGAAGGAATACACTCTCCTTGACGGGGAAAAACCGGAAGTCGCACAGGCCATCTTCGAGCAGTACATGCCAAGATTTGCCGGAGATATCCTCCCGCAGCAGGAAATCGGTCGCGCGCTTTCCCTCGCTGATAAGCTGGATAACCTCGCTGCAACCTTCCTGCGCGGTCTCATCCCGACCGGCTCTCAGGATCCCTTCGCGCTCCGCCGTCAGACCATCGGCGCCGTAAATATCTTGATTGATGGAAAGATCCACTGGGACATCCGCCGCGGCATAGAGGCAGCACTTGCCCTTCTTCCGGGCGATGAAGAGACGAAGAAGACCGTCCTCTCCCAGATCGAAGACTTCTTCCGCCAGCGCATCAAAGCCATCATGCTCGACGAAGGCATCGCCTATGATATCATCGACGCCGTCCTCGCCGGTCCTGTTGATGACATTTATGCCCTCTTCCTGAAGGCACGCAGCATGGCGGAAAGCCAGCTGAAGGGTGAAGCCGAGCTCCGACAGGCTGTCACCCGTCTTGCGAATATCACCAAGGGCAAGGCCGGCGGCAAGGTCGATCCATCCCTCTTCACCGAAGACGTGGAAAAGAAACTGCAGGACGCTTTCGAAGCGGTTTCTGCTAAAGCCCTTCCGCTCTTTGCTTCTTACGAGTACGGAAAAGCCCTCCCGGCTCTCAAGAAACTCACGGCCCCGATCAATGACTACCTCGACAACGTCATGGTCATGGTCGATGACGAAGCCGTCAAGAACAACCGCATCTCCCAGCTCCTCGCTACCCTCGCCCTCTTCAATACCTGGGGTGACTTCAGCAAGCTGGTGTGATCGGCTTTCTGGAAATCGTCTTTTCGATAGACTGCAAAAAGGAAATCGCCTGCGCGATTTCCTTTTTTGTTGGGGATTTTAGTAACTAGTTAGTAGTGACTCGGGATTAGGGGTAAGCGTTTTACCCTTATTACCCTCTTCCCATCGGAAATGGGGGAATGTTGTTTCCTGTGTATCGTCATTTCGAGCGAAGTCGAGAAATCCTCTTGGCAGACCGATAAACGACGCGTGAGAAAGCAGAGAAAGGCATCACTAAGGCGTCGTTTGCGTAGAAGCGCCAGTGTGATGCATACCGCCGTGCAAGAAAGATCGAGGGCTCCGCTCGGGATGACGATACAGGGAAAAACGTATTTCAGCAAACGCGCGAGTGGGCCCCGCCTCGCTCTGCTCGGCAGCCCTTTCCAGAGGAAGGGGCTGGCATGGGGGGAAAAAAGATGCTCTTCCCATATCGTCAGCTTTCTGTGCATAGAAAAACGGAATACTTCACGCCGTGGTGTGAAGTATCCCGAAGAATTCGGTACAGCTGCTTTTACCCTTCCTTCTTCATATCAGGGATCAATTTCAGCACGCAGTACAGGAAGGCAAGGAAGGCGAAGGCCGCGCCGGCGAAGCGATGCATGTGATCGAGACATACGTGCAGAGGAGGCCGCCCAGCCAGGTGCCGGAGCCGATGCCAGATTGAAGATGCCCGAGAAGATGGACATGGCGACAGGGGCTTCAGCGCTGGTGGTGACCTGGATGGTTTCTGCCTGCAGTCCGACATTGAAGGCTGTCGCCGCCATGCCCCAGAGGACGCAGAGGGCGCAGATGGCGTAGAGATCTCCTGCAAGCGGATAGAAGAGGGAAAGTGCGATGACGAGGAGGCAGATCGTCGAGGCCAGGAGGGAATAGCGGTGGGCGTTATAGAGCTTGGAGAAAAGGAGGCTGCCCAGAAGTCCGGCAAAGCCGAAGACGGTGAGAAGCATTGTGATCCAGTCTGCCGGGAAGTGGGAGATCTGCAGCATGAAGGGTTCGATGTAGCTGTAACAGGTGTAGTAACCGGAGGAGACGAGGAAAGAGAGGAGGAAGATACCGGCAAGGACTTTATTCCTGAAAAGCTTCGGCACATCTTTCACGGCGAAAGGCGCATTGCCGGAGACCTCGGGAGCAGGAAGAAGAGGTAGGCGAGTGTCACGAAGGAAATGACGGCCACGCAGGCGAAAGTCATGCGCCATCCGGCGGCGAGACCGATGAAGCGGCCCATGGGAAGTCCGAAGATCATGGCGATGGATGTCCCAGTGACGACCATGCCCATGGCAGTGGACTGGTGGGAGGCGGGGACGATGCGTGTCGCGATGGGGGTCGCGATGGACCAGAAGACGGAGTGGGCAAAAGCGACGCCGATACGGGAGGCGAGGAGGTATAGTAGCCCGTAGAGATCGAAGAGAATACCTGCGATACGGCAAAGAGCGCGATCACGCCGAGCAGCAGCGGGCGGAGCGGGATGCGTGAGCAGAGGATCATGAGCGGGAGCGACATCGCCATGACGACCCAGGCATAGATGGAGATCAGCAGGCCTGCGCGGGCTTCGCTGATGCCAAAGTCCATTGCGATGTCCGTCAGAAGGCCGATAGGCATGAATTCAGAGGTGTTGAAAATAAAGGCAGAGAGTGTGATACCGACGAGCGGCAGCCATTCACGTAAGTCATAGATGAACCATCCTTTGATAACGTATTCGCATAAGTCAGTAGATACGTATTATAGCATGCGATGGGGCGGGGGACAAGGTGAAGGGGATTCACAGGTTCAATGGGTTCAACGGGTTCAACTGGTTAGGGTGGCGGCTTCGCCGCGAATATATAGGGGACGATGCCCGAAGGTCAGCGGATAGCAGGTTTCCCGTTTTCAGTTTTCTGGCATCATACGCCAAACCGCGAATGACAAAGATTTCTCGCTGGCGCTCGAAATGACGATACGAGAGAGTCCCCGGTTCCCAGTCCCTAGTCACTAGTCCCTAGTCACTAGATCGCCCCAATCAAAAACCTGCCCTGCTGAGCAGAGCGGGTTTCGTGCAAAACTTATTTTCCCATCGCTTCCTTCAGCTGGGCGCGGAAGATGGCTGCGCCGCCGTTTGCAGGATGGCGCAGGCCAGTGACGGAGAAGCCTGCTTCGGTGAGTGTCATCTCGCTCTTCCTTCCGATGGCAAAGAGCGGAAGGGGGCCGGTTAAGGAGAGGAGCTCTTTCGTATACGTGAGGCCGATAGCGAGTTCTTCATCCGTCGGTGTGCGGTTCGTGAGGAGATTTCCTTTTTTATAAGGATGGAAAGGAAAGATGTTCCACAAGAGAAATTCATCGGGGGCAAGGCCGGCTTCGAGGCATGCGCTCCAGACGACGGAGTCGGTGGGCTCATTGAAGCCTTTCTCTTTCTGAGCAGCTTCGTGATGAAGGGGCTGTCCATCCGGCTGGTGCGTGTGCCTTCACGGCCAAGGATCATCCGGCTCGTGACTTTGGGATGCTGGTTCAAGAGCATACGCTCGCAGGTCATGGCGATGCCGGAAAAGTGTCCGCCCTGATAGCCGCAGGCTTCGGCGATGAGAAGGATCTTTGCCCGCCCGATGCGCCGCGTGAGGTAGTCCATAAGCTGCTCTTGGCGGATGGAGACGGCGCGGCCGACTTCGTAGTCTGTGTCTGTATCACGCCATGGATTGAAAACGTTCTCGCCCTTGTAGGCGGAGAGAGCGGTGAGGAAATGGGTGAGATTGTCGTTCATAGGGGCCTCTTGAAAATGAGAAATGAGAAATTAGAAATGAGAAATGGCGGAGCGGCGCATAAAATATGGAAGCGCCGCGAAGTATAAATGGGGCGATGTCCGCTTGAGACGTCAGACATCTAACGTCTGATACATCCCAGTCTTCCGGTCTCCCAGTCTCCTAGTCTTCCCGTTTCCTTGTCACTGGTCACTAGTCCCCACAAACCGATAGATCGTCCCACCTTGGTGCTTTCTACTTTTTCAAAACGGGGAGCGAGCGACCATGCGGCAAAGAATTTGGCTTTCCCGTTTGCTACATAGAGGTAGCTGGGCCTATCAGAGGCCTTGGCAGCTTCTATGAATTGCTCTTCGTTTACGGTGGGGATGGGAGATTTCTTATCCCAGCGGGCATCGCGCTTTTCCTGGTCCAGCAGTGGTTCATCAGGCAGGAGGCGTGTCGCGATGTCGCCTGTGTAGTAGCTGTAGCTGGCGGGATAGGTGAGGAAGAAATAGTGCATTCCTTTCTCTTCCTGGATGGCACTATCGATCTCAAAAGCGGATCGGGTCATCATGAAGTGGGGAAGACCTCGGAGATACAGCAGAGGAAGGCAGACGCCGTGACCGCGGAGATGATGGTGAGGCGTTTGTATTGGTTCGCTTTCCAGCGGATGAGGTAGCGAAGAGGCCATAAGCAAGGACAGCGTAGAAGACAAGCCAGTTTCCTTCTTTTAGACGGAAGGTGCCGACAAGGAGCGCCGCCATAAGGATCAGGAGGCCGAGACCGCCCAGAATGGAGGGGAGCTTTTCGCCCATGCGGATGCGGAGTGCGCCGAAGGCGGCAAAGGTGATGGCTGGAATGACGGCAATGTAGGAATAGGTGACATACTTCGTGGCCATCAGGGTGTAGAAGAGGATGGTGCCCCAGCACCAGACCATGAGGAAGAGGTAGAACGCGCCCTTCTCTTTCCAGCGCATTTTCATTTCATAAAAGGAAACAAAAGCCCATGGGAGGAGCGAAGCAGGAAGGAGGATGAGGTAGTAGTACCAGTGGTTGTCCTCGGGATGCTCGGAGGAGGTGGCGCGGAGGACGTTGTGCAGTCCCAGAAATTCATTGATGAAATCACTGCCGTGGATCGCATACATGCCGCCGTACCAGGGAAGGACGATGGCAAAGAAGGCGAGAAGCCCTGCCAGGGGAAAAGGCGGAGGATGGTCTTTGGCTCTTTCATCGAAAGGCACCAGATGACAAGGAGAAGGCCGGGAAGGACGAGGCCGACGGGACCTTTCGTGAGGCAGGCAAGCCCCGCGGCAGCTAGGCGATCACCAGGTGCTTTTTGCTGTTTTCTGTGATGCCGATGTAGGCAGAAAACATGGTCGGGATGGTGAAGAGGAGAAGGATGCTGTCGGTGATGATGGCGTGGGAGATCACCCAGCACTCCAGCGAGGTCACGAGCATGACGCCGGCCCAGATGGAGACGACATTGTCTTTCAGGATGCGCCGGAGGTACCAGATGAGAAGTGTCACGGAGAGGGCGCCTGTAAGCACTGCCGGCAGGCGGGCGGCGAGGTCAGTAAAGCCAAGTATGCTGTAGGACAGGGAGAGGAGCCAGTAGACCATGATGGGCTTGTCATACCAGTAGACGTCATAGATCTGCGGGGATATCCAGTCGCCGGACTCCACCATTTCACGGGCGGTCAGTGCGTAGTTCGACTCGACCGGATCGGTGATCGGAAGCAGCCAGCTGCCCCAGAGGAAGAAGAGAAAGGCGATGATGAAGAAGCTGATAAAAGAGATCAGGGTGCTGCGTTCGTTCTCTTTGGCAAGCTGCGCCTGTTTTCTCTCACGCTTTTGACGTTTTGTACTCAAGGAGACCTCCTGTAACTAGTAATGCTATTAAGTTAAGCGGCAGAACATTCTTGGTTTCCCATCGGGGGAGCTGCCCGAAGGGCTTGTGCAAGCGAACTGGATTTTTAGGAGTGAAGCGACGCGAAAATCCAGTGAGACGCCATTTCGAACGAAGTGAGATGAGGGGCTACGTAGCGG
>ENA-OQEN01000695-OQEN01000695.1-human-gut-metagenome-genome-assembly--contig:-NODE-695-length-14212-cov-3.648349_pt1 | contig 14212 bp, 14 predicted proteins | sample MGYA00242791_ERZ504627 | MGnify/ENA primary metagenome ERZ504627 (study PRJEB26092, sample SAMD00036316) | human gut metagenome | host: Homo sapiens | study: EMG produced TPA metagenomics assembly of... | reverse complement strand
GGCGGATATTATGCGTTTGCGACGGCATATACACAGCTTGCAAATGCAGAGGATGCGGAAATGAAATTCAATATAAATCAACGGCCGGTTCGATGGCGAACCTGCGGCTGCTGTCCGAGGGATATGTAGACGTGGCAATTGCGCAGGCCGATCTTGCCACAGCCGCGTATTATGGAACGGATGAAAAAGGGGAATCCTATCAGGGATACCGCGTACTGGCAGGCCTTTATACCGAGGCGTGCCAGATTGTTGTACGCAAGGATTCCGGAATCAAAGCTAGATGATCTGCAGGGAAAGACGGTAAGTATCGGTGAAGCAGAGTCCGGAACTGAGCGGAACGCATTGCAGATTTTACAGGTGAGTGGACTTGCTTCTCCGATTACAGAGACGGTCAACCTGACGTATATTGAGGCAGCAGAGAAGCTCAAAAGCGGCGAGATTGACGCGATGTTTTATACAGGCGGTGTGCAGACCAATGTGATTGCGGAGCTTGCAGATAGCTGTGAAATTGCGCTTATTCCGGTCGATGCGAAGACCGTGGATAAGCTGAAGCTTGCATATTCATCGTATGAAACGTGTGAGATTCCGGCGAACACTTACAATGGACAGACAGAGCAGGTGGCAACGGTCGGTGTCAAGGCGCTGTTGCTTGCGAGTGAGAAGATGTCTGATGAGACAGCCGAAAAACTTACAAGGCAGCTTTTTGCACATGCAACAGAGATTGAGTATGCAACTTCGTTAAAGGAAATCGCGGATGTAAATGCGGCTGTGGATGGTGTGCAGATTCCGTTCCATCCGGGGGCAAAAGCATATTATGCATCACAGGGCATCACGGTGGATGCAAAAGAAAATTAACAGATAGGAGAACCATTTTACATGGAAATACAAATTGATATGTATCAGACATTGGCACTTTCGGTCGTGGTGCTGATGCTTGGACAATTCTTGAAACAGAAAATAAATTTCCTGGAAAAGTTCTGTATCCCATCTCCGGTGGTCGGTGGTTTGATCTTCTCGGTACTGACTTGTGTTTTATATAGCACAGGGTGGTGGAATTTACATTTGATGATACGCTTCGGGAAGTCTGTATGGTATTCTTCTTTACGTCGGTGGGATTCCAGGCGAATCTGAAGGTGCTAAAGAGTGGAGGAAAGGCACTTGCAATCTTCCTTGGATTAGTCATTGCCCTGATTTTCATGCAGAATTTACTGGCAGTCGGCGTGTCACATCTGATTGGGCTTGACTCGCTGGTCGGGCTTTGTACTGGATCTATTCCCATGGTTGGTGGACATGGAACAGCAGGCGCATTCGGTCCGGTGCTTGAGGATTTTAATGTACAGGGTGCAACGACAATCTGTACGGCAGCGGCAACCTTCGGTCTGGTGGCGGGAAGCCTGATCGGTGGACCGATCGGTAAACGTCTGATTGAGAAGAAGCATTTGCTTGATACAATCGTGACAGAGGATGACAGCCTGTTGATTGAGGAAGAAAAGAAGCATGAGAGACATTCGAATATGTATGCCGCAGCTGTGTTTCAGCTGATTCTGGCAGTCGGACTTGGTACGATTATTTCTGAGCTTCTGACGAAGACGGGACTTACATTTCCTATCTATATCGGAGCCATGATCGTCGCGGCGATTGTTCGAAATGTCGGCGAGTATTCCGGAAAATTTGACATCTATATGGGTGAGATCAATAATCTGGGTGGTATCTGTTTGTCGCTTTTCCTTGGAATTGCGATGATCACATTGAAGCTGTGGCAGCTTGCGGAGCTTGCATTACCGCTTATGATCTTGCTCGGGGCGCAGCTTCTGCTTATATTCCTGTACACATATTTTGTAGTATTCCGTGTGATGGGAAAGGATTACGACGCGGCAGTGCTTGCGGCGGGAACATGCGGATTCGGTATGGGTGCGACACCGAATGCAATGGCGAACATGCAGGTACTTTGTGACCGCTATGCACCATCGGTCAAAGCGTATCTGCTTGTACCGTTGATCGGAAGTTTGTTTGCGGACTTCATTAACAGTCTGGTGATTACGTTGTTCATCAATATTATATAGTGCAGTGAGACGAATATTTGGAAGAAAGCCTTATCTTGAAATGGAGATAAGGTTGGAGGAATCACATGAAGGACAAGAAAGAGAAGAAGGAAAAAACAAAATTTAATCTTGCATTTGATAATCTGGCAATCCCGGAAGTGCATATTGGAGGAAATGCGCATGGTCAAGGCAATGTGGAACATAAGCATCCGGATGCGGACAGAGAGATGGGGGAAGAGGTTGTAACATTTGCGGATGTTGCAATTCCGGAGGTTCATATCACAAGATATAAAGAGCTTTCTGATATGATTCACAGTCTGCGCAAGAAGCTCCACGAGAATCCGGAGCCTTCCATGCAGGAAGAAAAGACCCGGCATATATTGCAGGAATTTATAAAGCGCCATACAACGTTTGAGGTTGTAGATAAAGGCGTATGGTTTTATGCCGTGAAGAAAGCGGAGAAAGAAAGCGGGAAAGCACCGATTGCGTTCCGGGCGGATATGGATGCGGTATGTGGAAAGGATGGGAAACCGGGACACTACTGCGGACATGATGGGCATAGCAGCATTCTGTGTGGTGTAGCGTTGTATCTTTCAAAGCAGGAAGAATTGCCAGAACGTGATGTATATCTGATCTTCCAACCGGGTGAGGAGATTGGCGCGGGCGCGAAGATCTGCAAGGAACTGCTGGCGGAAAAGCAGATTGGAGAGATCTATGGTTTGCACAATATTCCCGGCTATCCGAAGAATCAGGTATTGCTTCGCAAGGGAACATTTGCGTGTGCATCGACCGGACTTTCGATTTGCATGACCGGAACACCAAGCCATGCGGCATACCCGGAAGCTGGCAGGAATCCGGCTATTCCGATGGCGAAGCTTCTGCTTGAGATCGAGCGGATCACGAAGGAGATGCAAGTGCGGGGTAATTTCGTTCGTATGACTGTGATCGGGGCGGATGTTGGCAGTGCAAATTATGGCGTATCAGCATTTGAAGGTACGTTGCGGCTTACGGTGCGCGCAGAAAAGGAAGATGCATTTGACACATATGTGAATGAGATTAAAGCTCTGGCTGCGACACTTGCAGAAGAAAATCAGCTTACTATAGCCATAGAGGAAATCGAGCGGTTTCCTGCAACGGAGAATCACGATGCAAATGTAGATAAGCTTTTTGCGTGTGCAGAAAAATTACAATTCCCTGTGACAGAGCTTGCACAGCCGATGCGATGGTCGGAAGATTTTGGATATTATCTGCAGGAAGTACCGGGGGCATTCTTCGGTGTGGGCGATGGCGAAGATCATGCACAGCTTCATACAGCGGAGTATGAATTCCCGGATGAGATTATGAAGACCGCGGTTGCAATGCTTGTGGGATTGATATAGGAAAGAAGAATAAAACCATGAATATCGAAGTAAGAGCATATACAGACAATGACATCGAGGCGATGGTGACGATCTGGAACCAGGTTGTCGAGGATGGCGTGGCATTTCCGCAGGAGGAATGTCTGACACCGGAGTCAGGAACAGCATTTTTCGCAGAGCAGACATATTGCGGAGTTGCAGAGGATACGGACACAGCAGAATCTACGGCATGTACATCCTGCATCCGAACAATGTTGGACGATGTGGACACATCTGCAATGCAAGCTATGCGGTCGACCGGGAATCGAGAGGATTGCATATCGGCGAGAAGCTGGTGTCTGACTGTCTGGCGCAGGGCAAGGCACATGGTTACCGTGTCTTACAGTTCAATGCGGTTGTCGCAAGTAATGTGCATGCACGACATCTGTATGAGCGTCTTGGATTCAAACAGCTTGGTACGATACCGGGTGGCTTCCGCATGATTGATGGGAGTTATGAAGATATCTGCCCATATTACCATGAGCTGTAAAATTGTTAAAAGCTTGTAAACTTGGTTGACGAACCGGGAAAATGGGATAGACTACATCACAGGTCGAGTAGAATCATGACGAAATATGATTCGGACAGATCTGGCAGTGATAAAGCTGCGAATAGAATAAAAATTATGGAGGTGAGACTATGGACGGTTGCGATAGTACGAGTCGAGCGATATGCGGTGGAAGACATATGGATATACGAACGCAGTTGGGACATAGTCTCATTTTATAATAATATAGCTGCGTTTAGTTTCTTGTTGTCTGAACCACCGTATGAAAGACGGTGGTATTTTTATGCCCCGGAATAAGGAGGTAGAAGACAATGAAGAAATGGATGAAAAGAAAGAATTACACAGCGCAGTCAAAGAAGCATTTGCGGGATAAGAATCTGCAGGAGGCAGCAAAGGTACTCTCCCTGATGGAGGTCGATGATGCGGTCGATGTCCTAGACGAGGTCGATGATGCAACGAAAAAGCAGGTTGTGGATATGCTCCCGGAGGATGCCGGAAATGATATCCAGATGATCCTCTCCTACGAGGAAGACGAGATGGGTAGTCGTATGACGACGAACTATATCGCTATCCGCAGAGGCATAGATATCCGGCAGGCAATGCGCGAGCTGGTTTCACAGGCAGGTGAAAATGATAATATCGGAACGGTCTATGTATTAGACGAATCCAATAAATACTATGGCGCGATTGACTGAAGGATCTGATCGTTGCCAGAGAAAATGATACACTGGAATCTATCATCAATACGACGTATCCATTCGTGACCGATCATGAGAAAATTGAGGACTGTATTGACGAACTGGTGGATTACGCAGAGGATTCCATTCCGGTTTTATCTGAGACAAAGGAATTACTCGGTGTTATCACCGCACAGGATGTCGTAGAGGCTGTCGATGATGAGATGGGCGAGGATTACGCAAAACTCGCTGGTTTGACAGACGAGGAGGATTTGAGAGAAACTACAAAGGAAAGCATGAAGAAACGATTGCCATGGCTGATCATCTTATTGTTCCTTGGCATGGGTGTGTCTTCCGTTGTAGGAGCTTTTGAAGCGGTTGTCGCTGTGCTTCCGATTGTGATGTGCTTCCAGTCGTTGATTCTGGACATGGCAGGGAATGTTGGAACACAGTCGCTGGCGGTTACGATTCGTGTATTGATGGATGAGAACCTGACTGGTAAACAGAAGCTGCATCTCGTATGGAAGGAGATGAAGGTCGGTTTTGTAAATGGCTTGTTGCTCGGCTCTCTGGCATTTGTATTTATTGGTATCTACATCGCCTGCTTCAAGCACAATGCATGGCTGCATGCATTCCTGATTTCCGGTTGCGTAGGTGTATCACTGATGGTTGCCATGGTGATTTCGAGTCTGGTTGGAACCTTGATTCCGATTTTCTTCCACAAAATCAAGATTGATCCGGCAGTTGCATCCGGGCCACTGATTACAACGGTCAATGACCTTGTAGCAGTCGTAACGTACTATGGACTGGCATGGTTGTTCTTGATCCAGATCATGCAGATTGTTTCGTAGGAATGCGGTAAGTGAAATGGATTCGGGAGTTTACATGCTTTTATTACAAGACGTCAAATAGTCAAATAAATGAAAAAAGTAAAAAGCGAATTGCTTGAAAAATATTTTATGCATGTTAAAATATAGTTCGTTATGAATTGTTTGATTGCGAACAATTCATAACCGAACTTTTTCTTTTGCAAAATAGGCAAGCGAAGGACAGAGTGTTGGGAAGATACTACTAAAGGAGGGAATTCATGGACGATTGGAAACACGATCATCTGGGAAATCAGATCATCATATTATCAAACCAGGTAAAACATTATCTGCATCAGGCAGCGGAAGTGGAAGGCATCAGCGGTTCTCAGAGCCGGATCCTGCATTACATTTCCGAATTCAGTAAGAAGACAGAAGTATATCAGAAGGATGTGGAAGAATTCTTCTATCTGCGCCGGTCTACCGTCACCCAGACGTTACAGGCGATGGAGAAGAACGGACTTATCAGGCGCTCCAGCGTTGCCAGAGATGCACGCCTGAAGAAACTGGAACTGACCGAAGCAGGGCAGGCACTCGAAGCACAGATACATACACGTGTGATGCAGATGGAACAGCGGCTGAGAGAAAGCTTAACAGAGGAAGAAATCACACAGTTTTTATCAATTACAGATAAGCTTGGAGCCGAATTGACAAGCCTTGGAGCACCGGAAGTAAAGTAAGCCAATAAACAACCAGAAGGTTCTTGGCTTGCTTTCCTATGATATATTTGCAAAACGAGACATTGTGTAGATAGAGTTGTACATAAATAACATTTCATATGCAGACCATTGGAGCACATCAGCACTTAACGAACAGACAGCAATTTCGCAGAATTGATGTTCTGTGAGTTTAGTGTCTGCTATGTGCGGAAGTGAGCGAGAGCGCGTCTGCATAGAAATGTATATTTTGTACAACTCGTTATAGAAATCTACACGTTTTGCACAGAAGCATAAGAAAGGAGACAACATGTTAAAGACGTTAGGAAAACAAATCAAAGAATTCAAAGCCGCGTCCATCGCAACCCCACTGTTCATGCTGCTGGAAGTTCTGATGGAAACGCTCGTCCCATTCCTGATGGCATCCATCATTGACGATGGTGTCAACGTGCCGGGCGGCGATATTCACCATATCTGCGTAGTCGGTGCATGGATGATCGTGGCAGCGGCAGTCGGACTGTTTGCGGGACTTATGGGAGGTCGTTATGGTGCGTATGCATCTGCCGGGTTCGCGAAGAATCTGCGGCAGGCGATGTATTATAATATCCAGACATTCTCATTTACAAACATTGACAAGTACAGCACCGCCGGACTGGTGACTCGTATGACGACCGATGTGACGAATGTGCAGAACTCCTACATGATGATCCTGCGTATGGGTATGCGTGCCCCGGCGAGCATGATCTGCGCGATGGTAGCCGCATTTTTAATCAATGCAAGAATCGCAAGCATTTACCTGGTTGCAGTTATTTTGCTGGCACTCGTATTACAGTTCATTATCCGCAAGGCAAATAAATATTTCAATATTGTATTTGAAAAGTACGACGACTTAAATGCCAGTGTGCAGGAGAATGTATCGGCAATCCGAGTCGTTAAGGCGTACGTCCGCGAGGAGTATGAGACAAATAAATTCGCACAGGCAAGCGCGAAGCTTTACAACATGTTTGTGCGGGCAGAGAGCATCATCGCCTGCAACATGCCGGTCATGATGTTCACGGTGTATAGCTGCATCCTGTTGATCAGCTGGGTCGTGCGCATATGATCGTGAGTGATATGCTTACCACAGGCAACCTGATGAGTCTGCTTGCATACTGTATGAATATCCTGATGAGCCTGATGATGCTTTCGATGGTATTTGTCATGATCAGTATGAGTATGGCGAGCGCGAGACGTATCGCAGAGGTTATCAACGAGGATACGACCTTGAAGAATCCGGAACAGCCGGATATGGAAGTAGTGGACGGAAGCGTGGAGTTCGATCATGTATATTTCCGTTACAAGGAGTCGGCGAAGGATTTCGTATTGAAGGATATCAATGTAGCAATTAAAACAGGTGAGACGATCGGCATCATCGGCGGAACCGGTAGCGCGAAGACGAGCTTGTCAGCCTGATCAGCCGTTTGTATGATGTGTCGAAGGGCAGCGTCAGAGTTGGCGGCAAAGATGTCCGGGAATACGACATGGAGACGCTTCGAAATGAAGTTGCCGTTGTGCTGCAGAAGAATACATTGTTCAGCGGAACGATTTACGAGAACCTCCGATGGGGTGACAAGGATGCCACAGACGAGATGTGCAAACGTGCGTGTGAGCTTGCCTGCGCCGATGAATTCATCGAGAAGATGCCGGATGGCTACAACACATATATCGAGCAGGGTGGTTCGAATGTGTCCGGCGGACAGAAGCAGCGTCTGTGTATTGCGCGTGCGCTATTGAAGAATCCGAAGATCCTGATCTTAGATGATTCGACGAGTGCGGTTGATACGGCGACGGATGCGAAGATCCGTGCGGCATTTGCAACCGAGATTCCGAACACAACGAAGATTATCATTGCACAGCGTATCTCCAGTGTGGAGCATGCCGACCGGATCATCGTCATGAACGAGGGTGAAATCAACGGTATTGGAACGCATGAAGAGCTGCTTGCCGGAAATGATATTTACCGCGAGGTATATGAGTCACAAAACGGTGCCGGCGCCAATGCAGATTTTGATGAGGAGGTGCCTGTTGCGACGAAGGAGCAACATCAGGATGGCACCGACGACCTGCCGCCGAGCGAAGGCGAGGGGGCGATACCCGTAGAGGCGCCTGTTGCGACGAAGGAGGTGAATCAGCATGCGTAATCAAAGAGGAAAAGGACCGGAGAATCCGGGCAGACTTCTGAAGCGGTTGATGGGAATGCTCATGAAGCATTATGGCGTGGCGATTATTATCGTTGCAATCTGTATCATCATCAACGTTCTTGCAAATGTACAGGGAACGATGTTCATGCAACGGTTGATCGACGACTACATTACACCGCTGTTAAAGAGTGAGACGAAGAATTACACACCATTGCTCCATGCGATCGGACGTGTCGCATGCTTCTATGGAATCGGAATTATTGCTTCGTATTCCTATAACCGAATCATGGTTAATGTCACACAGGGAATGCTGAAAACATTCCGTGATTCGATGTTCACGAAGATGGAGCAGCTTCCAATCAAATATTTTGACACCCATGCGCACGGCGATATCATGTCTATGTATACAAATGATACCGATACGCTGAGACAGATGATCAGCCAGTCGATGCCACAGCTTTTCAATAGTGCAATTACGATTATCAGTACGACCGTTTGTATGTTTATGCTGAACATTCCGCTTACGGCGCTGACATTTTTCATGGTCGGAATTATGCTGGTACTGACAAGAAAGATCGGTGGACTTTCCGCGAAGCATTTCATTGCGCAGCAGAAGGATATTGGTACGGTCAATGGTTATATCGAAGAGATGATGCAGGGACAGCGTGTGGTTAAGGTGTTCTGCCACGAGGAAGAAAGCAAGGAAGCATTTGACAAGCTGAACGATGCTTTGTGCGAGAGCTCCTATAAGGCGAATAACTATTCGAATATTTTAGGACCGATCAATGCACAGCTTGGAAATATCAGCTATGTGCTCTGTGCAATCGTCGGAGGTGTACTGGCGATTGGAAATGTCGGCGGATTCACGCTGGGCGGACTGGCAAGCTTCCTGACGTTCAACAAGAACTTCAACATGCCGATCAACCAGATCAGTATGCAGATCAATGCAATCGTGATGGCACTTGCCGGAGCGGAGCGAATCTTCAATCTACTGGATGAGGAGCCGGAAGTGGACGAGGGCTATGTCGAGCTGGTCAATGCAAAGCGTGAAAATGGACAGCTTGTACCAAGTGAGAAGCGTACCGGACTCTGGGCGTGGGCGCACAAGCATACAAATGGCGATCCGACAACCTATGTGGAGCTGAAAGGTGACGTCGTATTTGACGACGTGGACTTCGGATATACCGATGATAAGATTGTGCTGCACAATGTTTCGATGTTTGCACAGCCGGGACAGAAGCTTGCATTTGTAGGTTCGACCGGTGCCGGAAAGACGACGATCACGAATCTGATCAATCGGTTCTACGATATTCAGGATGGAAAGATTCGGTATGATGGCATTAATATCAACAAGATCAAGAAAGCAGATCTGCGAAGATCACTCGGTATCGTATTGCAGGATACACATCTGTTCAGTATGAGCGTGCGGGAGAATATCCGCTATGGACGGCTTGATGCGACAGACGAAGAAGTCGAGGCAGCCGCAAAGCTAGCAAATGCCGATGGATTTATCCGTCGTCTGCCACAGGGGTATGATACCGTTTTGACTGGCGACGGCGCAAACTTAAGTCAGGGACAGCGTCAGCTTCTTGCCATCGCGCGGGCAGCCATCGCCGATCCACCGGCGCTTATCTTAGATGAAGCGACAAGCTCGATCGATACACGAACCGAGCGCCTGGTACAGGATGGTATGGACAAGCTGATGCATGGAAGAACGACATTTGTAATCGCACATCGGTTGTCCACGATCCAAAACAGCGACTGTATCATGGTACTCGAACAGGGACGAATCATTGAACGTGGAACGCACGAAGAACTGCTTGAAAAGAAGGGCAGATATTACCAGTTGTATACCGGAAATGCAGTGCTGGCGTAGGAAAAATAGGGGGGATAGAAGATGCCATTTAAGATAGTCAGAAATGATATAACGAAGATGCGGTGCGATGCGATCGTGAATACTGCGAATACAAAGCCAATTATAGGAAGTGGCTGCGATTATGCGGTCTATAAAGCAGCGGGAAAGCGACGTTTGTCAGAATACCGGGAGAAAAATATCGGTGAGGTCCCGGAGGGAGACGTATTCCTGACACCGGGATTCCGGTTGCCGGCGCATTATATCATCCATGCGGTCAGTCCGCATTATATTGACGGGGCGCATGGCGAGGAAGAAAAGCTGCGGGACTGTTATCGGAAGAGTCTGTCGCTAGCGTGGAAACAGAGCTGCCGGTCCATTGCATTTCCTGTGATTTCAACCGGAAGCTTTGGCTATCCGAAGGAAGAAGGTATCCGCATTGCTGCGGATGAGATTCAGGCATTTTTGCAGAATCATGAGATGCTTATTTATCTTGTTGTATTTGATGCGCAGTCAGCACGATATGGAAAACGATTCGACAAAGACCTGCAGGCATATATTGACGAGAACTATGTCGGTGCAAAACATCATGAAGAATATAGCGTGCAGACGATGGCGCTACGGCGTGACCTGGACGATGCAATCTGTCAGCCAGGTGAGACGAAACAAGACGATGCACCCTGCCAGCCTGGTGAGGCGGAACTGGACGATGAATCGTTCTCGCCTTATGAAGACAATCTGTACGAGGACGATCTGTATGAGGAGGATTCCGACGAAGATTCCGAGGAAGAAAATGAGTTCACAGAACTGCATGAGAGCAAATTAGAAGAGCGCATGAAGCATCTGACGGATTCATTCTCGGAATATCTGCTCTATCTGATTGAAGAGAAAGGCATGACGAATGCGGATGTCTACAAGCGGGCACTCGTGGATAAGAAAACATTTTCGAAGATAAAAAATCATGCAGATTATCATCCGCAGAAGATGACTGCAATGTGTCTGTGCATGGGTGCAAAGCTCAATTTGGATGAGACGAGAGATCTGCTTGCGCGTGCAGGATATGCATTAAGCCCGTGCGATAAGACGGACATTATCTTCTCTTATTTCATAGAGAATCAAATCTACGATATGATCGAGTTGGATATCCAGTTAGAGGAGCATGGACTTTCGTGCCTGATATGATATATAAGGTCGCTTGTGTGGCGACCTTATTTTTTATGCTTTGTGATATGATTTCCTCAACAACAAACAAAGCAACTGATAAAAATGATTTGGCAGATATAAGCATATAGGATTGAATGCATGTATGCTGCATATCGAAAATATCAGAAGGATGAAATGGAGGTAATCATTATGAAGAATTTGACAGAGCTGGTATTTATTTTAGACAGAAGTGGATCGATGAGCGGGCTTGAGGCGGACACGATAGGCGGATTCAACAGTATGATCGAGAAGCAGAAGAAGGAAACAGGCGAAGCGCTTGTATCGGTCGTATTGTTTGATGACCAGACAGAGGTGATCTATGACCGGGCGGACATCAGGCAGATTCAGCCGATGACAGACGAGCAGTATTTTGTGCGGGGCTGTACGGCATTGCTAGATGCAATCGGTGGTGCAATCAGTCATATCAAGGATGTGCGCAAACGTATGCCGGAGTCGGAACGTCCGGAGAAGACAATCTTCATTATCACAACCGATGGTATGGAAAATGCAAGCCATAGATATAATTATGCGAAGATCAAGAAAATGATTGAGAAACGGCAGGCGAAAAACTGGGAATTTATCTTCCTTGGAGCAAACATCGATGCAGTCGCAGAAGCAGGACGCATGGGAATCAGAGCCGGTCGTGCCGTCAATTACCATTGTGATGCTGTCGGAACAGCACTCAATTACAAGGTCTTAAGTCAGACCGTAGCCATGATGCGTAGCTGCGAATCCGCACAGGATATGACAGATTTTCTAGATGAAGAGGATTGCTTCGAGGAGATTGAGGAGGATTATGCAAGGAGGAAATAGTTTGAAATGTCTATGAAAACACTTTCCGTTTTTATGTTTTATATGTTAGAATAAATAAAAAGATGGGGATGTGAGATTATTGATAATTTCTACTGATGTAGATTAAAGCGGTTTGCTAAAAGAAAAAATATCCATAGAAGCGATATCATGTAAGGGAGAGATTTGCATGGCAATATCATCTATCTGGTTGTTAAAGGGGTTCTGCAGAATAAGGCACAAATATAATGAAATGTTTGTGCTTTATTTTTAATATGATATTTTATATAAAAGCACCGCTTTATAAAAAAATATGTTGATTTAAAAAACTTATTGCGGTATATTATATCGTATAATAAAAAAACGGAGGAGAAACAAATGGGTAAAAATCAAAATTTTCAGGAATTTATTGGGGTATCACCACTTCAAAAGACTTTAAGAAACGAATTGATCCCAACAGAAACAACAAAAAAGAATATTACTCAGCTTGATCTTTTGACGGAGGATGAAATCCGTGCGCAAAATCGAGAGAAGCTGAAAGAGATGATGGATGACTACTACCGGGATGTGATTGATAGCACTTTGCATGCGGGTATAGCTGTTGATTGGAGCTATTTATTTTCGTGTATGCGAAATCATCTAAGGGAGAATTCCAAAGAGTCAAAGCGGGAATTGGAACGAACACAGGATTCTATTCGTTCACAAATCTATAATAAGTTTGCTGAACGAGCGGATTTTAAGGATATGTTTGGAGCATCGATAATAACAAAATTACTTCCGACATATATAAAACAGAATCCAGAATATTCCGAGCGGTATGACGAGAGCATGGAAATTTTGAAACTGTATGGAAAATTCACAACATCGTTGACCGATTACTTTGAGACAAGAAAGAATATCTTTTCTAAAGAGAAAATATCTTCTGCCGTTGGATATCGAATCGTAGAGGAAAATGCTGAGATCTTCTTGCAGAATCAGAATGCTTACGACAGAATCTGTAAGATAGCGGGACTGGATTTACATGGATTGGATAATGAAATAACAGCATATGTTGATGGAAAAACATTAAAAGAAGTATGTTCGGATGAAGGATTTGCAAAGGCTATTACACAAGAAGGGATTGATCGCTACAACGAGGCAATCGGTGCAGTAAATCAATATATGAATCTGTTATGCCAGAAGAATAAGGCATTAAAACCGGGACAATTTAAGATGAAGCGGTTACATAAACAGATTCTTTGCAAAGGAACAACCTCTTTCGATATTCCAAAGAAATTTGAAAATGATAAACAGGTGTATGACGCAGTTAATTCTTTTACAGAGATAGTAATGAAGAATAATGATTTGAAGCGACTGTTAAATATTACACAGAATGTAAATGATTATGACATGAATAAAATCTATGTAGCAGCCGATGCATATAGTACGATTTCACAGTTTATCAGTAAAAAATGGAATCTGATTGAAGAATGTTTGCTGGATTATTATAGCGATAATTTGCCGGGAAAAGGAAATGCGAAAGAAAACAAAGTTAAAAAGGCGGTAAAGGAAGAAACGTATCGCAGTGTTTCACAGTTGAATGAACTTATTGAGAAATATTATGTGGAAAAGACAGGACAGTCAGTATGGAAAGTGGAAAGTTATATTTCGAGGCTGGCAGAAACGATTACATTGGAATTGTGTCATGAGATAGAAAACGATGAGAAGCATAATCTGATTGAAGATGATGACAAGATATCCAAGATCAAGGAACTGTTGGATATGTACATGGATGCATTTCATATTATAAAAGTGTTCCGGGTGAATGAAGTATTGAATTTCGATGAAACCTTTTATTCGGAGATGGATGAGATTTATCAGGATATGCAGGAAATCGTTCCATTATACAATCATGTTCGAAACTATGTTACACAGAAACCATATAAACAGGAGAAATATCGTTTATATTTCAACACTCCAACATTGGCAAATGGCTGGTCCAAGAATAAGGAATATGATAACAACGCTATTATCTTAATGCGAGATGATAAATATTATTTAGG
>ENA-OQEN01000693-OQEN01000693.1-human-gut-metagenome-genome-assembly--contig:-NODE-693-length-14225-cov-1.667400_pt1 | contig 14225 bp, 16 predicted proteins | sample MGYA00242791_ERZ504627 | MGnify/ENA primary metagenome ERZ504627 (study PRJEB26092, sample SAMD00036316) | human gut metagenome | host: Homo sapiens | study: EMG produced TPA metagenomics assembly of... | reverse complement strand
TCCTATTTATCAGTGACTCACACATATTTATCATTCCCTCTGTTTCTTTGACTACAATATCAAACAATCTTTCACTCCTGACCATTGATGCAACTACCATAGCTGCTTCTTTGCCTTTTTGAATCATTAATCTTGTGGTTTCAAAAACCAGATTTACTTCATCATTATCATAATTTGTTGAATCTTTACATAGTTCAACTTGTCGCATTGAATAATTATTAACGTGCTCATTTGTGTTGATAAACAAATCATACAAATCTTTATTACCTTTCCAAAAATGTTCTTCATAATAGATCACGATTATTATACATGGGATAATCTTTTCGCCTAGCTGTATCTTTGATAAGAAAGCTTCATTACGTAAATCTTTTTCTTTATCATGTTTTTTTCGCAAGTGTGTCCATCTGTTTTTGATACCAAAGAAAATCATATCTTAACACTCTAAACGGTATAGAATAATCTTCGTTCAATTGATTTTATATGCCTAAATAATACGTCCTATATGCACTATCCCAACGCATCACCACATCTCTTTCTATGTTTTAGATTGGATAACCAGATCTTCTTTCTTTATTAACCTGCTTCCGCCAAAAAGATTCGCATTCATAAAACTCACAAAATGCTCTGGATCGCTCCAAAATTCATTGATCACATGATCAAACTTTTTTAAGTTCTGCATTCATGACCAATCCCACCTTCTAAATACCATTGTAGAATCATTTTGTCATTGAACCTGTTATTTATCATTCTTTAATACCTCCTGTTTTTTTCAATACAATTCAATTGAAAAACGACAAAAAAAAAGATGATCATAATCATTAGATCATGACCATCAATATTTCTGTTACTTAACTTCTGTCTTGTAATACGCAACAAGGCTTTCCAACAATGCGATTGCTTGATCAACCTGTTCTTCTGTCATTTCACGTACATTCGAGTAATTTTTCATCAAGATTGTTTTAGAAACATTATACTTTTCTGCTAGATAATTTATCCAATCTTCACTCTCTTCCACCTGACGTTTTGAAATAACACCTTCAGAAATAATGACACCTGTTACTTCATTGATTCTTACTGGAACAGACCATTTAACTAAGCCAGCATGACAAGAATATGTCTGAACTTTTTTTGACTCCAAAGCCATAGTGTAGTTTTCTACTGTACATTCATCACACTGCTTTAAGGCAGATGCACTTGTTTTTAAACACTTACAGAAAAAATTTCTTTCTTTTGCACTATCTGTAATATCATTTTTGCTTTGGATAAAGTAACTATGTAAACCTGTAATACCATAGTATGCTTCGATCACTTTATCAATTGCCTGTAATTCTTTCATTCACATTCACCCCAATATTCTTTCTGATATAATTAAAGCACTTTTAAGCGTTTACTTTCAATGCAAATGTAAGCCTTTACAATTATTTTCTTTGAAATTATCTTTATTCATATTATTTATCTAATGTCTTGATAAATCAAAAAAAAAAGAACTTACCGAAATCACGATAAGTTCTTTTACTTTATTTAGTGTTTGAAATGACGAATTCCTGTCGAATACCATTGCGATACCATGTTCATTACATTCATCAATAGATAGCTGATCTTTAATAGAACCACCTGGTTGAATGATTGCTGTAACACCTGCTTTGATTGCTTCTTGAACTGTATCTGGCATTGGGAAGAAAGCATCACTTGCCATAACAGAACCTTTTAGCTTTTCCTGTGCTGCTCAATCGCAATTTTAGCTGCTCCGACACGATTCATCTGTCCAGCACCGACGCAATTGTCATATTGTCTTTTACAAGAACGATGGCATTGGATTTAACGTGCTTAACAACTTTCCATCCAAATAAAAGCTGTTCAATTTCTTCTTTTGTAGGTTTGCGGTTTGTAACACAACGTAAATCTTCTTCTCGAACTACATGTGTATCCATTTCCTGAACCAACAATCCATCATTAACGTTTGTATATTTCAAAGCAGTAGATGTAGATAATGTAGTATCCAGTTTCATCAAACGAATATTCTTCTTACGTGTTAAGATTTCTAATGCTTCTTCACTAAAATCAGGAGCAATGATGATTTCTAAGAAGATCTTAGATAATTTTTCAGCTAATCCTTTTTCAACTTTATCATTTAAAGCAACGATTCCACCAAAGATAGAAACTGGATCTGCTTCATATGCCTTATCCCAGGCAGCTTCAATATTTTCACCAATACCCACTCCACATGGATTCATATGTTTCAAACCAACTGCAGCATACTGACCTTCAAAATCTTTCAAAACTTCGATAGCTGCATTACCATCCTGAATATTATTGTAAGAAAGTTCTTTTCCATGAAGCTGTGTTGCGTTTGCCAAAGAATACTTAGGATTCATACCTTTATAGAAAGCAGCTTTTTGATGAGGGTTTCCCATAACGAAGATCCTGTACTTTATCAAATGTAATCGTTAAACTTTCAGGGAATTCTTCATGAGTGCGTTTTGTCAAATAATCGGCAATCATCGCATCATATCGAGCTGTATGACGGAATACTTTTGCGGCAAGATGTTCACGTGTTTCTAATGTCGTTTCACCATTTTCTTTGATTTCATTCAATACTTTTTCATAATCTTTTGGATCACAAAGAACTGGAATGCTCTGATAATTCTTAGAAGCACTGCGCAACATACTTGGTCCACCAATATCAATGTTTTCGATAATCTCTTCATGGCTTACGCCTTCTTTTTGTACAGTTTCTTTAAATGGATAAAGGTTTACACACACTAGATCAATATATTCAATACCTAGTTCTTTTAACTGTCTTACATGATCTGGATTATCTCTAACACACAAAAGAGCTCCATGCACTTTTGGATGAAGCGTCTTTACACGACCATCCATAATTTCTGGAAAACCTGTTACTTCACTAATTCCAATTGTTTTGATACCTGCATTTTCCAAAGCTTTTTTAGTTCCACCTGTAGAAATGATTTCATAACCACAGTCAACTAACCCTTGAACAAACTCCACTAGACCTGTTTTATCTGAAACACTGACCAATGCTCTTTTCATAAAATATGCACTCTTCCTTTCTCTATTCTTATTCTATTCTCACAATAATAACGAACTACCATAGGTAAGATCTTATGTTCTATCTCAAGAACTCTTTTTTGAATTGCTTCAGCTGTATCCAAGTCGGCAATCGATACAGCTTCCTGATAAATGATTGGTCCACCATCTACTTCTTCACTAACAAAATGTACCGTAGCTCCACTTACCTTTACTCCCTTGGCCAAGCAGCTTCATGAACGTGAAGTCCATACATACCCGGTCCACAGAAAGAAGGAATCAAAGATGGATGAATATTAATGATCTTATTTGGATATGCTTTGATCAATCTTCCTGCAAGATCGCTAGATACCCAGCTAAAACGATAAAATCAATCTTTTCATCCTGAAGTTTTTTCAAAAGTTCTTTTTGATCTTTTATACATGCTGTTGGAATACCTGCCTGTTTTGCTCTTTCAAGACCATATGCACTCTTACGATTGCTGATCACAAGAGCTATTTCACAGTTGATATTTCCTTTTTTATGTTCATCAATGATGGATTGAAGATCCGTACCTCCTCCAGAAATCAGTACGGCAAGTCTTAACATAATTCAACTCCTTTTTGACCTTCAACAATATTTCCTACAACATAACAAGTATCTCCAGCTTTTTGAATTGCCTCCATAGCTGTATCCACATCTTCTGGATCTAAGGCAATGACCATACCTAATCCCATATTAAATGTGTTGTACATCATCGTTTCTTCTACATTTCCATTCTTTGCAATCAAATCGAAGATGGCAGGAACTGGATAGCTGTCTTTTTTAATAATAGCTTTTGCGTTTTCTGGAAGCATTCGAGGAACATTTTCATAGAAACCTCCACCTGTAATATGGCTGCATCCCTTAATCGTGACACCTGCTTCTTTTACATTTTTTAAAGCTTTGACATAGATACGTGTTGGTTCGATCAACGCTTCTCCTAATGTCTTTTTAAGCTCATCATAATACGTATTTAAAGATTCTTCTGTCATATCAAATACAGAACGAACCAAACTAAATCCATTTGAATGGACACCGCTAGATGCAATACCAACCAACACATCGCCTTCTTTGATATTTGAACCATCAATGATATCTTTTTTATCTACGACACCTACCGCAAATCCAGCAAGATCGTATTCATCCACTGGCATCAAACCTGGATGCTCAGCTGTTTCTCCACCAATTAGTGCACATTCGCTTTGTTTACATCCTTCGGCAACTCCACTTACGATTGTTGCGATCTTTTCCGGATAGTTTTTACCACATGCGATGTAATCAAGGAAGAATAGTGGTTCTCCTCCAGCACATGCAATGTCATTTACACACATTGCGACTGCATCGATACCGATCGTATCATGTTTATCCAAAACAAAAGCCAATTTTACCTTTGTTCCACATCCATCGGTTCCAGATAACAGAACAGGTTCTTCCATGCCCTTGATCTTTGAAAGATCAAAGGCACCGGCAAACCCACCAAGTCCACCTAACACTTCAGGACGCATCGTTTCTTTTACGTGTTTTTTCATCAATTCCACTGATTTATAACCAGCTTCAATATCTACACCCGCTTTTTTATAATCCATGTTTTTCTCCTTTATTTATGTGTGAAATAACGAACACCATTTTCGAAAATATTCTGATCTTTATTTCCGTAAATATTCTGCATCAAACCTTCTTCATATCGTTCGCTATGTCCCATCTTTCCAAAAATCTTTCCGTCTTTAGAGAAGATACCTTCAATGGCAATGCTAGAACCATTGATATTATCTAGCCCATCCATCGTTGGAACACCTTCTTCATTGACATATTGTGTTGCGACCTGACCATTCTTAACAAGTTCTTCTAACACTTCTTTTGATGCGACAAACTTACCTTCTCCATGAGACATCGCAACCGAATGCATTTCTCCTGGTGTCATAGACATGAACCATGGTGAAGCATTCGATGTAACACGAGTACGTGCAATATGACTTACGTGACGGTTTATATTATTTCTGAACAATGTAGGATTTTCTTCATTTAATCCTGCAATATCACCATAAGGTAACAAGCCTGATTTGATCAAAGCTTGGAATCCATTACAAATACCTAAGATCAAACCATCATTAGCGCGCATCGTATCAATGGCTTTTGAAATTTTAGGATTGCGTAGTACATTGGCAATGAATTTACCAGATCCATCTGGTTCATCCCCTGAACTAAATCCACCAACGATCATCAAGATCTGTGCCTTGGCAATTTCATCTGCCAATGTATCAATACTTGTCTTGATGTTCTCTACGGTCAAGTTATTGAATACAACTTGATGCACTTCAGCCCCGGCACGCTCAAATTTTGCCGTTGTATCATATTCACAGTTTTGCCCAGGGAAGATAGGAATCACGACAATTGGTTTTTCTACTTTTACCTTAGAATAAACAGGTTCTTTAACTGTTAGAGGTGTATCTAAAGTTTCTTTTCCTAGATCAACATTCATTGGATAGATATCATCATATCTTTCTTTCCAAGCTTTTAAAGCATCTTCGATTGTAACCACCTCATCATTGATAACGATCTTGTCTTCTTCATTCAAAATTCCTAACAATGTGAAATGAGGATCCATGATACTTTCGGTTGCCTCTACGATCAATGATCCTGTATTGAATCCATAAACATCTTCATCGCTTTGAATCGCAACACCTAATTTATTACCAAATGCCATCTTAGCAATCGCATATCCGATACCACCAAATTTAACAGCGCTTGCCGCAACGATCTTACCTTCCTGCATCTTTTCATGAACAGCTTTAAAATTATCTTTTAACTGTTCATAGTTAGGCACATGATCAGCTAATGCTTCATGTTTGACTAAATAAACATAGTTACCGGCTTTTTTGAAAGAAGCACTGACAACGGAATCTGTTTTTTGAGTTGTGATGGCAAATGTGATACATGTAGGTGGAACATGAATATCTTTATATGTTCCAGACATACTGTCTTTTCCACCAATACTTGGTGTTTCAAAGGCAATCTGTGCATCGACTAGACCTAATAAAGCCTGCATTGGATTTCCCCATTTTTTAGGATCGTCTCCAACTCTTTCAAAGTATTCCTGATTTGATAAACGACATGTTGAATAATCGGCACCTAAAGCTGTTATTTTAGCTAAAGCTTCAACAACAGAATAGCTCGCTCCTAAATACGGAGAGTATTTTGCTAATTTCGGATCGTATCCATATGTCATGGTTGAGCATGTATTTGTCATCCCGAATACTGGTAATTTTTGAACAGACCCTTCTTCAGGAGTTAACTGGTATTTTCCACCAAATGGCATCAATACTGTACTCTTACCAATCGAAGCATCGAACATTTCTGCTAAACCAATCTGGCAGGCTACATTTGGATCATGTAACACTTCAACAAGATTTGTGTCTTTTTTATCAAATGGTTTTTCATCGTATTCACTTTCACAAACCTCAACAGCCTGATGAGCTCGTACCCCATTTGTATCTAAAAATGCACGCGACATATCGACAATTGTTTCGCCTCTAAATTTCATCACAAGACGATTTGTGTCCGTAACAGTAGCCACTTTGATAGCTTCTAGATTTTCTTTATATGCTTCTTCTTTAAATTTCTCAAAGTCTTTTGCCTCAATACAACAAGCCATACGCTCTTGTGATTCACTGATCGCAAGCTCTGTACCATCAAGACCCTGATATTTTACTGGAACAGCATCCAAATCAATATCAAGACCATCAGCCAATTCACCAACAGCTACGCTGACACCACCAGCACCAAAATCATTAGCCTTCTTGATCAATTTTGTGCAGGCAGGGTTTCTAAATAGACGCTGCAACTTACGTTCGATCAAAGCATTTCCTTTTTGTACTTCGCTTGAACATTTTTCTAGACTTGTTTCATTATGCTCTTTACTTGAACCAGTTGCTCCACCGATTCCATCACGACCTGTTGCTCCACCAATCAAAACGATGATATCGCCTGGCTGAGGCTTTTCTCTTTTACATGAGAGTTTAGGCGCAGCTCCAACAACAGCTCCAACTTCCATTCTCTTGGCAACATACCCTTCATCATAAATTTCTTCGACAAAAGTAGTCGCCAACCCAATCTGGTTACCATAGCTTGAATAACCATGAGCCGCTGTTTTAGAAATTTTTGATTGAGGAAGTTTATGTTCCATGGTTTGTGAAATTGGTTTTGTGATATCCCCGGCTCCGGTAATACGCATTGCCTGATAAACATAACTTCTTCCAGATAGTGGATCTCGAATGGCTCCACCAATACATGTGCTGGCACCACCAAATGGCTCAATTTCAGTTGGATGGTTATGCGTTTCATTTTTAAACATCAATAACCAGTTTTCATCTTTTCCATCGACATCTACTTTGATTTCTACAGAGCAGGCATTAATTTCATCACTGACTTCCATATCATCTAACTTACCTTGTTTACGAAGATATTTACCGGCAATCGTTGCCATATCCATCAAAGTCTGTTCTTTTTTTCCACCATGTACTTCATTGCGTAACGCAAGATACTTTTCATAAGATTCTTGAAGCTGTTCTTTTAGCGTATCCAGCTTAAAATCAACAGAATCCAATACTGTTTCAAATGTGGTATGGCGGCAGTGATCTGACCAATATGTATCCAATACCTTTAGTTCAGTCATCGTACAATCACGTTTTTCCTGTGTTTTAAAATAATCTTGAACAAATTCAATATCCTCTTGTGACATAGCCAATCCTTCTTTTTCACGAAGAGCGGATAATTCTTCTTTACTCATATTAATGAATCCATTCAAGATAGGAACTGGTGCTACTTCTACATCTTGATCATCTTCCAATACACTTAAATCTTTTACTCTAGCTTCTACAGGGTTAACGATATAACCGTGATTTTTTCTAGATCTTCTTTTGAAACTTGACCATCAAATACCAACAATGTTCCTGAATGAATACGAACTGTCTGTTATTATTCAATAACATCAAACACTGCATAGTGCTATCAGCTCTTTGATCATATTGCCCTGGTAAATATTCATAGGCAAGATATTTTTTACCCTCAAGATTGATAGAATCGTATACAACATCTGTTACCACTTCACTGCAGACATTCTTTTTCAAAAGTTGAATATCATTTTCATCTGCGTTAAAGATGTCATAAATATTATATAAAGAGACTTTAAAAATCATCAGAAAGTGATAGAGACTGTCTTAATTCAGTGCCTAATGACTCGCTTTCAACTTGGAATTGTTCTTTTTTCTGAACAAAAATACGTGTATCCATTTTTTTCTCCTTTATTCTACAATAGATTGTGCCAATACATTTTCAGCTTGTTCTTTTTTGAAATCTTCGATTGTTTTTTGAACGGCTTCATCAGCTAACCCAATCATCTGACAAGCTAGGATAGCTGCATTTCTTGCGCCAGCTTTTCCAATTGCAACTGTAGCAACTGGAACGCCCTGAGGCATCTGTACCGTTGACAACAAAGAATCCATACCGCCTAACGCACTAGTCTGCATTGGAATTCCAATTACAGGAAGTGGTGTCGAACTAGCAATTACACCAGCTAGATGAGCCGCTCCTCCAGCTGCAGCAATAATAACCTTGATTCCACGATTTTTTGCTTCAGAACTTAATTTAATTACTTCATTCGGTGTACGATGCGCACTCAACACGCGTACTTCATAACCAATTTTGAAATCATCCAGTTGTTTCATACAACCTTCCATTGCGGGTAAATCACTTCTTGAACCCATTACTACCAACACTTTAGTTTCCATTTTTATCCTCCCTTTGCATTAAAAAAAGCGCACCTGTCAAGGGCACGCTTAAAACAGCCTGTGTTCTTTCAATTTGTAAATCTTCTTAAGACCATAAGTAAGACCTCCAAAAACAGCAACAGAATTCCTTCTGCACATTTATTCTACATGAATCATTTTAACTTTACAACAGGCATTTTTATTTCTGATTCATAAAATGCAAATCTTAATTCATCAAGAGAAATAACAAGCATTTTAAACCCAGAGTTCATTGAATTTATTTATAAACCATACTAGTATATATGCACATAGACGACCTGGCCCTACATAAGTAGGCCAACAGAAAACGAGCAGCTGTCATTGCTCTTTTCGTATTATGAAACCAGGAAGAAAAGTATTCTGGTTAATATAGAATTGTATAATGTAGATGAACAGATCAAGAATCATTTCTATTGAAAGAGAATCAACTGTTTGTTTAGTTATTCATGGTATTCAAGTCAGGATATAATATTCCTGGCTTTTTCTTTTTGCAGGCATGTAATGAGAACAAAGTCTTAGAGAAGAAATGACGTAGCTCTTTTTAGACCTTTGAGTCAGTGAAAAAAAACGTCATTCTTCCTATTTCTGTTTATGAATAAGCTTATATCTAAAAAGACGGTAATTGAATCAAGTCAGTATGTAAAACGAAACAATATGGAGCAGAAATTTGGAAGTTATCTCTACTGTTTAATGAAAGGAAGTATTGTATGGAAGGTCCAATTGTAAGCATTGATGTTTCCAATGGAAACAGTCATTACATGTGTTTTATCAAGAACAATAAACGTTTTGGTAAAGTAAAGAAAATTGATCATGATATTGAAGGATTCAAAAGACTTCTAGAAGATATTCAAAAGCTGGAAGCTGAAACCAATGAAAAGGTATGTGCCGTATTTGAAGCAACCGGAGTTTATACAAAACCTTTAGAAAGATTTCTAAGTAAGAACAGTATAAAGACATATATAATCAATCCTTTAGAATCTGCCAGAAAGCGGAAAGAAGAAATACATAATAAGAAGACGGATAAGCTTGATCCAATATCTATTTCAAAAGTTTATTATGATAAAGAAGAAATGATGGAACTAAAAAAGAAGGATGGAACATATAACTGGCTCAGGAAAAAGAATCGATTGTATGAAGATCAGTTGAATCATCTTAGAAAATACAAGGTTACATTTCAAAATCAGTTAAGCATCTGTTTTCCGGGATATCTTGATTTATTTAAGGATGGATACAGTGATATTCCAATGACAATCCTAAAGAAATATCCACATCCGGATTTATTGAAGAACAAGAAGGCTGAAACAGTTGCCAGATATCTTGAGAAAAATACATGTCATACTCATAAGATATCTTTAGAATATGCATTAAAAATAATAGGATTTGCGAAAAAGACATATCCCGGATGTGAAAAGGATGATGTAGAAGTTGAAATATTTAAAATATTACTTGATAAGGTAATTGAAACACAGAGGGAATGTGAAAAAACATTGAATGAAATGATAACAGTTGCTTCTACTTTAGAAGAATATAGATATATCTTAAGCATTGATGGAATAGGGCCCAATCTTGCTGCAAGAATCATTGCAGAGATTGGAGATATAGAAGAATTTAAATCAAGAGAAGCACTTGTGGCATATGCAGGATTGGATCCGCATATATATCAGTCAGGAGACCAGGATGGAAAACATTTAAAGATATCCAAAAAAGGAAATAAATATCTAAGGTGTCTATTGTTTCTGGCTGTAGGATGTTCTATAAGAGGAGCTAAAGATAATCCAGTGAATCGATTCTATCAAAAGAAAAAGCAGCAATCGAACCCGCTAAATTCGAAAGCTGCCAAAACCGCATGTACCGCCAAACTGTTAAAAATAATATACGGTATATGCAAAACAAGACCACATATGAAAGGTAGTCTTGAATACATTATAAACAAAAATTTAAAAAAATTGGAGAAATCCAATCTTTTTGTCGTGGAAAATCATCAAAAATGTGTCCTTCATGGAAAGACACAAAATTTTATGAATTAGGCTTGATTTTTATTATCTAATTTTTTTCTGTCGTATTGGCACATAAATCCATATTTACCAGAGAGGATGTTCTTGGCTAAATTAAGAGAAAGCCGGTTTTTGTTTTGTTGGAGCGCGGAATATGCGACTTGATATCTTTCATTTGATTTCCAATCATCAATGGAAAGATTATTGTACTGTTTCATTTCATCAGAATAAAAATTGTTAGTAGATAAAACAAAATTATTTTCTTTGCTTGGATGAATAATATGCATTTTTTCGTTGTTGCATTCTACGTTTGCTATATCACCATATGAATCTGCAATAATTAATACTTGTTGAGATGCAATAGGCAACATTTTTAGATGTTTGATAGCTTCTTTAGTACTTTTACATTTTTCTAAAAGATATCGAACTAACATACCTGCATTAAATCCAGCTCCACATATTTTGGGATAAACAAAAGTAAGACCAATTGCTAATCCATGTTCATTGATACCATCTTCCATTTGAACAAAAGCGGTTGTATTTCCATTAAAAGAGTAAACTTCATTTAATTTATAAATGCAGTTCATATATAATTTCTCCAGGCTAACCAAAAAATCACTGTTTCTTGCTAGTATAATGTTGTTTTTATCCTTAAACGCAAAACAAGTACAGTGATTTGTAAACTCAAAACAATACATGCTTGATAAAAAGGTAAATAAATCTTCAAAAGAATTTCTTTGACCATTTGTGATTCCCCTGATTTCTTCAAGGATTTCAGGATAATATTTTTGATAGATTGGTAAACAAGCCTTGGAAAATTCGCTTCTTTCTTTTGTGATAGAAAAAGTAGGCTGGTTTGAGATGATGTTTCCATTATGAAATAACAGGTTTCCCCATTTGTAACCTGCTTCGTAATATGTTCCTTTATGTCTAGTGTGATACATTTGTGTTATAAACCTCCTCATAAAATTAATGAGTAAGATCTTGCTCAAGACGATGCTAACAGAATAAAAATTTTTACGCAATCAAATAAAAATCTTATGAGCTTTTTAAAGAATATAAACCTTCTAATTGTACGCATTCTAAGTTAGAATTAATTTATAAGTCAGTTAAACTATTAAACAGGTGATAATAAATGAATCTATCAAAGTCAGAAAAGATAATATTCTCTATTTTGGGAGTTATAGGGATTGGAATAGTTTGTAATAAGGTGATTTATCCAGGCTTTTTAGCTTTAAAAGAGAGTCAAAGTCAAAATATCGCAAAGAATTTTGTTCAGGAAGATTTTGTACTTCCTTTGCAGGAAGATCTTCAAAAGGCTGGATTTGATGATATTAATGTATCAATTAATACTTTCAAGACAGATGTATCATTTGAAAATTTAAGAGAATATGATTTTGATATTGTGATTTCTTCAAAGAACATAAAAGAATATGAAGATATTGCAGATAATGAGAAAAAGGCAGAAGAATTATATTCTATTATGGAGAAAATGAGTAATAAATTTGAGGATAGATACTCTGATTATTCTAAGCGAATAGCTATTAATGAAGACATAGATGCTAATATTGAATATACAGGAAATCTTAGTTTAGAGATTCATAATGACGAGCATAAGTATGTTTTTTATAATGGGCCTTGTTTTAATGCTCTTGATATGGATTTAAAGACAATTTATGTCGTACATGAAGAAGATAGTCCAGCTTGTCATTTAAATGATAATACTGATTATTCAAATAAGGAAAAAGATGAAGTGCTGGATAATCCGGATGTAGAAGGTCCAACACTTGGAAGTTATACGGATGGATATAATGCCATTGTAAAAGATGAAGAATATGATCTTGATCGTTATCAGGAAGATAGTGAATATCGAAAAGGTGTTGATGATGCCATGGAAGAGTTGGATGAATAGTGTGCCGGAGCCGGAAAATGAGGTATATTTAGTACTTTTTCGTGCTGTTTAGTCCAGATTTTGTGGACAGAACAGGACTAAACGGACTGGATGATACCAGGCGGACAAAATGATTTTGTGACTTTTGCAGGAAAAATTCGTAATGGAAAAATATTCACTCTAATAATTTAGCTGGTTGTTTTATAAAAGACAATCGGCTTTTCTTATAATAGCGCATATAATAGCGCATAGTTTTGGTTGCTTGTCTATGATATAATAGGACAGGAAGTGAAGAAGTATATGAGGCAAAGTAATGTTATCAACCTAAAGAAAAATGAGAATTACTATTATATAAGTAAACGAGTACTTCTTCTTAACATATTTGAAAAAGTACATTTAGTTAAAATAAGAATTCTTGATACTAATAAAGAAATAATAATTGATTCAAGCGCAATTTCAACTACTCCATTGCATGAATCTACAATATCTGTAAAAATATTGGGTGGTGGTCTTAATGATTTTAGATTTTTATGAAGGGAAATTAGACGGGGATTCGTGGGAAGAATTATGCCAATCGTGTTATAGAATCAGATATCAATCTGAACACTATATGGAAGTACCTGCAATTCACGAAGGAGATGCTGGTATAGAAGGGTTTACACAAAATGGGATCGTAAACCAATGCTATTGTCCGGAACGAGAATATTCAGATAATGAGCTATATGCACATCAAAGAGATAAAATGACAAAAGATATTAATAAACTTTTATCACTGGATTATAAAGAGAGACTAAGAGAGTTAGGAGTACCCCCTATAAAAGAATGGCATTTTGTTATTCCATATTATAAAGATTCAAGAATAATACAGCATGCTGCTAGTAAGACAAAAGAAGTAATAAATAAAAAGAAGGCTAATCCAACGCTTTATGATTATATTGATGACAAGTTTATCATTGTAATAAAACAGGCAGAAGATTTTAGATTTGAAATAACAAGAACAATTAGAAAATCATTAACAGATACTAAGTTAGATTTATCAGGGATTGAAGCTAAACGACCAGATTGGCTGAATTGCGACTCTGAAAAGGTAAAAAATATAAAAAGAAAAGTAGAAGCAGTAATGGGAACCATTGCTGTCGAAGAAGATTTTAACGAAGTTGTTGACTTATATATTGATTCATATATTAAGGGGATGGAAATAATGAAAACTCTTAGAGTCTCTTATGCAGAAATATATGAAGATGTGTATAGGTTAGAGCAAGCATACAAAAACAAGTTAAAATGAAACAATGATGAACACAGATAAAACTATGAATAGTGACATATTTAATGAAATACTGAAAGATTTTGAACAACAATTAAAGGATACATGCGGATATTTTTCGGCTGCATCTATTTTTGAATTAAAAACAGATATTATCAGCATGTGGTTAGCGGATTGCTCTATGCAGTTTAGAAGTAGGTGCC
>ENA-OQEN01000692-OQEN01000692.1-human-gut-metagenome-genome-assembly--contig:-NODE-692-length-14236-cov-2.479694_pt1 | contig 14236 bp, 18 predicted proteins | sample MGYA00242791_ERZ504627 | MGnify/ENA primary metagenome ERZ504627 (study PRJEB26092, sample SAMD00036316) | human gut metagenome | host: Homo sapiens | study: EMG produced TPA metagenomics assembly of... | reverse complement strand
CTAGTGACTAGTGACTAGTCACTGGTAGCTAGGGATTAGTGGCTAGGGATTAGGTTTGCGATACGAGAAAACCGCTAGTTTCAAACCTCCGCGGCGCTTCCATGCTTTTATGCGCCGCCCCTTCCCCGTTGAACCCTCAGAACCTATAGAACCTTCTGAACCTCTTTCCCAATGAAATCACAGGGAAACTCGCCCGATGAGCTAACCCTGAACCCTTAAACCTTCTTACTTCGTCCCGAAGATGCGGTCGCCGGCATCGCCGAGGCCCGGGAGGATGTATTTCTTTTCATTCAGCTGACGGTCGAGGGAGGCGGTATAGATCGGAACGTCCGGATGCGCCTGATTCACGACCTCGACACCTTCCGGGGCAGCGACGAGACACATGAATTTGATATTCTTGACGCCTTTTTCTTTCATCATGTCGATGGCTGCGACGGCGCTGCCTCCGGTAGCGAGCATCGGATCGACAAGGATGAAGTCGCGGTTTTCCACATCCGGGAGCTTGCAATAGTATTCGATCGGCTTGGCGGTGACAGGATCGCGGTAGAGGCCGATGACGCCGATGCGGGCAGACGGCATGAGTTCGGTGAGGCCTTCCACCATGCCGAAGCCGGCGCGCAGGATCGGGACGATGCCGAGCTTCTTGCCGGCGACCTGTTTTCCTGTCGCTTTTTCGAGCGGTGTCTCGATAGCGACATCTTCGAGCGGCAGATCGCGGGTGAGCTCATAGCCCATCAGGAGCGTGATTTCCTGCAGCAGACGGCGGAACTCACCGGAGCTGGTTTCTTTCTTTCTCATAATGGTCAGCTTGTGCTGGATCAGCGGATGATCAATGACATGGATATGCATAATGGCCTCCTCAGGGAAATACAGAGTGAATAGGAAGTAGCGATTTTTGCTTTTCTCATTGTAGCACAAATGAGAGAGGTTTGGGGGAGGGACGGCCCTTTGATTGCGTGCGAAAGTTTCGCTTGAATAAGAAATGTGAAATGAGAAATGCGAAGTGCTGGTGCGGCGCGTTTCGTCATCCTGAGCGGAGGGAAACATCGTATGTTAGAAAATGGCTTATCTGAAACAGGAGAACTGAGTCGAAGGATCTAAGCACCGCGGAGTATCAATAATGGCGAGGCCCGAAGGTGGCATTTCAGTCACCAGTCACCAGTCACTAGTCACTGGCCACTCGAGGCTACTAATCCCTAGCTACCAGTCACTAGTTCTCCTCATCCCTGCTTCCAAACTTCAGGGCACGCCCCACGAGCGAACCCTGTTTTCTTAAATCTTTCTTTAATGACAATTCCCGAAGAATGTTGTAAAATGAAAGACAGTATGACAGAAATGAATTTTTATACTTTTATATATAGTTTGAGGTCCATATAGCTCCAAGTAAAGAAAAGAGGAATCGTATGAAATCCAATAAACTGACATCCCTTCTCTGCGCGCTGGCTCTGACAGGGGCGGTGATGCCGCTTTCTATGGCAGAGGCGGCAGAGCCGGCTCCGGCTGCAGCCGCTCAGGAAGCACCTGCTGAAAGTGTGAACTACACCGATGCCTGATGAAGGGACTGTCTCTGACGCTTCCTGATGTCCAGAGTGCGGTCGAGTCAGGCACGTTCAAGAATCTTTCACCAGAAGCGCCTAAGCCTGCAGAGCCGGAGCCCGCTCCGCTGCCCGAACCGGAACCAGAACCGGAGCCCGAGCCCGAGCCGGAACCGAACCTGCGCCTGCCCCGGCACCGGCGGCGAAGTATACCGCAGATCAGGGGAGCGCGGCCACCGAGATTGGATCCGATGGTGCATATGACGGCATGACCTACAGCTCGGACAAAGCGGATGAGAATGCGCTTCGCGTCTCCATGGCATACATCACCGCGAAGGGCGATACCATCACGAAGTCCGGTGACACCTCGAGTGCAGAAAACAGTGACCTTTACGGGATGAATGCGGCGCTGCTCGTGACCCATGGCGGACACGGGGCTTTCACGGATGTGAAGATTTCCAGCACAGGAAACGGCGCGACGGGCGCCTATGGCTACAGCAAGCACGTACATCAATCTGACGAATGCAGAGGTCTCCACCACGGGCGCGCAGGCTTCCGGCGTCGAAGTCTCCCAGCGTGCGATGATGAAGGTAGAGGCATCCACGGTCACTACCACCGGAGATCAGTCGCCGGCGATCCGCATCTCTCAAAATGGCGGCATCCTTCTCACCGAAAACTCCGACTTTACCGCTTCCGGCGCGAATGCACACGGCATCTATACCCAGGGCGATGTGACCGTCACAGGCGGGACTGTCAAGGCGGAAAAGACCAAGGCAGCCGTCATCAAGAATATCAGCTCCATCACGCTCGATGGAGCGACGCTCGAAGGCAATGAGACCGGCTCGCTTCCTTACAATATCGTCATGTACTCGGATGTCGACGCGATCGGTGTCACGGGGACGCAGCAGTTCGAGGCGAATCATGCAAGCCTCATCTCTCATAAGGGCGGCATGTTCTATGTGACCGGCACCCACTGCCGCATCACGCTGAAGGACAGCACGCTCACGCAGGATGAAACGTCGCCTGTCTTCACCATCACAGGCAATGACGGCGGCTACGGCTGGGGCGATGCGGGCGCGAACGGCGGTCACGCGGAAGTCATCCTGTCTCATCAGATCCTGAATGGCGATATTCTCCTCGATACCATCTCGGATATCAATCTCAGTATCAAAGACCAGTCCACCTGGACCGGTGCGATCACCATCGCGCCGAATGCTCAGGAGGGTGCTCCGTACAAGACCAATGCTGATGTCTTCATTGCGGAAGGCTCTACATGGAATCTGACCGCAGACTCTCAGATCACCAGCCTCTTCAATCTGGGCACGATCCATTACAACGGACACACCATCACACTTGCTGATGGGACGGTCATGAAGGAATAAATTGACAGAAATAGAAGATCACGCGGTGCGAGGTAGTCGCATGGCGTGATTTTTTATTTGAGACTGAAGTTTGAAAGTAGGAATGAGTGGCTAGGGATTAGGAGCCTTGAGTGACTAGTGACTAGTGACTGGTGACTTAGGTTCTTCGGCATCGTCATCCCGAGCGCAGCCGAGGGTCTCTACTGCCCTGCAGGAATCAGCGTGTATGCGCTGAGGGGAAACGTGTCTTGGTGCTGCCTCACATCAGGTAATGAGCGTTCTGCCATATAGATTTCTCGGCTACGCTCGAAATGACGACAGCGCGAAGCGCTATCAAAACTCCGCGGCGCTTCATTATTATTTGCGCCGCACCAACCCCTTTGAACCCGTAGAACCTACAGAACCCGCTGAATCTCTTTCGCTCAATCAAAGGGCGGAACGCCCCAAGGGCTAACCCTGAACCCTGAACCTTCATTTCCTCTTGACGCATCCCTTTCACTAGTGCTATAAATAAAACTATATTTCATATGATATGCGTGCGGCGTATAGCGTACCTCTCTTTTTCCGTCTGGAGGGATCCCTATGAACTTCAAAAAAGCCATCCTTGTATCGGCTGCAGTCCTCGCGGCTGCTGGCATCATCGCAGGCTGCGGTGACCAGAAAGCCGCATCCTCTGCTTCTTCGAAAGCTGCCAAAGAAACCACCATCAAGGTCGGCGTATCCCCTGTACCGCACGCTGAGATCGTCGGCGTTGTGAAAGACAAGCTCGCCAAAGAAGGCGTCAAGGTCGAAATGGTCGAATTCACCGACTATGTCCAGCCGAACCTGGCCCTTGCAGATAAGAGCCTCGATGCGAACTTCTTCCAGCACAAACCATATCTGGATGAATTCTGCAAATCCAAAGGCCTGAAGCTGACATCCTTGGGAGCTGTCCATCTCGAACCGATGTGCGTGTATTCCAAGAAGCTGAAGTCTTTGAATGACTTGGCTGACGGCGCGCATGTAGCCATTCCGAACGATCCGACCAATGGCGGCCGTGCCCTCCTCGTCCTCCAGTCTGCCGGTCTCATCAAACTGAAGGAAGGCGCTCCGATCACCGCGACCCCGCAGGATATCGCAGAGAACCCGAAGAACCTGGAATTCTCCGAACTGGAAGCCCCGCAGCTTCCGCGTGCCTTGGAGGATGCGGATATCGCGATCATCAATATGAACTTCGCCCTCGAAGCAAAGCTCGATCCGAAGAGTGCCATCTACAGCGAAGGCTCTGACTCCCCGTATGCGAATATCGTAGCTGTCCGTGAAGGTGATGAAAACCGTCCGGAACTCCAGAAGCTCATGAAAGCGCTCACAAGCAAAGAAGTCAAGGACTTCATCGAAAAGAAATACGGCGGCTCTGTCAAGACCGTATTCTGATCGCGCCTTGGAAGAAAAACTCTCCGAAAGGGGAGTTTTTTTGCTGGGGCGGTGACTAGTGACTAGTGACTAGTGACTTGTGACTGGTAGCTAGGGATTAGTGGCTAGGGATTAGGTTTGCGATACGAGAAAACCGCTAGGGAAACACTGATTAAATCGTTGTCAGATTTCATTCTTGATTTATACAGAGCAAGGAATCATCTGACGCGAATAGCGAGCTATTTAAGGAAGATGATGACGAAGCTATGTATAAAATCCATATGAAATCCGACTCTGCGATTTAATCAGCGTTTCCCTAATTTCAAACCTCCGCGGCGCTTCTATATTCTTATGCGCCGCACCGCCCCCGTCCTACCCATTGACTCATAGAACCTGCCGAACCTCTTTCGCACGCAATCAAAGGGCGCCCCGCCCATGGGCTAACCCTGAACCCTGAACCCCGAACCCTTTCCCATTCTCTATTGCTGAACGGTTCCCCATTCTATATAATGATATACTGAGATAGGATCATAGAAAAATATCATTTCCCATGTCAGGAGCCCATCTATGCGATTCCTCGCTTCGAAAAAGAACATTCAGAATCTTTTATATGCGACACTCTTTCTGCTGCCGCTTCATCCCTATGTGTTTTACGTGACACTTCTCCCATGCCTTCTTCTCTGGGCAGTGAATCATTGCACCACAGGCGAAGTGAAATGCGTGCGCCCTCGCCTCTGGGGACTGCCGGCGGTCTTTTTGGCGTGTGCCTTTTTCTCCGGCTTTAGCTCTCCCGCCCCTGCCTTTTCACTCATGAACTGGGCCTTCCAGCCATTGATGTATGCCGCGATCTACCTTTTGATCCTTTCTCTTCTTTCCTCCGTGCGAGAAAAGGAGAAGGCACTCTATGCCTTCCTGGCGGGAGCCATCTGTGTGGCCGCCTATGGCTTCATCCAGTATGCGAATGTGGCAGGCATGGCAGCCGATATGACGGCGCAGAGCTGGTCGATCCCGAGAGATTTCCTCTCCTTCGGCGCCGCATGTATTCGACACTGGAAAATCCGAATCTCCTCGGAGCCTATGCCGTCATGATCATCAGCATCCTCACCGCTTTCTTTCTCAGGGAGCGGCAGAAAAAAAGGAAATGGCTTTTGCCATCATTCTCTTCGTCCTGCTTCTCTGCCTTGCTCTGACCTATTCACGCGGCGCATGGCTGAGCCTTGCGGCTATCGTCTTAGGGCTCACCCTCTTCTATGACAAGCGATTCGGCTTTCTTTTCTTCCTCATCCCTCTCGTTCTTCTCTTCTACCACGGACAGATGGTCGAACGTTTTCTGTCCCTCTTCTCCGGCGAGGACACCTCTGTCGGCCTGCGCTTTGCCCTGTGGGAGAGCACCATCGCCATGATCGAAGAGCACCCGCTTCTAGGCGTGGGGTGGGGGAGCTATTATCTGGCTATCCCGACTACAATTTCTTCATTCAGGATGAGCACGTCTCATCTTCCATGCGCACAACATGTATCTCAATATGCTCGCCGAAGTCGGCATCATAGGCGGAGCGGCCTTCCTTCTGACCTTCTTCGCCCAGGGCTTCCTCTGCTGGAAGCTCTATCGGGCAAGGTCAGCCTCTTCACGCGAACGATGGGGCTTGGCGGCCTGCTCATGGTCATGGCCATCGCCGTCCTCAGCATGAGCGACCATGTTCTCTTCGGACGCTCGATCTCTTTCTGCTTCTGGAGCCTTTCCGCACTTTGCGTAGGAAGCGGGGACTGGTGAGCGGTTATCGGGGCAAGAGCGTGAAGGGGGCAGCGATGCCAAAAGCGAAGCACCGGTCTTCACAGATCACCTTCGCGGGAAGCCTTCGAGTGCGGTCCGGCGGCGCTCCCCTGTACCATTTCTATAACCTGCACTGCGAGGATCATCGCTTTCATAGCCTGTAGACTCTGAGTCACATAATTGATGATTTGTCTAATAGGAATTATTTATAACATCCCTATGAGAATTTTAAAAACAAAGAACTTACTTTTTACGAAACTTTCGAAAAAGTGTGATATAATAACATTGATGACTGAGAAGGTCACAAATACAGTCGGTGAGACCGATGATACCAAGGAGGAGTTTTTCTGATGTTATGAGACATGTTTACATGCGGTCATAGGGAAGCAGAAAGGACTCCTTTTTCTTTTATACTTCGGAAGCACGGCTGTGTTTTTATGAGGCAAAAAGCTCCAGACCATAGAGAAAGCTCAAAGAGGTACTGGACTTTTGATATTTTTATATTTTTGGGAGGATGATAGTAATGATCGACACCAATGATAGCGAATTCCTTAGCAGAATTGAAAGTGCAGATCTGAAAGCAAAAATCTGTGATGCTAAAACTGCAGCAGCTATGATTCAGGCAGGCGACATCCTTGGTATTTCCGGATTCACCCCATGCGGCTATCCGAAGATCACCATGCATGAACTCGCAGAACGTATGAAAGAAACCCCATTCCAGGTAGACGTATGGACTGGCGCTTCTACTGGTTCCCAGATCGATACCGAACTGGTCGCTGTAAACGGCATCAGAAACCGTATGCCATACCAGACCAACGGCAACCTCAGAAAAGCCATCAATGCAGGCAGCATCAACTATTATGACCTTCACCTGTCCCATGTAGCTCAGCAGATTCGTGCTGGCTTCTTCACCAACGTGAAGGGTGAACGTGTCACCGGCCCAGATTTCGCAGTAGTAGAAGTCTGCAAGATCGGACCGAACGGCGAACTGTACCCGACCACTGCTATCGGCAACTCTCCGGTATTCGTAGATACCGCTAAGAAAGTCATCGTAGAAGTCAACACCACCCAGCCGCTGGAACTCGCTGGCATGGCTGATATCTACATGAGAAAGAACCCGCCGCACTGCGAACCAATTCCGATCAAACTGCTGGCGACCGCGTAGGCACTCCTTACATCCCATGCGATCCGGCAAAGATCGTTGCTATCGTTCCATGCGATCTGCCAGATGTTACCCGTGCACTGGCTCCGCTCGATGACGACGCAGAAGCAATGGGCAACAACCTGATTGACTTCCTGAAAAACGAAGTCGCTCATGGCAGACTGCCGGAAAACCTGCTCCCACTGCAGTCCGGTGTAGGCAACGTAGCAAACGCTGTTATCCATGGCCTCGTAGAATCCGACTTCAAGAACCTTTCCGTATACACCGAAGTTATTCAGGATGGCATGTTCGACCTGATCGATAAAGACAAGATCGACATGATCTCCGGTACTTCCCTGTCCCCATCCCCGGATGGACTGAAGCGCTTCTATGCAAACATTGAAAAATACAACAAGAAGATCATTCTCCGTCCGCAGGAAATCTCCAACAACGGCGAAGTAGCTCGTCGTCTCGGCGTCATCGCTATGAACACCGCTCTGGAAATGGATATCTACGGCCACGTAAACTCCACCCATGTAAGCGGCACCAAGCTGATGAATGGTATCGGCGGCTCCGGCGACTTTGCTCGTAACGGCTTCCTGTCCTGCTTCTTCTGCCACAGCACCGCTAAGGGCGGCAAGATCTCCGCAGTTGTTCCGATGTGCTCCCATGTAGACCACACCGAACATGATACCCATGTATTCATTTCCGAACAGGGCGTCGCTGATGTTCGCGGCCTGTCCCCGAAAGAAAGAGCAAAGGTCATCATCAACAACGTGGCTCATCCGTCCTTCAGAGACCAGCTCATGGACTACTACGAAAGAGCATGCGCAGCTTGCGGCGAAAGCCAGACCCCGCATCTCCTTCAGGAAGCATTCAAATTCCATGAAAGCCTCGCTGAAACCGGCGACATGCACTTCAAGAAATAATTTAATTATTCAAGAAGCCGCATGAGGCAAGGCATTTAATGCTTTACAAATACAGATAATACTGTATAATTACCTATGGTGATATCTGTCACACGACAGTGTCAATACATGGGTCAGCAAGAGTCCCCAATCGCTGCTGCAATAAGACTCAAATGAGCACTGCAGCAGCCAAGGGCTTTGCGTGACCCCATTGGGAAGATAGATCCTATGTAAGTGGTAAGAAGAACATAAAGTCGCGGCCACCGAAGTCAAGGAAAAGCTTCCTAGAGTTTTACATACTTACTTTTTTAGGAGGAAGATGAACTCATGTCTAACGAATCCCTGAAAGCTAAACTTGCAGCTTACAATGACACCTATGCAAAACAGTGCGCAAAACATCCGGAAAGAGTTGGTCTGAAACACAAGAACCTGTACACCCCACTCGATCTCGAAGGTTTTGACTATGAAAGAGACCTCGGATTCCCGGGCGAATATCCATACACCCGTGGCGTACAGCCGACCATGTACCGTGGCAAACTCTGGACCATGCGTATGTATGCTGGTTTCTCCACCGCTGAAGAATCCAACAAACGTTACAAATACCTGATCGCTAACGGCGGCACCGGCCTGTCCTGCGCATTCGACCTGCAACCCAGATCGGCTATGACTCCGACGACAAAATGTCCGCTGGCGAAGTTGGTAAAGTAGGCGTAGCTATCGACTCCCTTTACGATATGGAAAGACTGTTCGACGGCATCGACCTCGGCAAAGTTTCCACTTCCATGACCATCAACGCACCGGCTTCCGTACTGCTGGCTATGTACATCGCTGTAGCTGAAAAACAGGGCGTTCCGGCAACTGCTCTTCGCGGCACCATCCAGAACGATATCCTGAAAGAATACGCAGCTCGCGGCACCTACATTTTCCCGGTTAAACCGTCCATGCGTCTGATCACCGATATCTTCGAATACTGCTCCGTAAACGTACCGAAGTGGAACACCATCTCCATTTCCGGCTACCATATCCGTGAAGCAGGCTCCACCGCTGCTCAGGAAATCGCATTCACCATCGCTGATGGTATCGCATACATCGAAGCAGCTCTGAAAGCTGGCATGAAGATCGATGAATTCGCAGGCCGTCTGTCCTTCTTCTGGAACGCTCACAACAACGTACTCGAAGAAGTTGCAAAATTCCGTGCATCCCGTCGTCTGTGGGCTACCATTCTGAAGGAAAGATTCCATGCAGAAAACCCGAAGTCCATGAAACTGCGTTTCCACACCCAGACCGCTGGTTCCATGCTGACCGCTCAGCAGCCAAACAACAACATCATCCGTGTTGCTCTCCAGACCGCTGCAGCAGTTATGGGCGGAACCCAGTCCCTGCACACCAACTCCCGCGATGAAGCTCTGGCTCTGCGACCACTGAATCCGTAACCATCGCTCTGCTACCCAGCAGATCGTAGCTTACGAATCCGGCCTGGCTGACGTAGTTGATCCACTCGGCGGCTCCTACTATGTTGAAGCTATGACCAATGCTATCGAAGCAGAAGCTAAAGAATACATCCGCAAGATCGATGAAATGGGTGGCGCAGTAGAAGCTATTGATAAAGGCTACATCCAGAAAGAAATTCAGGACGCTGCTTACGCTTGGCAGATGTCTGTTGAATCCGGCGAAAGAACCATCGTTGGCGTCAACAAATTCACCATGGAAGAACCACCGGTTACCGGCCTGCTGAAGATTGACGCATCCGTTGGCGAAAAGAAGAAAGCTCAGCTCGCTCAGGATAAAGCAAACCGTGACCAGGCTAAAGTTGCTGAAGAACTGGCTAAACTTGAAAAAGCAGCTCAGACTCCGGCTGAAGGCCCAGACCATGTCAACCTCATGCCAGTCATCCTCGACTGCGTACGTGCATACTGCACCGAAGGCGAAATCTGCGGCGTTCTGCGTAAAGTTTACGGCGAATACAAACCGCACAACACCCTCTAATCTAAGGGCAGCCTGAAGCAAAGATAATTACATTACTCAAATATTTCTGGAGGTAATTTACAATGGCAGACAAACGTATCAGAGTACTGGTAGCTAAACCGGGTCTTGATGGACATGATCGTGGCGCAAAAGTTATTGCTCGTGCACTTCGTGATGCAGGCATGGAAGTTATTTACACCGGTCTTCGTCAGACCGTTGAACAGATCGTTGAAGCAGCAGACGCAGAAGACGTTAATGTTGTAGCTCTGTCCCTGCTCTCCGGCGCTCACAACACCCTCTTCCCGGAAGTTGTTGAAGCACTGAAGGCTAAAGGAATGGGCGACGTTCTCGTAGTTGGCGGCGGCGTAATTCCGGAATCCGATATCCCAGCCCTGAAAGAAGCTGGCGTAAAAGCTATCTTCACTCCTGGCACACCAACCAAAGAAGTTATCGACTTCATTAAAGAAAACGTAAAATAATCGACTTTTAGACTGACTAGCTTGACAGTTTATTAGTTGAAATGTAGCTTGCATGGGGCTGGGGGGATACTCAGTCCCATTGCAACTATATTATTTACTCTTCGAAAAGGCGGTGCATCCATGGAATTTTCTATGAAGGATTTTTGGAATGGATCCAGACGTGCCTTAGCGAGAGCAATTACCATCGTTGAAGACGAACGGGATGGATTTGAAGATGTCATGAAAGAAATCTATCACCATACCGGTCGTGCACAGGTCATCGGTATTACTGGTGCGCCTGGTGCGGGTAAGAGCACACTGTCAGATGCCCTCATTAAGCAGTTCCGTAAGCAGGGCAAAACTGTAGGTATCGTAGCCATCGATCCTACGAGTCCATTCTCCGGCGGCGCCATCCTTGGTGACCGTATCAGAATGAACGACCTGACCTTGGATAAGGGTGTTTATATCCGTAGTATGGGTACGCGCGGCAGCCTCGGCGGACTTCCCGCAAGACTGCAGATGCGGTCAAACTGATGGATGCTTTCGGTCTCGATGTCATTCTCATCGAAACAGTAGGCGTAGGACAATCAGAAGTTGATATCGTTAAAAATGCGGATACGACACTTGTTGTGCTCGTACCTGGACTAGGCGACGATATTCAGGCTATCAAAGCAGGTATCCTTGAAATTGGTGATGTATTCTGCATCAACAAATGTGATCGCGATGGCGCAGATCGTTTGAACGTCGAAATCGAAATGATGCTTGATCTGGGCGAAGCTCAGAACTGGCGTCCTCCGATTGAGAGAACGATCGCGAACAAGGATCAGGGCGTAGCGGAAGTAGTAGCAGCTCTGGGCGAACATAGAAAGTACCTCGAAGAGTCCGGTCTCCTTGAAGAAAGAAGACGTGAACGGGCTAGAACCGAGATGCTCGAAATGATTCACGATCGCATTTCCCGTCATATTGAGGAAAATATTTGCTCGACGGGTGAATTTAGTGACTGCGTGGAACAAGTCTTTGAACGGAAGACAGATCCGTTCACGGTCGTTGATTCCATTGTAGGCAAAATATTCAAATAATTTTAAAGGAGGAGTTTATTATGGCATTCAAAGTACTTTGTGTGGACCATGTAGGCGTTGCTGTTAAAGATCTTCAGCTGATCAAACAGCAGATGAAAGACATCCTTGGACTGGATCCATCCCTTCCGGATGAAACCGTCGAAGAACAGCATGTAACCACCAGCTTCTACAAACCGTCTGCTCAGACCGAAGCTTGCGAACTCGAATTCCTGGGTTCCACCACTCCGGACGGCCCGATTGCTCGTTTCATCGAAAAAGCAAACGGCGGCAAGAATGGTTTCCAGCATGTAGCACTTCGTGTCGACGACATCGAAGCTTGCCTTGCTGACCTGCAGGCTAAAGAAGTTCCGCTCATCGATAAGAAATATCGTATCGGTGCTGGCGGTTGTCACATCGCTTTCCTGCATCCAAAGGCTACAGGCCTTCTGCTTGAACTGACAGAACGCCCAGGCGGCCCATCCTTCAAGGCTTAATTGAATGATGGCAAATGCCTTGCCCATCGGGGTAAGGCATCCCCCTCACGGGGGTCCCTAAAATTTTTGGAGGTGTAAGAATGGCAACTGTTGCAGAAAGAATTGAACTTCTTCACAAAAACCTCGCTCACGTAGAGGCTATGGGTGGAGAAAAGAAAGTTGAAAAACAGCATGCAAAAGGCAAACTGACTGCTCGTGAAAGACTGGCTCTTCTGTTTGATGAAGGCACTTTCGTAGAAGTCAACGCCCTTGTAAAATCCCGCTGCCACAACTTCGGTCAGGAAAAGAAAGATCTCCCGGGCGAAGGCGTTGTTACCGGTTACGGTACCGTTGACGGCAGACTCGTATTCGCATTCGCACAGGACTTCACCGTTGAAGGCGGCTCCCTTGGCGAAATGCACGCTGCTAAGATCGTTCACGTAAATGAACTGGCTCTCAAAGTCGGTGCTCCTTGCGTAGGCCTGAACGATTCCGGCGGAGCTCGTATTCAGGAAGCTGTCGATGCACTCTCTGGCTACGGCAAGATCTTCTGGTGCAACACCATTGCATCCGGCGTTATTCCGCAGATCTCTGCTATCATGGGACCATCTGCAGGCGGCGCTGTATACTCCCCAGCTCTGACCGACTTCATTTACATGGTCAAGAAAACATCCCAGATGTTCCTGACCGGCCCGGCAGTTGTTGAATCCGTTACCGGCGAAAAGATCACCGCTGAAGCACTCGGCGGCGCTATGACCCACAACCGTACTTCCGGTGTAGCTCAGTTCGCTTGCGACAACGACGAAGACTGCATTAAACAGATTCGTTACCTGCTCTCCTTCCTGCCGAGCAACAACATGGAAGATGCTCCTATCGTTGAAACCGGTGATGATCCGACCAGAACCGATCCGGCTCTCGATACCATCATGCCAGAAAACTCCAACGCTCCATACAACATGTATGACGTTATCAAATCCATTGTAGATAACGGTGAATACTACGATGTAGCTAAAGAATTCGCTAAGAATATCATTACCTGCTTCGCACGTTTCGACGGACAGACCGTTGGTATCATTGCGAACCAGCCAGCATTCATGGCAGGCTGCCTTGACTACAATGCATCCGATAAATCCGCTCGTTTCATCCGTTTCTGCGACTGCTTCAACATCCCGGTTGTAAACATTGTCGATGTACCAGGCTTCCTGCCAGGCAAACAGCAGGAATATGCCGGCGTAATTCGTCACGGCGCTAAGATGCTGTTCGCATACTGCGAAGCAACCGTTCCGAAGATCACCATGATCCTCCGTAAAGCTTACGGTGGTTCCTACATCGCTATGTGCTCCCGTGAACAGGGCGCTGACCAGGTATTCGCTTGGCCAACCGCTGAAATCGCTGTTATGGGACCTGCAGGCGCTGCAAACATCATCTTCAAGAAAGACCCGAACAAAGAACAGCGTACAGCTGAATACGTCGAAGAATTCGCAACTCCATACAAAGCTGCTGAACGTGGCTATGTAGACGCAGTTATCGATCCGAGAAACACTCGTCCGACAATCATCAATGCACTGAAGATGCTTGCTTCCAAGCACGAAGTACATCCAGCAAAGAAACACGGCAACATTCCGCTGTAATATTTGCTGCAAGAAAAACTCTAATTGAAAGGATGGGTACAGATGGATAACAACACAGTTATGTATATCGCGGTATTTGCTGCTATCGTAGCAGTAGTAGCGCTGATCATGATCTGGCAGGTACGTTCATCTCTCAATCAGTCCGCAGCACCGGCACCGGCAGCAGCTCCGAAGAAAGCCGCTCCAGCTAGAGCAGCAGCTCCTAAAGCAGCTGACAATGGTGCAGTTGTAGCAGCAATCGCTGCTGCAATCGTTGCGATGGGTGGCGGCGAAATCGTCTCCATCCGCCCGGCAGCTAGAAGTGGCTGGACCTCTGCATCTCGTCTTGCAGGTGTTTCCGGCACTCAGCAGTTCTAATTGAAAGTTGAAAGTACAATCATTTAGGAGGAAAGACAATGAGAAAATTTACTGTAACAGTTAACGGCCAGGATTACGATGTAGTAGTTAAAGATGGCGGCGCTGCAGCAGCAGCTCCGGCTCCGGTAGCAGCAGCTCCGGCAGCAGCTCCAGCTCCGGCTCCGGTAGCAGCAGCTCCGGCACCGG
>ENA-OQEN01000691-OQEN01000691.1-human-gut-metagenome-genome-assembly--contig:-NODE-691-length-14261-cov-2.573794_pt1 | contig 14261 bp, 21 predicted proteins | sample MGYA00242791_ERZ504627 | MGnify/ENA primary metagenome ERZ504627 (study PRJEB26092, sample SAMD00036316) | human gut metagenome | host: Homo sapiens | study: EMG produced TPA metagenomics assembly of... | reverse complement strand
CCCGCGCCTATGCCAGGATGGGAACGCCCACGGCCTCGGTCACGGCCTTGGCGACGCCGCTCGGTACGCACTCAAGCACGATGGAGAAGACGCCCGCCGCCTCCAGCGCCTTCGCGTCCGCGACGAGCTTTGCCGCGCCCTCCGGCGTGCCGCCCTGCATCTTGAAGCCGCCGAAGCTGGAGGCCGACTGCGGCGTCAGGCCGATGTGGCCCATGACGGGGATGCCCACCTCTACCATGCGGCGGATGGTCTCTGCCATGGCCGCGCCGCCTTCCAGCTTGACGCAGTCGCAGTTCGTCTCCATGAGGATGCGGCAGGCGCTGCGTATGGCCTGCTCAGGACTTTCCTGATAGCTGCCGAAGGGCATGTCGCCCACGACGAAGGTGTCCGGCGCACCCTTAACGACGGGGCGGATGTGGTGTATCATGTCGTCGAGCGTGACGCCGACGGTGGTGTCGTAGCCCAACATTACCATGCCCAGCGAGTCGCCCACGAGCACGACCTCCGTCTCGCTCTCGTTTACGATGGAGGCCGTGGTGTAGTCGTAGGCCGTGACATAGGTAAACTTGCGCCCCTCCTGCTTGTATTTCTTGAAATCCGGTACTGTCATCTTTTTCTTTGACATGCTGTCGTCTCCTTTCCTCTTTGAGCTCTGCTCCGACTACAAGCATATACGCAAAAAGCGCTTTTGTATAGCTATTTTTTGCCGCACAGCGGAACGGGAACAAAGGCAGCGGTTTTGCTGTCTTTAATACGGGCTTATAACGCTGACACATTGGAGGTGTTACGCTTGAAAAGACAAGCCGCTGCATTACTTATGGCGCTGGGGCTTTTGACCGCGCTGGCGGGCTGCGGGGCGCGGGAGGCGGAGGTCTCGGCTTCGCCGGAGCCGACGCCAACTGTCACGGCCGCGCCTGCGCCAAGCGCCTCGCCCGAGCCGCTGGAGACTCCCGAGCCTTTTGACGGCACCATCTTCGTCAGCTGCGAGCAAAGCGGGCTCGCCAACACCTACGAGGGATACATAGTGCTCAAGGCGGACGCCCTGCTGCCCACGGTCAGCATCGAGGGCCGCGACGAGGCCGCCAAGGCAATAACCGATGCCCTGCAAGGCGCGCTCGAAGCCACTGAGGAGAGCACGCGTGAGGCCTACAAGGCGCCTGCGAAGCCTTCGACGCCTGGACGAGGCCGGGCGCGAGACCTGGCTCGCCCACGGCTGGAGCAGCAGCGGGACGGTCACCCGGGGCGACGGCACTGTGCTCAGCTACTCTGCCGGACCTATTCCTACTCCGGCGGCGCGCACGGCAGCTACGACTACTTCGGCCAGACCTTCAGCACCGTCACCGGCGAGGCCATCTCGCTCGACGAGCTTGCGACAGACCCCGCCGCCCTGCGCGAAGCGCTGACAGAAGCCATTCTGGCCGACGCAGGGGAGGACGAGGAGGAGCTTTTCGACATTGAGGGCTTCACCGAGCGCGTCTTCGACACCGACGCCTGGTATCTCACGGACGACGCACTCGTCATCTTCGCCCAGGTGGGCGAGGTGGCCGCGGGCGCGCGGGGCAGGTCGATTTCGCCGTGCCTATGAGGAGCTGGGCGGCCTTATCCGCGCCGAGTATCTGCCGACGGCTCGCACAGCGGCGGCAGCGGCGGGCTCACCATCGACTTTGCCGACGAGGCCGACGAGAGCGAGCCGCTCGCCTCGGTCGTCGTCCTGCCCGCCTCAGAGGACGCGCAGTACCTTGTGAAATGCCGCGTCACTGCGGTGGCGGACATGGGCTCCATCTCCCTGCGCAGCTCGACCCTCGCCGCAGGCGACGCGCTGGTGCTCTACGATACAGGCGGAGAGTATTTCTGGATAAACCGCCTGCCCAAGGGCGAGTTCATCGACCTCAGCCTGGTCTTCTACGACACGCCGCACTACTGCCTCGTCCTCCAGGACGGCACGGCGCTCCAGATCGCCCAGAGCGGCGAGGATGGCTCCCTGCTGCTCTACGAGGCCGAAAGCTGAACCGGAAAAACGGGCCGCGCCCCCCGGGCGCGGCCTTTTTGCGCGCTTTGTCGAATTCCGCCTTGCGGGGCGGGCGCGGCTGGTATATAATTACCTTCGTATTGGCTATGCTTTCCTGTGACGCCAAATCTGACGGTACGGAGCTTATATATGGTATTTTCCAGCCTCATCTTCCTTTACGCCTTTTTGCCCCTCTCGCTCCTGGTGTACGTGCTGTGCAGGGGCAGGGAGGCAAAAAATATGTCCCTGCTGGTCTTTTCCCTCATTTTCTATGCCTGGGGCGAGCCGAAATACGTCCTGCTGCTCATGTTCATGTCCCTCTGCTCCTGGTTCTGCGCGCTGAGGGTAGAAAAGGCGGACTCGCAGGGGCGCAGGAAGCTCTGGGTCGCCGTCTCCTGCGCCATAGACATCGCGCTCATCGGCTTTTTCAAGTATGCGGGGCTCGTCTGCTCCGTCTTCGGGCAGGTGCCGGAGTTCGTCGCGAACATAGCTCTGCCCATAGGCATCTCCTTTTACACCTTCCAGCTGCTCACCTACGTCGTGGACGTCTACCGCGGCGATGCCGAGGCGCAGCCGAGCTATCTGAACGTCCTGCTCTACGCTTCGCTCTTCCACCAGTGCGTGGCGGGGCCTATAGTGCGCTACAAGACCATCGCGCACGAGCTCTTTGTCGAGCGAGACAGCCGGGACATCCTGCCCGGCATCAGCCGCTTCACCGTCGGACTGGCAAAAAGACCCTGCTCGCCAACCCTGCGGCGCGCTGGCTGATCAGCTGCTGCTGACGACGGACGCGGCCTCCAACGCCTCGCTCTTTTCGGAGAACCTCGCCTCGCTCTCGGGCCTCTCGGCCCTCGGCGCCTGGGTGGGCGTCGCGGCTTCATGATGCAGATCTACCTCGACTTCTCCGCCTACTCCGACATGGCCATAGGCATGGGCCGGATGCTCGGACTGCACTACCTGGAAAACTTCGACTACCCCTACCTCTCCAAGACCGTAACGGAGTTCTGGCGGCGCTGGCACATCTCCCTCGGCACCTTCTTCCGCGACTATGTCTACATCCCCCTCGGCGGGCGTCAGTGCTCCAAGGCGCGCTCGGTGCTCAACCTCTTCGTCGTCTGGGCGCTCACCGGGCTCTGGCACGGGGCGCACTGGAATTTCGTCCTCTGGGGGCTCTATTTCTTCGTTTTCATCCTCATAGAGCGCCTTTTCCTCAAGCGGCTCTTTGAAAAGCTGCACATCCTGCCGCACATCTACCTGCTCTTCGTCGTGTTCGCGGGCTGGATACTCTTCCACTTCACGGACGTGCGTCTGGGCTGGACGGTATTCCTCGGCCTCTTCGGCGCGAACGGCAACGCGGGCACGGACTTCGTCTCCGTCACGCTGCTCCGCAACAACGTCTTCCTTCTCGCCGTCTCCGCCATCGCCTGCACGCCGCTCGTAAAGACTATGGCAAACGGCGCGGCAAGGCGGCTCCGGCGGAGCCGGGCCGGGACGAGGCTGCACGACTTTGCAGCCTACGTCCTCTTCCCCATTCTCCTGCTGCTGCTCTCCACGGCCTCGCTCGTGGGCGACAGCTACAACCCCTTCATCTACTTCCAGTTCTGAGGTGCGTGAATGAGCCGAGACGACAAGAACAAGTCACCCCGCGCAAAGCGGCGCGAGGATTTAAAGCGCAGGCGGCGCCTTGCCCTGCCCTTTTTCACCCTGCTCTTTGCGCTCGCCATAGTCGCCTTCATCATACCCCTGCGGCCCACGGAATCGGCCAGCGAGAAGCGCAAGCTCACAGAGTTCCCCGAGTTTTCCGTGGACACGCTGCTCTCGGGCGAGTACTTTGACGGCATCGGCCTGTGGTTTTCGGACACCTTCCCCTTCCGCGACTACTGGCTGGCTGCCTCCGCGCGCCTGGGCGAGCTGCACGGGCTGAACGACGTCGTCATTTACGGCGAAATAGGCGAGGCGGATGAGCTGCCCCCGGCGGACGTGACGCCCGCCGCCTCCGCGGAGCCGACGCCCACGCCCGAACCCACTCCGACCCCCGCTCCCACGCCTACGCCCACTCCCCCGCCGACGCCCGAGGTGGTGCTCACCTCCCCGCCGGAGGAGTCCGTCGAGCACTGGGGCGGCCTGGAGGTGGACGACGAAACGGAGGTCATCTACGGCAACGTCCTGCAAATCGGCGACGCCGCCTTCGCCTACTACGGCTTCTCGCAGTACGGCTCCGACAGGCACGTGAAGCTCGTGAACTCCTGCGCCGAGATGCTCGAACAATACGACGCGAAGCTCTACGACATCCTCATACCGACGAGCGTCGGCGTCGTCGTCTCCTCCGAATACATGGAGAAGCTCAAATGCACCGACCAGGGGCAGACCATCAGCTACATTTTCTCCCAGGAGAGCGACAAGGTGCAGAAGGTAAACGTCTTCAACACGCTCATTGAGCACAACGACGAGTACCTCTACTTCCGCACCGACCACCACTGGACGGCCCTGGGCGCCTACTACTCCTACGAGCAGTTCTGCGCCGTCGCGGGCTTCGAGCCCGTACCGCTGGAGGACTTCGAGGAGCTGGACATGGGGCCTTTCCTCGGCTCCTTCTACGGCAGCTGCTCACAGAGCTCCAAGCTGCGCGAGGACAACGTTCTCGCCTACGATCCGCCGGGCGACATCAGCATGACCATCACGAAGGACAACGGCAGCTCCTTCCCCTGGCCGGTGCTGACGGATATGTCCAAGTCGAGCATCTACTCGAAGTACATGACCTTCCTGGGCGGCGACCACCCGCTCGTCACCATCACGAACAACGACCTTCCGGACGGCCCCAACTGCGTTGTCATCAAGGACTCCTTCGGGAATCCCTTCGCGCCCTACCTGAGCCAGCACTACCACAACGTCTACGTCATCGACTACCGCAAGTACAGCGAGATGACCCTGAGCTATTTCGTACAGTACTACGACATAGACGACGTGCTGCTCACGGAGAGCCTGGCGATGGCCCAGGGCAGCGGGACGCTGGACCTGCTGGAATGGTTCTGCAAATAACTTGAAAGGAAGAAGAAGACATGTCCATTGAGAGAGGGCGCGCGTATTTCCGCCAGTTCGGCATGGAGGACCGCGTCATAGAGTTCACGGTCTCCAGCGCCACGGTGGAGCTTGCGGCCAAGGCCCTGGGCGTCGATGGCGCGCGGATAGCCAAGACCCTGTCCTTCAAAAAGCCGGAGGGCGGGGCGCTGCTCATCCTCGCCGCCGGCGACGCGAGGATAGACAACCACAAGTTCAAGGAGAAGTTCCACTTCAAGGCCAAGATGCTGACCGCGGACGAGGTGCTGGAGCTGGTCGGCCACCCGGTGGGCGGCGTCTGCCCCTTCGGCATCAACGAGGGCGTGGACGTCTACCTGGACGAGAGCCTGAAGCGCTTCGAGACCGTCTACCCCGCCGTCGGCAGCGGCGCCAGCGCCATCGAGCTCAACATGGACGAGCTCTGGAAATACTCCAACGCCCTGGAGTGGATAGACGTCTGCAAACTGCCCGAGTGATATAAAAACCGCCGCCCGGCCGGGCGGCGGTTTATTCATGCCTCGATATACAGCTCCTCCGTGCGTCTCTGCGCTCCATGAGCAGCCGCGCCGCCTCCAGCGGCTCGCCTGCCTCCAGCTTCCTGAGCGCGTCCGTCATCGCGTTGAAAAGTATGTGGTACAGCCTCTCAAAATCCGGCATCTCTCCTGCCTCCCGAACATGTTTTGACGTCTGATTGACGTCATAACTGCATATTAACACAATTCACACATAAAATGAACATAAATTGTGTGTAATATGAGGTTATTTTATGGCAATCAAGAGTTTGACGATAAGAATAGACGACACGCTGCTTGACAAGCTCCACGTCGTCGCCGATTATGAGGGCCGCTCCGCCAACAGCCAGGTGCTCATCCTCATCCGCAACTGCGTCAGGGAGTATGAGAAGGAAAACGGGGAGATCGAGACCAAGCGCTGAGCCGGGCGGCGCCATACAAAAAACGAAAAGCGCTTCGCATGCCTTGCGGCAGGCGAAGCGCTCTTTTTACTGGCTGAAGCCGGCCAGAACTTGATAAGGCCCAGCCCAGGAGCGTCATCTCCGCTATTATTATGGCGGAGAGCACGATGCCCCGTTTTGCCAGGAAGGAGGCTTGAGCCCGTAACCCACGGGAATGGCCCGTATCGAGGTCGGCATGGTGAAGGACAGGTTGATGCCTATCGCCGTTATATACAGCAGCGGCGTGGCGTTTGTCCCAAGGGCGGACGCGATGGACATGGTGATGGGCAGGCACATCGACTGTCGCCCCGTTGCTGGTGAGGTCGCTCATGGCAAGCGTGAAGGTCACTATGACAAACACCAAACCCGCTGTCCCGCTTATCCCCGCCCCGCCTATGAGGGTACCTATCGCCACGTCGGCGCCCGTTCCGGTCAGCAGCTTGCCCAGAGAGAGCGCGCCGCCGAACATGTACAGCAGGCCCCAGTCCACACCGCGCTCCACCGTCTTCCAGTTTACTATGCGGCGGCTCGATTTACCCGGTATAAGGAACAGGATTATGGCACAGGCGGCGAACGCATAAGCTGGCGCCAGGCCCGGCAGCAGCTCCGCATACAGGCTCCTTGTGAAAGCCAGGATTATTGCCGTCAGGAACACCAGGAAGCACAGCCCCTCGTCCCTCGTCATGCGCCCCATACCGGCCCGCACGCTCGCCAGATATTCCCGCGAGCCGGCAAGCTGCATGTTCTTGGGGCTTATGGCAAACACATAGAGCGTACAGGTGACGAGAAGCGTCAGCATTATGGGCGCAAAGCGTATCACCCAGTCCACATACATGTATTCCCGCCCCGAGACCTGTTCAAGGTACTCTATTACCACCAGGTTCGAGGCGCTGCCTATGGGCGTGGCCATCCCTCCAAGGCCCGCCCCCCAGGCTACGGACATGACCACCATACTGCCGGCCTTGCTGTTTGCTATGTCGCCCTCGCCGACGTATTTCAGCATCGACATGGCTATGGGCGAGATGGTCGCGGCTACGACCAGATTCGGCAGTATGGCGGACAGCGCCGTTGACAGCAGGAACCAGAACATGACCTGCGCCCGCACCGATGTGCCGACCAGATTCAAAAACGCCGTGGCTATACGCTTGTTCAGCCTGTAGATTCCCAGGAGGCCGTGATTATCATCCCGGACAGCACCAGTATGATGGAGTCCGACGCATACTGGGAGATTATATCCGACATCGGGATCATCGGGAACAGGGCGTTGAGCGCAATGGGCAAAAGCCCGATCACCGGGTAGTCCACCGGCGGCAGCAGCCACCAGCAGACCATCCAGAGCAGCGTGCCGATAGCGCAGCGCATCTCATGCGTAAACACCTCTCCCGGCAGCAGCAAAAGCGCAAGGGCAAACGCAAAAGGGCCCAAAATACAGCTCAGTATTCCCTTGTATACCCCTTTTTTCATTCAGGAGACCTCTCACTTCGGAAATTGGGCCTCGGCTCTCCAAGCGCGCGCCGCCCGGCCTCATACCAGACCTATCGCGGGCCAGAACAGCAGCAGCGTCAGCAGCAGGCAGACGCAGGCAATGAAGTTTATCATGACCGCGCTGAGGAACTGCTGCTTCACGGTGAAGCGCTCCATGGCGTAGAACAGGACGTTCGACTGGCTGTTGAAACAGAAGAAGTTCGCGCCGACGGCCACGCACATGGTGGTGATTATACCGACGGTATACGCGTCAAAGCCCAGCGCCTCCGCAATGGCCATGCCAATGGGGACGAATATCGCGACCATGGCGTTCATGCCGGCAAAAACGATGTGGATAAATACGACAAGCACTATCCAAAACGCCAGGAACACGGTAAAGCTCATGTTGGAAATGAAAGCGGAGTTGAGTATCAGCTTGTCGGCCAGCCACTGGAAGCCGCCGCCGTTCTCGACCAGGGTGGACATGCCCAAAACGAGACCCATCCACACCATCGAGGCCCAGGGGATACGCCTCAGGATATCTCCGGCCTTCTTGTCCACGAAGGGCGGTATGAGCACCAGGACGACGGTGAGCATCGGCACTATATTCGCATTCATGCCGGTGAGGTCGCCCGTAGCCCAGAGCAGGACGGTCAGCACAAAGCAGAACAGCGTCCACTTCTCCTTGGCGCGCATGGGGCCCATCTCCTTGAGGGCCTCTTTTGCAAAGCTGACGTCCAGCTTTTTGGCCTTTTCCTTGTCCACCGGCGGGTAGAGCTTATAGGTGACGAGGGGTATGCACGCTATTGTCAGCAGCGAGGGGATAAACGCCGCCAGGAACCACGAGGTCCAGGACAGGGTCTTGCCAGTCGCCTCCAGGACCAGGTTAAGGCCGATGACATTGGCGCCCGTAGCGGTCATGAACAGCATGGTCGTGGTCGAGTTGGCGAACATGCAGGCCAGGGGCATGCTCTCGCCGCCGCGCTCGCCTTTTTTCGCGCCCAGAGCGTCGCAGAGGTTGTCCACTATCGGGGCAAAGGTGGAGCTGCGCGCGCCCGCCGAGGGGATGAACGCGACGACACCGTTGTAGTGAGGCACAGCGCGTAAGAGGCGGTCAGGTAATTGCTGCCCAGCTTGCTGATGACGTAGTAAGCCATGCGCTTGCCGAGTCCCGAGTCAACCATGACGAGGCCCAGCACGGACGCATACACCACGAGCCACCACCCGGCGTTGCCGAAGCCGCTGAACTGCGCGTTTGCGCCGAAGCCGAAAAAGGTGACCAGGACCACCGAGCCAGACTGCTGGTCAGCCATTCGGGTATCGGCTTGACTATCCACATCGCGATACACCAAAGGAATATTATAAGTGTGACTTTGCCGTTGGCCTCAAGGCCTTCAAACGGCACGAGCGAAAGCAGAAATGCCGCGAGAGTTATTATTGCAGTCTCAAGCAGCCACTTCCACCTTTGGAATGTACTGTCATTTGCCTTGCTGTTCAAATCTCTCTCCTCCTCCGTTTAGTCCGGGCGGACGGCGGGCTCAAGTGTCCGCAGTATTCCCCCCAGCTTCTCATCTTCCTCCCTAACAAGTTCCACGACCTGACCCGGCGTATAAGCTATTCTCACCCCCGCTTCGCTTAATCTGGCGATCTTCGACTTCGCCGTTCCCGTGTTACCCGATACTATTGCGCCCGCGTGGCCCATGTTCTTTCCTTCCGGAGCCTGAGTTCCGGCAATAAGGGACACTATGGGTTTCGGATATCCGGTCCTGGTGATGTACTCTGCCGCCGCTTCTTCGCTTCCGCCTCCAATCTCACCGATCATCACGATGAGCTTTGTGTCTTCATCTTCTCTGAACAGTTCAAGCGCCTCGGTGTGGTTCATGCCGATTATCGGTCTCCGCCTATCCCTATGCACGTCGAAAGGCCGTATCCGGCGTATGTAAGATTCGACGAATTCTCATGCGTGAGCGTGCCGCTCCTGGATATGAGCCCGATATGGCCCCGGCCGTAGATATTGCCGGGCATTATGCCGACTATCCCTTTCCGGGCGAAATTACGCCGATGGTGTTGGGGCCCACTACTTTCAGCCCTTTCTTCCGCGCAGCTGTAATGACGTCCAGCGTATCCTGCACCGGAGTCCACTCCGCCAGCAGAACGATGAGCTCTATCCCGGCCTCTACGGCCTCCAGCCCCGCCTCCCTTATGTGCCGGCGGGCGTGAGAATGAGCGTGGCGTTTATCTCCGGGTGCTCGGCAACGGCTTCCGCAACGGTGTTGTAGACAGGCAGGCCTTCGACCTTCTGTCCGCCTTACCGGGCGTCACGCCGCCCACCAGGTGGCCTCCGTAGTTGAGTATCCGCTTGGCATGCACCTGCCGCCATTGCCGGTTATGCCCTGTATTATCAGGTAAGTATTCTCATTGACAAGCACGCTCATCTTCTTTCCTCCAGCTCGCTCACCATCAGTTTGACCAGGTCGTCGGTCGTTCCGAATCCGACATACGGCACGCCGTGTTCCTCAAGTATCTTCCAGCCGGCTTCCTGGTCGTTTCCGCGCACCTTGACGACAACGGGGATATCGCGGTCCCCCAGCTCCTCCAGGCCCTCAAGTATCCACGACACCATCTCAGGTGTGGTATACATGCCGCCAAAGCCGTTGATGATTATGCCTCGCAACGCCTTGTTCTGGAGCAGCAGCCGCACCGACAGCCTGACACATTCGGCGTTCATCCTAGAACCCAGGTCCGTGAAGTCGTAGGGGTCAAGTCCAAAGTAACGGACTGTGTCCAGGGTGGTCATGCCGAGGCCCGCGCCGCTTACGACCAGGCCTATGGTCCCGCCGCTGTCCACCTCCACGTAGGATATGCCCGCGTCCCTGACTGCGTTGACAAGCGGGTCCTCGTCCTTCTCACGCGGGATAAGGGTGAAGTCGCCGTGCCTGTACAGGGCGCTGCCGTCTATTACAACTTTTGAATCCGCCGCCGTCAGGCTTCCGTCAGACAGCTCCGCAAGCGGATTTATCTCCGCGGTCGTGGCGTCGCACTTCCTGTAGAGCTCATACAGCTTTTCGGCTATCTCTGCGATCGCCGCCGCAGTCTTCTCCGAAACGCCCATGCCGGCGATGGATGCGGCCAGCTCTTTCCGGCACACTCCGTCCGTTACGTCCAGCCTGAGCAACCTTTCCGGGGCCTCCCGGGCTATCTGCTCTATGTCCATGCCCCCGTCGGCGGAGTAGAGCAGCACCCGCTGCCTTTTCACGCTGTCCAGGGTTATGCTCAGATAGTGCTCATGGGCTATGTCCAGCACCGGGACGGCCAGGACTCCCGCCGCGGCGCTGCCGCCTATCGTCATACCCAGCAGGCGCTTGACTGCGGAATCCAGTTCTTCCCTGGTGTTGACCTTGACTATGCCCCCCGCTTTGCCGCGCTTTCCTGAAAGCACCTGCACCTTCAGTACACAGGGCGGAGCAGCCTGCGCAGCGTCTTCCTCCTGAGAATAAGTATGCCGCATCTGTCGGGATGCCAAAGTCTCTAAACAGTCTCTTCCCTTCAGCCTCATATAGGTCCATCAATCAATACCTCGCTCATAACCCGCCCTGAGGGCCGCCACATTCTGTTCATAAGCCTTCGAAGGAAGCTCCGAAGCTATTGCCTGCTCCAGGGAGCTGAACTTCACGTCTCCCAATTTGGCGGCCATAAAGCCCATCATCACCACGTTGAGCATGAAGGGCCGGAACTGATGCTCCGCTATGTAGGCCGCGTCTATGGCGTACACTTTCTGGGGCAGGTCTGCATAGACCTCCTCGCCTATGAAAGTGGAGTCCACGAAAACCATGGCATCTTCCTTGGCCTTGGGCAGGTACTTTTTCAGCGCCAGCTCGTTAAACGCCACGAGCACATCCGCCTTTTCAACCTCGATGTAGTCTATGGGCTCGTCAGACACTATCAGGCTGGACTGGCTGGCTCCGCCTCGCGCCTGAGCGCCGTAGCTCTGAGTCTGGGCGATCTCATAACCCTCGCTGATACCGTATGCGTTCGCCAGGAGCACAGACAGCATTATCACGCCCTGCCCGCCCGAGCCGGTGATTATAATATCCTTGCGCATCGTCAATCCTCCGTTTTATCCTGAACGTCGATGCAGAGGTCCGGGCAGAGCCTTTCACACATCCTGCACCCTATGCACTTTTCCGCATCAGCCACGCAGGGCACGCGATACCCGCTCGCGCTCCGCTCCTCGCTCATGGCCAGAACCTTTTTCGGGCAAAAGTGGACGCAAATACCGCAGCCCTTGCACCATTTCTTGTCTATGACTATTGTCATTTTGCGCTCCTTTCCCCCATTATCCGGTCCATATTGTCCAGGAATGTCGGCTTGGAGACGTTTATGAACGTACCCAGCCGGCCGGTAGTGTTCATGATATCCGGGGTCTCGCCCGGTTTGAGGGGAGTGTAGGTCTTTTTGAACATATCCATGATCTCATAGCCCGAGTCCGTGCCGAACATGTTCCTGCCCGCGCCGGTGGGACACTGGCTCACGATCTCGACCACCGAGAAACCTTTGTGCTGCATCGCCTCGACCATGGCCTTCTCTATCTGGACGGGATGCGCTGTCGTCCACCTGGCAAAGTATGTCGTTCCCGCCGCTATGGCAAGCCGCCCGACGTCAAACGGCTCCTCCTCGTTTCCGTAGGGAGAGGTCTTGGTCTTGCCGTCCAGAGGTGTGGTGGGGGCCTTCTGCGCGCCCGTCATGCCGTATACAAAATTGGTCAGCTGGACGCAGGTGATGTCGATGTTTCTCCGGGCCGCGTGAATGAGGTGGTTTCCTCCGATGCCCACGTTTTCGCCGTCGCCGGTGAAAGCGACGACCAGTTTGTCGGGCCTGGCTATTTTCACGCCCTCGGCAAATGCGATGGAGCGGCCGTGCAGGCACTTGAACACATCAACGTCCAAATTCATGCCCATCCAGCGCCGCAGCCGCCGCCGGAGATTATGCCGATGTCCCCCTTCTGCACGTTCATCGTGTTCAGGGCCCGTATAAATGCGTTGAGGAATATTCCATAGCCGCAGCCGGGGCAAAAGATCTCAGGCAGGGTATACTCCCTTATATACTTCTTGAACAGTTCTTTCATTTGCCCAGCACCTCCCTTACCTTGTCGCACAGCTGCTCCGGCGTGAACAGGGCACCTCCGAGTATGGATGCGGAGCTTACCTTGTCTATGCCCGCCAGGCGCTGGATCTCCCGGACATACTTGCCTATGTTCATCTCCGGCACCACGATATGCTCCGCTTTGGAGCAGAAGCTGTTTATCTGCTTCTCCGGCACGGGCCAGATGGTGTTCAGCTTCATGCAGCCGGCCTTTATACCTCTTTCCTGAGCTTCTCAACCGCGGATATTGCGGGCCTGAAAACGCTGCCGTAGCAAATTATGCCGACTCCATGTCGTCCTCGTAATACGTTCTCACGTCGCTGATGGCATCAGCGTTTTCGGTTATTTTCATGTTCAGCCTGCGGACGAACGCGGCGCTCTCCTCAACGTTGCCGCCGACGCTCTTGCCCCTGTAATCGTGGCAGGTGATGTCCCACGCGGCGTTGCTGCCTCGAAAAAGCTGACATGCGGCGGGACAAGGTCCTCTCCCGCTTGAGCCAGTATTCCACGGGGCCGTTCACCTTGTTGTCAAAGACCTCTACCTCTTCAGGTATCACCAGCTTCTCTCTCAGGTGACCTATTATCGCGTCGCTCAGAATGACTACGGGCGTCATGTACTTGTCCGCCAGCTCAAAAGGCCTTGATGGTGAAGTCAAACGACTCCTGTACCGAGGAGGGCAGATGGCTATGAGCTCGTAGTCGCCCTGCGAGCCGTAACGTGCCTGGTATACGTCCATCTGAGACGGCATTGTAGCCTGTCCTCCGGCCGGGCCGCCGCGCATCAGGTACGCTATCACAACCGGCCTCTCAATGCAGGCCGCGGCGCCGAGGCCCTCGGTCATCAGGCAGAAGCCCGGCCCTGAGGTCGCAGTCATGGCCCGGTCCCCGGCAAGGCTGGCGCCTATACATGCGCAGATGGAGCCCAGCTCGTCCTCCATCTGTATATAGTACCCGCCCTCTTCCGGAAGCCTCAGCGCGGCGTGCTCGGCGATCTCCGTCGCCGGGGTGATGGGATACCCGGCAAAGAATTTGCAGTTTGCTGCTATCGCGCCCTCCATCATGGCCACGTTGCCCTGGACTATGGACATCCCGGCATTCTTAAGTTTTTTTCGCAATTGGCACACTCCCTTCCGTCTGCTCAAAGCCCGTTCACTATGTTCTCCGGCCGGCCGCCCTCCAGCACCTTAAGCGCGTTAAGGCAGGAGAAACGGAAAAGCTCCCTCATGAGCTCGACCGTGGAAGACCCGAGGTGAGGAGTAATGATCAGGTTCACACCCTCAAGATGCAATATGGGCGCATCTGCCGGGAGCGGCTCCGGATAAACCACGTCAAGCGCCGCGCCCCATATCTCGTGGTTTTTGAGAGCCTCAACCAGCGCGTCCTGGTCTACGCACTGCCCCCTCGCGTCATTGATAAATATCGCCGTGTCCTTCATAAGCTTAAACTCGGCCTCGCCTATCATGTGATAGGTGCTCTTGTTGAGAGGCACAAGCAGGAACACCACGTCCGCCGTCCTGAGCAGGGTCTCGAAATCGACGTATTCAACGCCTAGCTCCTTTTCAAGCTCCTCAGGCATCCGCACGACATCATAATAGATGCCTTTCATTCCCATGCCGCGGGCCTTTTTCAGGACCGCCC
>ENA-OQEN01000690-OQEN01000690.1-human-gut-metagenome-genome-assembly--contig:-NODE-690-length-14266-cov-2.955159_pt1 | contig 14266 bp, 21 predicted proteins | sample MGYA00242791_ERZ504627 | MGnify/ENA primary metagenome ERZ504627 (study PRJEB26092, sample SAMD00036316) | human gut metagenome | host: Homo sapiens | study: EMG produced TPA metagenomics assembly of... | reverse complement strand
GACTCGCCGATCAAGTTGATGAAACAGCAGCATTCGACTGATGGGAAAGACCATTTTCATGCAGCCGGTAACAATTATGGCTGCCAACTCTGGTCAGGAAGGATATGTCGAATTCAGCGATCATATTATTACGGCAGACTGGTCGGTTACGGCAGATTCTCTTTGCAAACAGCATTTACTTGCAACGATGCCCAAGGAGAAAAGCACAATGCTGCTGTATAACGTGTTCTCGGATTATCTGATTTTTGGCGGCAGCCGTGAAGTTGCTGAAATCCCGTGGTCGAGCATTGAAATTCTTACTCGATATGATTCTGCCAATGAAATAGAAGATTTGGAGGAATGGTCAGAGTACATAGAAGCCAGCAATCTCTTTTCTGAACTGTTCAGCTATAAAGCCAACCTGCTAGGAGAAAACTTCGTCTTGAAAGCAGTTTATCAGTATCTGAAAATCCCGGCTCCAGAATGCAATCAAATAGAATTTCTTTATAGATTGGGGGAATAAGAATGCTAACAGTTGATAAGCTTTCCAAGAGCTTCGGTAAGAAAACCGTTCTTGATAATATTTCTGTTCAGCTAACGCATGGAGTTTATGGCTTGCTTGGCCCAAACGGTTCTGGGAAAACAACCTTTATGCGGTGCGTTGCAGGAATTTACCGTTATAATGGAAGAATCATTACACCTTCCAACGTGGGGTATCTTCCTCAAAAATTTGGAGCATTTCGGGAACTCACGGTTTATGAGGTTCTGGAGTATTTTGCAGAATTGAAAGGAATACCCTCCAATCGCCAAGGAAAGGACATTCATGACTGCCTGGAAGATGTAAATCTTTGGGAGCGCCATTCTGATAAGGTAAAAACACTGTCCGGCGGAATGATCCGGCGGCTTGGTGTTGCACAAGCCCTGCTTGGGAATCCCGAACTAATCCTTGTTGATGAACCTACCGCAGGACTTGATCCTGAAGAAAGACTGCGCTTCAAAAATCTGATTTCTCAACACCGAGAGGACTGCACGATTTTGATTTCAACACATATCGTGGAAGATGTTGAAGCTCTTTGCGACCATATAATCATACTGTCACACGGGAAAAGTATTTGCCAGGACACGCCGGAAAATATACGGAAGGCTGCAATGAAGCATGTGTGGCATGTTTCAGAGAAAAGGCAGAAAGAACTGACTTCTCCATACTACATCCTGCGCAGGGAGCAAATTGATGGGGAAGCATACCTGCGTGTGCTTTCCAACGAAGAACAACCCGGCAAATCGATTCAATCGACACTTGAAGATGGATATATAAATATAATAAGGGGGATACGATGAGGCTGCGTTTGAAATTGTTACGCATTATTCTGCGTAATTGTAAGCCCCTGTTCTTCATTCCTATCATTATCGCATACTGCCTGCTGCCGGGCGTGTCTGCTTTCAAGTATTTTTATGTTGATCCCTCAGAGGCGCGCAGCACTTTTATTTATATGACACAAGTGTTTATTCCTTATGTGGACTGCTTTGGCCGATGGGATATCTCCATGTCTGGGTAGAAGGCGACGGGTGTGAAGCGCTTCGTGCCTGCGCAAAATACCACAAAACTTGTGTTGGCGAATTGCTTCTGCTTTGTTCAGCTTATTTGCTGATGGTCTTTCCCACAATTGCATTTGCAGTAATCATGTTCCATCTATCCTGGCTGGAATATATGCGTCTTGCATTGCAGTTTAGTATTATAATCAATTTCCTCTATTTCATGATCATGCTGCTTAAAAATGTGACGATAGGTGCATCCCTGTTGTAGCATATCTCCTACTTTGCTTTTATATTTCAGGGTCAGCCGATTTTGCGTCATTTTCGATTATCGCGCCGAATTTGGCCCGCAGAATTTTCAAATTGGAACACCTTGCTTGTGGTTTTTTCATCGTCTTTGCTTGGCCTGCTGCTTGGGTATCTGCTGGACAGATTTTGGTATAAATACTTATGATGGTCAGGACACTGGTATGTGCATCCTTTGGCGATTCGGTCAAAGTCCTTCCACAATAATCCGATGCCGTTTGGTCAGATATTCTGTCTTTTCTGCGATCGTCCGCCTAATCTTCTCTTGGAGTCCATTGGAACATCCGTTACTGTATTATAGAGCCAGCAAATAAGTTATGGGAAAGACCTTCCACTGCTGGAGACAATATGGACATCAATCCACTTCATTGCAGCTGACCTATAATTTACAGGAACAAGCTCCAGCAAAGGAGGAAAATATGGCACTTACAAACCGCACGCTCATCCTGTTCAAATACTTCTGGGAGACCACGGACGAAGCGCACCCGGTCTCCCTTGCGGACATCTCCGCCCATTTGAAGGAACACGGCATCACCGCCGACCCGCGAACGCTCCGCAGCGACATTGAACAGCTTGTGGAGTTCGGCGTGGATATAGTCAAAGAACGCAGAGTGCAGAACCTCTACCATGTGGCAACCCGGCACTTTGAAGCCCCGGAGGTCAAGCTCCTCATCGATGCGGTGCAGTCTGCGCGGTTCATCACGCCGGGAAAAAGCAAGGAGCTGGTCAAACGGCTGACGACCTTTGTCGCTCCCGGAGACGCCGCGCTGCTGGAACGGCATCTGTACATCGACAGCCGCGTAAAAGCTGTCAACGAGAGCGTCTACATCAGCGTAGACCGCATCCAGACCGCCATTGCAGAGCGAAGGAAAATCGCCTTCCGCTACTTCGATTACTCTCCCGCCAAGGAGCGCGTCCACCGGCACGACAGACGGATATACTTCGTTTCCCCGTATGCCCTGCTTTGGAATAACGATACATACTATCTCGTCGGTTTCCACGATTACCGGCAGCAGGTCGCAAAGTTCCGCGTTGACCGCATCGTTCAAATGGAGGTTACGGATGAAACCGCTGTAAAAAAGCCAAAGGGCTTTGACGTATCGGAATTCTTCACGCAGGAGTTCTCCATGCTCAACGGCGAAGAATGCAAGGTCAGGCTACTCTGCGAAAACCTCCTCATGAACAGTATCATCGACCGCTTCGGGGAGGATGTTTCCACACAGATCGTGGACGAGAGCCATTTCAGCGTGGAGGTGACGGTAAATCTCAGCAGCAATTTCTACGGCTGGGTATTCGCCTCCGGCGGAAAGATGAGGATCACTGCGCCGCAGGAAGCCTTAGACGGCTTTCAAAGGATGCTGGAGAGCTTCAGCGAACGGCAATCAGCCGATGAAACGCCCATCATATCCGTCGGTCAGGTTAAAAATTGAAGATTTTTCCCCGAAGGTGTGCATCCGATTGCACACCTTCTTTTTTCTCTTGACTTTCTCCGAGTTATGTGTATAATAGAGCTATCAGGAACTTTTGTTCCAGATAGGAGAAAAGTACAATATGAGAAGCAAGAGCGAGGAGCTTATGCTCCGCATCCAAGAATACATTGAAAGCTACTTTGAGCGGTATTCCTCTGTACCCACCGTTCGGGAGATCGCCGGAGCCATGAAGATCGCGGTTTCCTCCGCACACAGATACCTTGTGGCAATGGCGGAGAAGGATATGGTTTTCTACGAAAACGGTACGCTCTCCACACCGAAAATCAAGCGGATGAATCCGGCGGTTAGCGCCGCCGCCATTGTCGGCTCCATCCCCTGCGGCTCGCCGGAGGAAAAGGAAGCCCATGTGGAGGAATACCTGCCCCTGTCCGTGTCCTTCTTCGGCAAGGGGGACTTCTACGCCCTCCGGGCCTCCGGCAGTTCCATGGTAGATGCACAGATCGACGATGGGGATTTGGTTATCATTCGGCAACAGCACACCGCTCAGGTTGGGGAGATCGTCGTTGCCCTCACCGACGAGGACAAGAACACGCTGAAACGGCTCTTATATGACGACGACCGGCAGAGCTATTACCTCCACCCGGAGAATAAAGACATGGAGGATATCTATGTATCCGGGCTTCGGGTACAGGGCGTAGCCACCCATGTGATCAAAGCCCTTTGACGGAGGTATTGCCCATGCAGAAAAAATATGTGTCCGTCAACGCGGAGGTGGATACGGACGGCGTGATCCGCCCGCTTCTTATCCGCTGGCATGACGGCAGACAGTGGGAGGTGACAAAGGTGCTTCATACCTGTACTGCATTTCACGATGAGTTTGAAGGCGTCCGCTACACCGTCAAGATCGGTCGTGCGGTAAGATATTTGTATCGGGAGGGTCGGCGCTGGTATGTTGACCGCTCCCCATAGGAGGTGTTTGTGAGACATGAGGATTTTTTCCTATGAGGAACTCGACGAATTGGGTGAGGCTTGATCCGCCAATATCTCGGGAAGGAAGCGGAGCGCACCTGCTGCGTGGACATCGAGGGGTTCGTTACGGACTTTCTGAAGCTGCCCCTGCTGTACCGCAGCTTTGCCGAGGAGGACAGCGACAAGATCGGCTTCATTGCGGACGGCGTGACTCCTCTGCGCGTCTATGAGGGCGGAACCGTCGTCCGGCGCGTGTATCCCAGAGGAACCATCGTGATCGAGCGCTGCCTGCGGCGGGAGCACGAAAGCGGCAGGCGGCGCTTCACCATAAGCCACGAGTGCGCCCACTACATCATGGACAGGGCGAAATAAGAATTAACTTCGCGCAAGAAATTAACAGTGCGCCCACTACATCATGGACAGGGCGGTTCCCTCTGCTGCTTTCCACAGAGAGTTTGATAACGAGCACATCTACTCTCAGGAGGACTTCAAAAACCTGTTCAGCTTTCGGGAAACGCAGGTCGATCGCATGGGCGCAGCCCTTCTGATGCCCCGCTTCATGGTTCGCAATGCAGCGGCCATGCACGGATGCACAGACCGCATCCCCGTATATGGGGACAGCGTTCTGCGGACGGCGGACAAGCTCCTGATCAAACAGATGGCCAACGCCATGGGCGTGTCCTTCTCCGCCTTTCTCATTCGGCTGCGGGAGCTGGGCTGTCTGTGTTACCGCCCGCTGGCAGAGTACATCACGGAGGAAATGGGGCTGGGACAGGACGGTGGCGCAGGATGAGAAAAGCAAGCGCCCCCCGTAAGCTCTCGCCGGATGTGTCACGCAGGCTGTCCGATTCCCGCAGGCAATCCGCCGCGCTGACCCTCCGGGAGATCCACTGCCCCTTTTGCAGCTTTCTGGTGGAGAAGGTGTTCTCCGACGCAGCGGGACACAAAATGGTCTACTGCCGAAAATGCAAGTCGGAGTATCCCATCAATCTGGGCTGCTTCCGCAGGATGAAGGCGAAACAGGCCGTCTGCCGCCTGCTTTCCGGAAAACCGAGGCAGAAACGATAAACTGAATACAAAAACCGACTTTTAATCGAGCAAGCGGAGAGAATCAGATTCGTTCTGAGGAGACTGCCAAGCGCCGTACAAAGTCAGACTGAACCGGTAAATGGGTTCGGTCTGCTTTGACGGCGCTTTTTTGCTGCCCGATTTCTTTGTACGGCGTTGAAAGTCCTTTCCCGGCTTGGCTCGGGAAGGGACTTTTCCATGAAACGCCGCTTTGAACAATACATCTGCCGCTACCCGTGAGCTCCGAATTTGATTTCACCCAAATTCAAAAATTCAAAGGAGATCACGGCATGAAAACATTAAAGGAGTTCGATTACGACCTTTGGGCAATCGAGGAAAACGGAAGAAAGAGATATTTCGCCAGAATCAAGGCCACCGGCGAGGAAACGGAGGTCAGCCTTGAGGTGATGCGGCTGCTGCTCCGTCAGGAAAAGCAGATGCGCCGGGAGTACGCAAAACAGCAGACCCTCGGGCCGGTTCTGAGCCTTGACGCCATCCGCGACGGCGGAAGCATGGACGAGTCCGCATGGCTGCTGGATACGCGGCAGCACATCGACTCCGAGGTGCTCACGGCAGAACTCACAGACGCATTCTGCAAAATGCTGACGGACAGCCAGCGTTCGATCTTTACGGAATGCCTCATTGAGGGGAAAAGCCAGACTGCGTATGCTGCGGAGCACGGCATCAGCGTCCCTATGGTCAACAAGCAGATTCGCGCCATCCGGGGAAAGGCAAAAATATATTTTTCCTGATGGTTAAAATTCCTCAAAAAAATGTCCATTGAAAGGTGAGAGGACAAATCTCACCGCAAGGGATACGGAGATTCAGTTTTCTCAGAGCCGCAAGGCTCAGCGAACCTTGAAAACTGAATATCCAGGCATCAGGCACATTCCCAACGCTATGGCTGAACCCCTGAGCCGCTTTCGTGAGTGCGCCACGACCTCAGAAATGAGCGAGCGATACAACTTACACGATAAAAGCCGGGCTGCTCCCGGTGGAGGCGACGACAGGTGTTGGGGACAATGATACTTCCGTAATTCGCGGCCCGGCCACAAGGAAGGCGGGGAGGTTCGATTCCTATGGAGCGGTGCAGCACACCGCCGCCTGATGCTCTCCCTGCTCTCGGGGCGTCGAGGACAAATAGAGAGCGTACATACCCGAAAAACCAAAATGGCAAAAGACAAGGAGACGCAATATGAACGCACAGGACAGATACAACAACGAGAGATATACGGATATGACCTGCTTTCTCGCTTTGAGGAATATCGAAAGAAAGGAACGGAGAAGCCGCATGAAGGAAAACTGGATTTACCGCAGGGGCGACGTGTACCTTGCCAACCTCGACCCCTACATAGGCTCCGAGCAGGGCGGCACCCGCCCTGTGGTCGTCCTGCAAAACAACACCGGCAACTACTACTGCCCCACGCTGATCGTCGCGCCCATCACGTCCAAGTCCGGCAAGAAGCCGTCCCAGCCCACCCACTACTACGCCGAGCGCATCCACGGGCTGGAGCTTCCCGGCATGGTGCTGCTGGAGCAGATCAAGACCATCGATAAGCGGCGCGTGAAGAAGTACCTGGGCAGGATGACCCGGCAGCAGATGGATGAGATCGGGGAAGCCATCGAGGAAGCTCTCGGGCTGTACGTCCCCGAAGAAATGGAGGCTCCGTAATGAAGTCCACGCTGCCGGCTGTCCCGGATCCATACGTCATAACCATGTAATAACCCAAGCGAGGAGGTATGGCATGGACGCATATACGGCATCCGATATGGATGTTCGCACCGTTGACCACAATACGCTGGTGGATATCCGCGACGTAAAGGTCAACACGGCGCTGCCCAAGCGGGAGCGTATTTTGGATTTCATCCGTCAGATCGGCAACCCCTACTGCTACCGGCATGGGAAATATGTGGTCAGGGTCAGCTTCGCCGATACGGATGTTTCATTGGAGGATAGACTGGAAGCATATATCCGCACAAGCTGATCCTGCGACATCCTCGACAGTCCTGCGCAACGCAGGGTACAATTTTGGAGGAAAGGAGCTGGCAATATGCAACACAACACCGAAACAAAAATCTGGAACGCCACGCTTTACCTCCGGCTGTCGAGGGACGATGGGGATAAAGAGGAATCCAACAGCATCACCGGGCAGCGGGAGCTGCTGCGGGACTTTATCCGAACCCGCCCGGAGCTTCGGGAATACGCCGTCAGGATCGACGACGGCTTCACGGGCTCCAATTTCGAGCGGCCGAGCTTTAAGAAAATGCTGGAGGACGTAAAGGCGGGACGCACCAACTGCATCATCGTGAAAGATCTTTCGCGCTTTGGCCGTAATTATCTGGACGCTGGCGAATACATCGAGAAGATATTCCCATTTTTAGGCGTGCGGTTCATCGCCGTCAACGACAACTACGACAGTCTCGGCGGAAAAAACGCTTCGGACGAGCTTATCATTCCGTTCAAAAACCTTATAAACGAAGCCTACTGCCGGGATATTTCCGTGAAAGTCCGCACCCAGCTTGAGGTCAAGCGCAAGAGCGGCCAGTATATCGGCGCATTTGCCGTGTACGGCTATCTGAAAGACGAAACAGACAAAAACCGTCTGGTGGCAGACGAATACGCTGCGGACGTCGTGCGGGATATCTTCAAATGGAAGCTGGAGGGCATGAGCCCGCAGGATATCGCCGCCCGATTGAATCACAGCGGCGTGCTTTCGCCCATGGAATACAAAAAATCGCTGGGCATGAGGTTTGCCACCTCCTTCAAGGCGAACCCGCAGGCGGCATGGTCGGCCAACGCCGTGCTCCGTATCCTGAAAAATCCGGTCTACACAGGCATACTCATTCAGGGAAAAGAAACCACACCCAGCTACAAGGTGCGAAAGCGCGTCACAAAGCCGGAAAGCGAATGGGCAATCGTTTCGGACGCCCACGAAGCCATCATTGAGCGCCGGGACTTTGACAGCGTACAGAAGGCGCTCTCGTTGGATACCCGCCGCAGCCCCGGCGACAGCGCGGTGCAGCTTTTCAGCGGGATGGTGTTCTGCGGCGAGTGCGGCGCAAGCATGGTGCGCAAGACCGTCCTCCGGGAAGAAGAAATACGTCTACTACGTCTGCGCCGCCCACAAGCAGGATAAATCCTGTTCGCCCCACCGGATGCGTGATGAAGCGCTGGAGCAACTGGTTTTGGACACGGTAAAGCAGTATATCCGGGACGTGGTTGATCTGGACGATATTCTTGCCATGACGGATACCGCCCCCCTGAGAACCGCAGAAGCCCAGAAGGTACAGCGGCAGCTTGACAAAAAGCGCTTGGAATATGAGCGGCTCCAGAAGCTGCTCATGTCCCTGTATGAAAGCCTTGCCGACGGGATCATCGACCGGGACGAATACGCAAGGCTCAAGCAGAATTACGCAGGACGCTGCGCCGAGTGCGAAAAACAGATGGACGCCTTGCAGGAGACCCTTACGCAGATCAGGTAGCACGGCGGCGAGCACCGGGAGTGGATGGCGCAGTTCAGAAAGCACCTGAACATCACGGAATTGGAGCGCAGCATCGTTGTGGCGCTGATCGACCGCATCCTTATTTACAGGGACAACCGCGTGGAAGTCCGCTTCCGCTTTGCGGACGAATTTGCATGGCAGACGGATATTCTCAGAAGATCACAAATACGGGAGGTGGTATAAGTGGCAAGAACGAAACGAAAGACAAACCTGGTCATTCCGGCGGCGGAATCTCCCGCACAGGCGCAGAAGCAATACCGCGCTGCCGCCTATGTCCGCCTTTCCGTGGAGGACAGCGGCAAACCCGGCGCGGATACCATAGAGGGGCAGAAAGCGCTGCTGACTTCTTTTATTAAAAGCAGCTCCGATATGGAGCTTGCAGCCCTGTTTTGCGATAACGGACGAACCGGCACGGACTTTGACCGTCCTCAGTTTGAAAAGATGATGGAGGAAGTACGCAAAGGCATATAGACTGCATCGTGGTCAAAGACCTGTCCCGCTTTGGCAGAAACTACAAGGAAACCGGCAACTATCTGGAGCGAATTTTCCCGTTCCTGGGCGTTCGTTTTATTGCCGTCAACGACGGCTTCGACACCCTCACCGCCCAGCGGGGCGCGGATGGTTATCTGGTTCCGCTGAAAAATCTCATTAACGAGGTTTACAGCAAGGATATTTCCAGGAAGTCCGGCTCCGCGCTGGCGGCGAAGCAGAAAAACGGAGATTTCATCGGCGCGTGGGCTCCCTACGGTTACCGCAAACAACCGGATAATCCCCACAAGCTGGAGCCGGACGAAGCGACGGCTTCCGTTGTCCGGCAGATATTCCGGTGGCGAGCCGGGGGCGTGAGCGTCACGCAGATTGCAAGGCGGCTCAACGATTCCGGCGTACCATCCCCCTCCGCCTACCTGCACAACACCGGGGTATGCAAAACGGAGAAATATAACGGCGTTAGCTGGTATGTTCAGACGGTCAAGAACCTTCTGTCCCGGCAGGTGTACATCGGACACATGGTGCAGGGAACAAAGCGGCAGTCCTTTTACGAAAACCGGGGGCAGTACAAGAAGCCACGAGAGGAATGGATCGTCGTGGAAAACACCCACGAGCCGCTGATTGACCGGGAGACCTTTGATAAAGTGCAGGAGCTTGCCCGACGCAAAAATGCAGAATACTTTGAAAACCTCGGCAGATTCACGCATCTGGAAAACACCGAAAACATCCTCAAGGGGCTGGTCTGCTGCGCCGACTGCAAGCGTCCGCTGGTGCGGTACAAGAATGTGAGCCACGAAAAAAAGCTGTGGTACACCTTTATCTGCCCGACCCACGCCAACGACATTGGCAGCTGTCCGCTGAAAAACATCCGGGAGGACGCACTGTTCCCCATGCTCCTGCAAGCCATTCAAACCCAGATCGCCCTTGCCGCCGATATGGAGGCGCTCATCCGCAGGGTGAACAGCTCCCCCAAATACAGAAAGCAGACCGCAACGCTGCAAGGCAGGCTGGACGCCGCGAAAAAGGCGCTCAAGCGCTGCAACGGCCTGTATGACAGCCTGTATCAGAGCTATGTGGATAAGCTCATGACCGAGCAGGAGTATATGACGCTGAAACGCCGCTACAAAGCGGAAGCCGAGGAAGCGGAGCGGCTGATCGAAGCTCTGACCCGCCGGCAGGCGGCTGAAGCGGCGCACACGCCGGAAAACCTGTTCCTTGCGGCCTTCGGCAGCTTCCGGGGCGCGGATGCTTTGACAAAAGAAATGGCGCAGGCGCTGATTGAGCGCGTGTATGTGGCCGGTGACAGCAATATCGAGATCGTGTTCCACTACCGGGACGAATACAAGGAGCTCTGTACATATCTGGAAGGGAGGAAAACTGACGCATGAGAACGGCGATGTATCTTGCATATCCAGCAAGGATGAGGATTTGCGAACCGGCGAAAAGAACGAATCCGAGAGCATATCCAACCAGCGCAGCCTCCTCCGGGAATATGTATCCCGGTCATGCGGAGCTGGCCGGCTCTGAAATACTGGAGTTTTGTGACGATGGCTGGAGCGGTACGAACTTCGAGCGTCCCGCTGTGAAGGCGCTTTTGGAGCAGGTCAGGCGCGGGCAGGTAAATTGTATCGTGGTCAAAGACCTATCCCGCTTTGGCCGTGATTACCTCACCCGTGGGCGACTACATCTCCGCGTGTTCCCGTTCCTCGGTGTGCGCTTCATTTCCGTCAATGATGGTTTCGACAGCAGCAATCCGTTAGACATCGACAGCCTCGATACTTCGTTTCGGACGCTGATCTACGACCTGTACAGCCGTGACCTCTCCCGCAGGGTCAAAAGCGCAAAAAAGGCCAGAGCCGAACGCGGGGCGTTTCTCAGCCCCTATGCGCCTTACGGATATGTCAAAGACCCGGAGGACAAAAATCATCTTCTGGTAGATGCCGAATCCGCCGAGGTGATACGGCGCATCTTCCAAATGGCGGCAGATGGCGCGAAACCATGGCAAATCGCGGCGGCGCTGAACGGAGACGGCGTAAGCTCTCCAAAGAACTATAAAGTAGAGGCAGGCTGCACAAGAACACCGTGCGCAGTATCCAGGAGGAAAACTTCTGGACGGCCAATCTGGTCGCAAAATTCCTGCGGGACGAGCGGTATATTGGAAAGACGGTGTACGGCAAGCGAAGCGGGACATTGTAGGCAGCACCCACACAGTCAAAATCTCCCGCAATGATTGGGTTATCGTCCCCGACAGGCACGAGGCCATCGTGCCGGAGGCGCTGTTTGAGAAAGCGCAGGCTTGTATGCGGGAGTACCGGGAATATGAAGCTGCGTCCGGCAGCGGCAATCCGCTGAAACGCAAGGTGATTTGCGGCGTATGCGGTCACGCCATGCAGTGGGACAATAAGAAGAACGGCTCCTACCGCTGCGTCACGAAACGGCTGAATACCGGCTTTGACTGCTCGGAGGAAAGAGTCCCGGAGGCCGATATTCTGGAAGCCGTGGTTGATGCCATACAGGTCTACGCTCAATACGCCGTCAGCATAGACCGGCTTCTGCAAACAAGACAGGAGCAGCGGCTGCTCGACCGCAAACAGGCGCAACGTCGGTTACAAACGCTCCAAAGCCGGAAAGCCCGGCTTGACGAGCGACTGCAAGACCTCTATGAGCGGCTGGTGGAGGGCGAAATCTCCCGCGAGAGCTTCGCCGCGCAGAAGAAAGCTCTGACGGCGCAGGCAGAGGAAATCTCCCGCACGGTCTTGGAGCTGGAGCGCAAAATAAGCGGCAGCGACGATAAGGGTAATGCTGTGATCGAGCAATTCAAGAGCTATGCCGGGATTACGGCGCTGACCAGGGAAATCTCAATCGAGCTGCTGCAATCCGTCACCATCTACCCGGACGGCGCATGGATATCCGGCTGAACCTTGCCGATGAGATTGAAACTCTGCTGGAAACCTTGCGCCGGGAATCCTGTACGGCGTGAGTTTATTAGTCCTTTCTGTACAGCAGCCGAAGACGGTTATACCGGCACGAATTTCAACCGTCCATCTTTTCAGAAAATGATTGAGGATGTCGAAATGGGCTATGTGACAGCGGTCATCGTCAAGGATATGTCCCGGCTTGGCAGAGATTATCTCGGTGTTTGATACTACACAGACACCTTCTTCCCGGAACACAATATCCGTTTCATTGCGGTGAATGACTGCGTAGACAGCGATGACGGCGAAAATGAGCTTGCCCCATTTCGAAATGTGATGAACGAGATGTACGCCCGGGACATCAGCCGCAAGGTGCGGTCTGCCCATCGTATCCGGGGCAATTCCGGCGAACCGCTGGGCCAGCCGCCCTACGGCTACAGGAAAGACCCGCTGAACAAAAAGCACTGGATCATTGACCCGGAGGCCACTCAGGTGGTGCGGGACATTTTTCGTATGTGTCTGGAGGGTAAGGGCAACGACACCATTGCCCGCATTTTACAGGAAAATGGGATTCTCAACTGCACGGCGTACTGGCACGAAAAAGGCATCGGCAGGGGCGGCAAAAAGACGCAGCCAAACCCTTACCGATGGAAAAACAGCACCATTCGTAAAATCCTGACCCAGCAGGAATACTGCGGCGATGTGATCAATTTCAATACCTACTCTAAATCCTTCAAGGATAAGACCCGCATCGATAACCCGGAAGAAAACTGGGTCATCTTCAAGGATGTTCACGAGCCGATTGTCGACCAGGACACCTTTGAGCAGGTACAAAAGAAGATCATCAAGCGGACAAAGCGCCGTGCGCCGAAATCGGAGAATGGCGAAAAGAGCATCTTTTCTGATCTGCTGTACTGCGCCGACTGCGGTCACAAGCTGTGGTATCACGTCAACACCATCAATAAGAATATATGCTTTTTCTCCTGCTCCAACTATGTAAAAGACTACCGTGGCAGTTGCCCGACCCGGCACAATGTGCGGGCGGACGCTATCGAGCAGGTGGTAAAGCTGGAGCTACAACGAATGGCGCAATTTCTGCGGGACGACGAGCCAATGTTCGCCGACCTTCTGGAATGCAAGTCCAACCGGGAAATCGCAGAGGAAAAGAAGCACCTTGAGGGAGAGCTGCAAAAGGCACGGATGCGAACAGAAACCGTGTCCCGACTCTACAAAAAGGCCTTTGAAAAGAATGCGGAAGGGCTTCTTTCCGACGAGGGCTTCCTGCAAATTACCCACGAATACGATGTAGAGCAGCTTGCCTTGAAAGCGAAGATCCCACAGCTCCGGGAGCAAATTGCGGAGGCAGAACGGCAAGCGGCCAATAAGGACAAGTTTATCGCTGCCATCCGAAGTTTATGCAGATGGACGAGCTGACCGCACCGCTGCTGCGGGAGCTTATTGACCATATCGAGGTGTACGAAACGCAGGGCGTCGGAAAAAGTAGAACACAGCGCATCACAATTCACTACCGCTTTGTTGGGTACATCGACATCCCGGCAGTGCCTCTGACAAGCCATTATATCTCCGAAACAAGGCAGGGCGTGGCCGTGGAATATATCCCCGCATAACGAAGGAGAGCAGGCGAAATGCCTGCTCTCCAAAAGAAACATAAAAAATCGAGCGTTCATAACATCAAATCCGTTATGAACACTCGATATGGTGCGAGTGGTGATACAGCATTTTTCAAAAAACACAGTAATATCAATGGTTTTAGGACACCCGAACAGCGAAATTACTTGTATTCCGCCCTCTTGAAGCAGTCAATTTCAGCAGCTATTGCTCGGTTCATCTTCCGGTAAGGAGACGACATCCTTGCAATAATCAGTACATAGCGCGTCTGTTACCCAAAGTGGCGCTTGGGTCGGCAGGCGCGCTGTTTTATGCCCGGATGCGGGCGAAGGAGGTGTTATTGTGAAAGCATATGGGAAGTCGTGGGGCTACAACGTATATGACTGCCGGTACTGCCTGTACCGAAAGGGAAGCTAAAGGCTGCGTCTACCCGGACGGCTGCTG
>ENA-OQEN01000689-OQEN01000689.1-human-gut-metagenome-genome-assembly--contig:-NODE-689-length-14266-cov-10.455548_pt1 | contig 14266 bp, 15 predicted proteins | sample MGYA00242791_ERZ504627 | MGnify/ENA primary metagenome ERZ504627 (study PRJEB26092, sample SAMD00036316) | human gut metagenome | host: Homo sapiens | study: EMG produced TPA metagenomics assembly of... | reverse complement strand
CGGCGACCGGCAGGCGAACAGCGCGCTGCACGAGATCGCGAGGCAGAGGGTCATGCGCGACCCCGAGACCGCCGAGTACGCCGAGAGGGCCAGGGGGCGGGGAAAGAGCGACAGGGAGGTCATGAGGTGCCTCAAGCGCTACGTGGCCAGGGAGGCGTACCGGGCGCTGATGCACCCGCACGAGATCAGGAGGCCCGAGGACGCCTCGGAGCTCGTGGCGGCCAGGCGCGCGGCGAAGGTCAGCCAGGTGAGGGCGGCGTCCATATTGGGAACCAGCGAGAAGTACATCTCGATGCTGGAGAGGGGACAAAGGGAGCTCAAGCCCATAAGGAGGGCCTACGAGGCATGGGTCGAGGCCGGACTTCCGCTCGATTGGGACAGGCAGGCCTTCGAGGCCGAGCGCAAAAAGGATTCTAAAAAACACCTTGCCAAATAGGAGCGTCAGGACGCAAGAAGCCCTCGCCGCACGAAGTGCGCAGCGAGGGCTTCTTGCATGTCCGAGGACGTTTTGGGAGGTAACCCAAACAGCCCCGGCGATCCTGCGGGAGTTAAACCCCTTTAGAACTTATCGTGGAAGGTACGCGAAATGACCTCGTCCTGCTGCTCCTTGGTGAGAGTGTGGAAGTTCACGGCGTAGCCGGAAACGCGGATGGTCAGCTGCGGGTACTTCTCGGGGTGAGCCTGAGCGTCGAGCAGCGTCTCACGGTTGAAGACGTTGATGTTCAGGTGGTGGCCACCCTTCTCGGCGTAAGCGTCAAGCATGTGGACCAGGTTATCGGCCTGAGTCTCGGAAACTTCAGAAACCTTCATAATGTGTCTCCTTCGATTGATAGGCGCCGGCCGAAACCGGCGCACTAATCAGTAATCGTTATTGTTAGTATAGCACTAACAATAGTTACTCGCCCAGCTGATCAAGGTCGATATCGCCAAAGAACACCTGATCCTCTTTGCCGAGCGCACTCGGGATGATGGAGAAGGTGTTGGAGATGCCGTCCTGAGCATCGCGGAACGGGAGCTTGGAAACCGAAGACAGCGAAGCGATGGCGCCGTGGCTATCGCGCTTGTGCATGGGGTTAGCACCCGGGGCGAACGGCTGGCCAGCCTTGCGGCCGTCGGGCGTGGAGCCGGTCTTCTTACCGTACACGACGTTGGAGGTAATGGTCAGAACCGAGGTCGTGGGCACGGAGTTGCGGTAGGTATCGTTCATGCGGATGTACTCCATGAACTGGTGCACAACGTCGTGAGCGATCTGGTCGACGCGGTCGTCGTCGTTACCGTACTTGGGGAACTCGCCCTCGGTCTCAAAGTCGACGATGATGCCGTTCTCATCACGGACGGGGTGGACCTTGGCGTACTTGATGGCGGACAGGGAGTCAGCCACGACGGAAAGGCCAGCGATGCCCGTAGCGAACCAGCGGTGCACGTGCTTGTCGTGCAGAGCCATCTGGATGCGCTCGTAGCAATACTTGTCGTGCATGTAGTGAATGATGTTCAGCGAGTTGACGTACACGCCAGCAAGCCACTTCATCATGTCGTTGTACTTGGCCACAACGTCGTCGTAATCGAGCGTATCGCCCTCGACGGCGCGATACTTGGGGCGACCTGCTTCTTGGAGACCTCGTCAATACCGCCGTTGAGCGCGTAGAGCAGGCACTTGGCCAGGTTGGCGCGAGCGCCGAAGAACTGCATCTCCTTGCCAATGCGCATGGAGGACACGCAGCAGGCGATGCCGTAGTCGTCGCGTGGTAAACGCGCATGAGGTCGTCGTTCTCGTACTGGATCGAGGAGCTGGCGACAGAAGTCTTGGCGCAGAACTTCTTGAAGTTCTCGGGCAGACGGGTCGACCACAGAACGGTCATGTTGGGCTCGGGCTGGTGCCCATGTTCTCGAGCGTGTGCAGGTAGCGGTAGCTCATCTTGGTAACGAGCGTACGGCCGTCAACACCCATGCCGCCGATGGACTCGGTGACCCACTGCGGATCGCCGGTAAACAGGGCCTGGTACTCGGGGGTACGGGCAAACTTGACCATGCGGAGCTTCATGATGAAGTGATCCACGAACTCCTGAATCTGCTCCTCGGTGAAGGTACCGTTGGCAAGGTCGCGCTCAGCGTAGATGTCGATGAACGTGGAGGTACGGCCGATGGACATAGCGGCGCCGTTCTGCTCCTTAACGGCAGCGAGGTAGGCGAAGTACATCCACTGGATGGCCTCCTGCGTGTTGGTAGCAGGGTTGGAAATATCGAAACCATAGGTCTCGGCCATCATCTTGAGCTCGCCGAGGGCGCGGATCTGCTCCTGCAGCTCCTCACGGTCGCGGATGTTGTCGGCGGTCATGACCGTCGGGGTGGAAGCCTTCTGGGCCTCCTTGTCCTTAATCAGGTAGTCGACACCGTACAGGGCGACACGACGGTAGTCGCCGATGATGCGGCCGCGGCCATAGCCATCGGGCAGACCGGTGATGATGTGAGCCGAGCGGCAAGCACGCATCTCGGGGGTGTAAACATCGAAGACGCCGGCGTTGTGGGTCTTGCGCTCGAAGGTGTAGCGCTCGACAACGTTCTCGTCGACCTTGTAGCCGTGCTGGCTGGCGGCCTGGCAAGCGATGCGGATACCGCCGTTGACGTGCAGAGCGCGCTTGAGCGGCTTGTCGGTCTGGAGGCCGACGATGGTCTCCTTCTCGCGGTGGGCGTTATCGATGTAGCCAGCGGGGTGGCTCACGATACCCGTGACGGTCTTGGTGTCCATATCGAGGACACCACCCTGCTCGCGCTCCTTAAGCAGCAGGTCGAGAACCTCGCCCCACAGCTCCTTGGTACGCTCGGTCGGACCTACGAGGAACGACTCGTCGCCCTCGTAAGGGGTGTAGTTCTTCTGGATGAAGTCTCGGACGTCAACCTCTCCCGTCCAAATGCCTTCCTTGAAGCCTTCCCATGCCTCCTGCATTGTGTAACCACGCTCCTAGTTACGTGTAATGCGGCGCTCTCTCACACCGCTGCTTATTGAATTCTTGAATTTTCGGCTTGCACTACCGGCTTCTTCCGTTCTTCACCACATGTTGGTGCAGGGAAAAACGTTTGTCCACCTTGGAACTGCAACCCAAAACCCAAGATTTCACCCGTTTGAGAAGGATAACATAGCGACCCCCTTCATCAGGGCTGTTATATGTTTCTTTTTTTATATCATAAGGGCGTTTTTTACAAACCCGCAGGAAATGCGAGCGTGAACAACTACCGTTCACCGATTTGTTTAGTTTTTTCCTTGCCTTTGTACGACGTTCACTCTAGCTGTTATGTCAGCTTTAGCAGGGTAAAGTGCCTCTGAGTGGGCTTTAGGACGTGCTCAGAGATCTACCCCTAACTTTGCTGATACCGACGGTGTACGGAGGTCGCCTAAAAGTTGTTTTCTAGGCATGTCCCAAAATCTACCGTATAGGGTGCGCGTGCGGGGGTATCATCTTTCACCGAAAATAGTTTCTAGTGTTAGGGGTTTTCGGTGGAAGATACCGATTTCCGTGAACTTGGGCGTCAGCTCCTTACCGAGTTCGGCAGCATGCATCAGCGCATTTCGCGCTTTGCGGACAAAGCCCTCGGCGGCGAGATGGCGTCATGCGCGCCTCATGCTCGCTGGCGGTTCGCTCACGCCGAGCGAACTCGCCGATCGCGCCTGGGTCTCGAGCGCCCGCATCGCCAATATCCTACGCGCTCTCGAAGCCAAGGGCTGGGTCGAGCGCGAGCACTCAAAGACCGACCGTCGTCGCGTACACGTCACGGTGACCGACAAGGGATTCCAGGATCTCGAAATCAAACGACGGGAATTCGAGGAGCGCACCGCGGCCTTCCTCGAGCAGCTCGGCGAAACAGATACCCAAGAGATGGTGCGCCTTCTAAGACGTGCCAACGAAATTATCGACCGCAATCAAGAAAGGAGAGATGCCGAGTGAGGATTCTCAAGCTCTTTAAAAAGCACGTCCTGGCACTGTTCACAGCTATCGTACTTATCGTAATCAGCTGCAACGCCGATCTGGCGCTGCCTACCTATATGAGCGACATCGTCGACGTGGGCGTGCAGCAAGGCGGCATCGCCTCGCCCGTGCCCGACACCATTCGCGCCGAATCGCTCGACGACCTCGAACTCTTCATGAGCGCCAAGGACGCCAAGGCTGTGGAGGCCGTGTTTAGCAAGGCTGACAAAAACGGCATTCGAACGTACAAGGGCACCGAGGAAGAGCGTGCCGATGGAGGCAAAATTACCGACATTATGAGCCTGCCCGAGACCGTCGTCCTTTCGCTCAACCAGGCATCGACGCCGACTCCATGGGAGACATGACCGGCACGTCCAGCGAGAAAGACGCGACGCCGCTCAGGCCATGCCCACGCCCGAGCAAATGGCAGCGATGACGCCCGAGCAGCTCGCCGAGATGCAGCAGAAGGCCGCAGCGGCGCAGAATATGCAAAAGCAGATCGACGCCGACGGCGGCAAGATCACCATGAAGAGCCTGCGCCTGGGTGTCGAGGGCGGTCTGGTAGACCAAAGCAAGCTCGTCGAGGGCGCCAACGAAATGGCGGACAAAATGGGCTCCATGTCGGGCTCCATCGTCACCCAGCGCGCCGTGAGCTATGTACAGGACGAGTACAAGGCGCAGGGCATCGACCCGCCGACGTGCAGAACGCCTACCTGGGCCGCATGGCGACCACGATGTTTGGTCTGTGTCTGGTGTCGCTGGTCGCCACCATCCTGACCGGTGCCGTGGCTTCGCGCACCGCCTGCTCCATCGCACGCGACCTGCGCCGCGAGACCTTCAACAAGGTTATGCACTTCTCGCCGGCCGAGGTGGGCAAGTTTAGCCAGGCCTCGCTCATCACCCGCTGCACCAACGACATTCAGCAGATTCAGATGGCCGCAACCCTGTTTATCCGCATGTGTCTGATGGCGCCCGTCATGGGCATCGTCGCTGTCATGCGCGTCCTGGCCAACCACACCGGCCTGGAGTGGACCATCGCCGTGGCCATCATCGCGGTCTCGGCCGTCGTCGGCGTGCTTATGGGCCTCACTATGCCCAAATTCAAAAAGATGCAGAGCTTTGTGGACCGCGTGAACCTTACCGCCCGCGAGCTGCTCGACGGCCTTATGCCTATCCGCTCGTTCAACCGCGAGGAGCATGAGCTCGAGCGTTTTGACAAGGCTTCGCTCGACCTGATGACCACGCAGCTCTACACCAACCGCGCCATGAGCTTTATGATGCCGCTCATGATGCTGGTCATGAATTGCATCACCGTGCTTATCGTCTGGTTTGGCGCGCAGGGCGTGTCCGACGGCGTGATGCAGGTCGGCAACATGATGGCGTTTATCTCCTACACCATGCAGATCGTCATGGCGTTTATGATCCTCACCATGGTTTCGGTCATCCTGCCCCGCGCCGAGGTCGCAGCCGAGCGCGTGGAAGAGGTCATCACCTGCCCCACGAGCATCAACGACCCCTCCTCGCCCAAACTGCCCGCGACCAGCGCGTCACGCGGTGAGCTCACCTTCCGCGACGTGAGCTTCCAGTATCCCGATGCCCGCGCCGATGTCATCAGCGGCGTGAACTTCACCACGCATGCCGGTCAGATGCTCGGCATCATTGGCTCCACGGGCTCGGGCAAGTCCACGCTCGTGCAGCTGATTCCGCGCCTGTACGACGTCACAGGCGGCAGCATTTCGCTCGACGGCATCGACGTGCGTGACATGACCCTTTCCGAGCTACGCCGCCGTATTGGTTATATCCCGCAGCAGGGTCGCCTGTTCTCGGGCACCGTCGAGAGCAACCTCAAGTTTGCCGGCGATATGGTGAGTGACGAGGATATGCGCCAGGCGGCACGCGTCGCCCAGGCGGAGGACTTTATCGCCGAGCGCGAGGGCGGCTACGACTCCCCCATCAGCCAGGGCGGATCCAATGTCTCGGGCGGCCAGCGCCAGCGCCTGGCCATCGCCCGCGCGTTGGCCAAAAAGCCCGAGGTCGTGGTGTTCGATGACTCGTTTAGTGCCCTCGACTACAAGACCGACGCGCGCCTGCGCGAGGAGCTGGCCAAAAACGTTACCGACGCCGCACTCGTGGTCGTGGCCCAGCGCATCGCGACCATCATGCACGCCGACCAGATTATCGTGCTCGACGACGGCCACGTGGTGGGCACTGGCACACACGAGGAGCTGCTGCACAGCTGCCCGGCGTACCTGGAGATCGCACAGTCGCAGCTTTCCGCCGAGGAGCTGGGGCTTACCCAAGAAGAAATTGCAGCCGTCACGGAAGGAGGCGAGCGCTAATGGCAGACGAGACCAAGACTCAGATTCCCAAGCCCACCCGCCGGCGCGGTCCTATGGGCCGTATGGGTGGCATGGGCCGCGGCGAAAAGGCCAAGGACTTTAAAGGCACCATGAGGCAGCTGCTCGGCTATATCGGCCAGCACAAGATTGCCGTGTTTGCTGCCGTCGCCTTTGCCGTGTGCTCGGTCATCTTTAACATTGTGGGGCCAAGGTGCTCGGCCAGGTTACCACCAAACTGTTCGAAGGCCTGGTTGCCAAGGTCAACGGCACCGGCGACGTCGACTTTGACTGGATCGCCAAGACGCTCGGCTTTTTGCTCTGCCTGTATCTGGCAAGCTCTGTTTGCAGCCTCATCCAGGCTGGCTCATGACCGGCGTCACGCAAAAGATCTGCTATCGCATGCGCAAGGAGATCGCCGCCAAGATCGCTGTCGTTCCAATGAGCTACTTCAACGGCCACAGCAAGGGCGACGTGCTCAGCCGCATCACCAACGACGTCGATACGCTGGGCCAGTCGCTCAACCAGAGCGTGACCCAGCTCATCACGTCGGTGACGCAGATTATCGGCGTGCTCGTCATGATGCTGTCGATCAGCCTGCCGCTCACCGGCGTCACCGTGCTCACGCTGCCGGCCGCCGCGATTATCCTGACCGTAATGATTCACTTCTCGCAGCCATACTTCCGAGAGCAGCAGCAGGTTCTGGGTGCCGTCAACGGCATTATCGAGGAGGATTTTGCCGGCCAAAACGTCATTCAGGTGTTCGACCGCGCCGAGGCTCAATCGAGGAGTTCGACCGTCAAAACGACCGCCTCTTTATTAGTGGCTGGCGCTCGCAGTTCCTGTCGGGCCTGATGATGCCGCTTATGAGCTTGGTGGGCAACATGGGCTACGTGGGCGTCGTCGTGGTGGGCGCGCAGCTCGCACTGACCGGCAATGCCACGCCCGGCGACATCCAGAGCTTTATCCAGTACGTTCGCAACTTTACGCAACCCGTGCAGCAGCTGGGCAACGTGAGCAACACGATGCAGTCGATGGCCGCCGCCACCGAGCGCGTGTTTGAGTTCCTGGCCGCGCCCGAGGAGGAGCAGAAGGCCGACGCGCAGATTCCCGAGAAGCGCCCCGGCCACGTGGAGTTTGACCATGTCAAGTTTGGCTACACGCCCGACAAGACCATCATCCACGACTTTAGCTGCGAGGCACAGCCCGGCCAAACCATCGCCATCGTCGGCCCCACCGGCGCCGGCAAGACCACGCTCATCAAGCTGCTGCAGCGCTTCTACGACGTGGACGGCGGTTCACTGCGCGTCGAGGGCGTCGACGTGCGCGACTGGGACCGCGCGGCACTGCGCGGCGAGTTTGCCATGGTGCTGCAGGATACCTGGCTGTTTAACGGCACCATCCGCGAGAACATCCGCTACGGACGCCCCGATGCGAGCGATGCCGAGGTCGAGGCCGCTGCACGCGCCGCACGCTGCGATCACTTTATCCATACGCTCGCCGGCGGCTACGACTTTATGATCAACGAGGAGGGCACTAACCTGTCGCAGGGTCAGCGCCAGCTCGTGACCATTGCCCGTGCCATTTTGGCCGACCGCCCGGCGCTCATTCTGGACGAGGCGACATCCAACGTCGATACCCGCACCGAGGAGCTCATCCAGCGCGCCATGGATGCGCTGATGCAGGGCCGTACCAGCTTTGTCATCGCGCACCGCCTGTCCACGATCCGCAACGCCGACGTGATCTTGGTAATTCGCGACGGCGACATCGTCGAAAAGGGCACGCACGACGAGCTGCTCGCCCAGGGTGGCTTCTACGCCGATCTGTACAACTCGCAGTTCGACGAAGCGGCGTAAAACTGGCGCCAAACAACCGCAATACCCAAAAACGGGGGCGCAGAATGAACTGCGCCCCCGTTTTGTGTCCTTTGGGCCTCGAAACGCCTCCCCTGAGGCCTGATTGACGCTCTCCCTCAAGGCCCCGTGGGCAAAAAATGGCAAAAATGAGTACTGTCACCTTTTTAGTAACAGCCAAAACTGCCCCAAACGACGTCTTTGCGGCCTAGATATTCCTTCAAATTGATCAAAACGCCCGTTAGCAGGCTTCTGCGTGCCAACGTTAATGAACATATTTATCACTTTGTCTATTATCTCGCTAGACGGATATGTTACTAGGTTAGCAACATTACTCATATTTGGCATTTTTTGCCCGCAGGGTGTTTCCTGGGGAACCGACAATAGCCTTAGGGTCCCGCACGACGCCACTCCCTCCCGGTATCCGCCGACGTTCCCCCATATAAAACCTGCCAAAATAAACCTGTCCCTTTTGGCAGGTTTCGGGGTGGCAAGGGCTTGCACTTTAGCATGCGACAGCGGATAATGCCGAACACTCGACAATACGCTTATTGCTCTTTCTATAGATTGAGGAGGCCCCTATGGCCATGGAATTCAAACGCAGGCTGCCGATCCCCATGGAGATCCGCGAGGAAATGCCGCTTTCTGCCGAGCTTACCGCCAAAAAGCAGGCATTTGACGCCGAGGTCGCCAAAGTCTTTACCGGCGAGGACGCACGCAAGGTGCTCATCATCGGCCCGTGCTCTGCCGACCGCGAGGATTCGGTCCTCGAGTACATGAACCGACTGGCCAAGACCGCCGAGGAGGTCAAGGACAAGCTCATCATCATTCCGCGCGTCTACACCAATAAGCCGCGCACCAAGGGCACCGGCTACAAGGGCCTGCTGCACAACCCCAACCCCGAGGCTCCCGACGACCTGCTCGAGGGCGTCAAGGCCATCCGCCATATGCATCTGCGCGTTATTAAGGAAACAGGCTTCTTCACCGCCGACGAGATGCTCTATCCGTCCAACTACCAGTACCTCGTTGACCTGCTGAGCTATGTGGCCGTGGGCGCACGCTCGGTCGAAAACCAGGAGCATCGCCTGGTGTCGAGCGGCATTTCGGTACCCGTCGGCATGAAGAATCCCACTGCCGGTTCCACCACCGTTATGCTCAACTCCATTTACGCCGCGCAGGCGCACCAGAGCTTCATCTTCCGCAACTGGGAGGTCGAGTGCGACGGCAACCCGCTTGCGCACGCCGTTATGCGTGGCTACATCGGTCTCGACGGTCGCACCTACCCAACTACCACTACGAGCACCTGGAGCGCCTGGCCGAACGCTACACCGAGCACGCCGCTATGCCAATCCGGCAGCGGTCATCGACTGCAACCACGACAACTCGGGTAAGCGCCCGCTTGAGCAGTATCGCATTTGCAAGGAGGTGCTCGACAGCTGCCGCCGCAACGAGTCCATCTCCAAGCTGGTCAAGGGCTTTATGATCGAGTCCTACCTGGAGGACGGCAACCAGCCGGTCGACGGCGGCGTCTTTGGCAAGTCGATCACCGATCCGTGCCTGGGCTGGGAAAAGACCGACTACCTCATCCACGAGATCGCGGAGCGATTTAGAGTTACGGCGTTTTACCAAACGCCGTAACGGCTCGACGCTGCAAGCCCGCCAGAGCGGCAATCTGCCTTTCAGCTTCGGCGGCATGACCAGAAGGTCAATGCCGCCTCGCTTCAAGGCACCTTGCTCGCTCTGGCGGGCTTTCGCTGACTTTTGCTCTACCTGCGGTGTTGGCGGGGTAGCTAATTTAGGATGGGGCTCTTTTAGCTGCCCGCAAAGTAGTCATTGGGGACGTTCTTGTTTGACTAGTCGTTTAAGAACGTCCCCAACGACTACCCGGGGGAGTTGCCTTCCCTCGTGGCGGTCTTCTAGCAGAAAAACCAAGTGAGTAGGCTTTTTGCAGAAGGCCGAGCACGCCCCAAAACGACACAGCTCTGACCTACGGTTTTATTGAGCATTTGTCGCGATGTGCTCGGCAGGTTCAAAAAAGTCTACTCACTTGTATCTGAGACGCACCAGATTGGCAAAAACCGCCGCGAAAGGGCCCCTGGTCCCTTCGCGGCGGTCATACGCCTCTGATTTTGCGACGATTTTGCCCGCTTGTTACTCGCTGTAACGGGTGGCGATGGCAGCTTGTACCATGCCGGTGCTCATGAGATAGGTCACCAGGAAGTAGCCACCATAGGCTGCCAGGAAGATTGCACAGGTGAGGCCCACGGTGCCGCCGATGCTCATATTTCCGAAAATGCTCACCAGCTCGATGATCACCTTAAGTGCCACAAAGGAGTGCGCCAGGCCCACTGCCAGCGGGAACAGGAAGAATACCGCTTGCTGCGCCATCACCGAATGGCAAATCTGGCGGTCCTCACAGCCGATCTGCGCCAGCACACGATAGCTGCGGCTGCCGTCGGCCACGTTGGAGAGTTGCTGGATCGACAGAATCGCCGCGCATGCAACGACCAATACAAAGCCGATGTAGATGGCTAGGTAGCTAATAAGACCGTTCATTTGCGCTGCTTGCGTGTACATCTCGGAGCGTGTGATGAAGGTTCCCCACGACCCCGGCTCCTTGCCGTCAACGAGCAGATTGTCGAGCACAGTGTATTTAATACTCTCGTCTGCCTCGGTCGTATCCATCCCCTGTTTGTAGTTAACGAGCAGGCTACTGGAATACGGCTGCAGATTAAGTTGGGACAACAGCTCGTCGGCAACGACGACGGTACCCGGATTACTGCCCATCGCCGAGTTGGCGATGGCCGCCGTATCTTCGTCCGACTTATCGGCTGCGGGCTTGAGTGTATGCCCGCCCAAGGTGAGGGTATGGCCGCCGGCCATGTATTTGGTGTACAGGTCGACCAGCTCGCCGCCCATATCACACGTGAGCAGATACTGGTCGTGACCGATGTGCACCGGCTCCTCGCCCATCATCTGGCGCAGTTTGTTGTACTGGCTCGCCGGCGTCACAAACAGACCCATCGCATCGGCATTGCTACCCCCGAACGCCTTGGGAAGCTTTTCGCCCATGATCTTGCACATCTCACTTGGGGTCACCGAAGGATTCGAGCCGCCAACCGGGTAACTCAGATACGAATCGATCTGCACATGCTCACCGGCAACATCGGCGATATTGACCTTCTTGCCGGTCTCGTCGTTGTTGTCCGCCGACTTGCCCTTAATGCCGTCCGCAACGTTATCGGAATCGATACGATCGCCGTGCCATGGATCGCCGTGCCATGCGGGGTACAAATCGACCGTTGTATCGGCCAGCACCATGCGATCGGCTTCAGACGGATTGATGTACTCTTTGTAGTAGTCAAGCGTATCGGGCGTGTAATAGACATACGTCTGAGACACGTCAACAGGGTTATAGCGCTCCAGGTTCTCGTTCATCACGTTGGCAATCGACATACCGCACGTCACCGAGGTGATGGCCAAAAACAGGAGCATCGCGATGACGCCCATCGAAAAGCACACCGTGTTGACCTTGGCCGCAAGCTGGCGCACGGTAAACATGTTGAGGCCGCGCCAATACACGCCGCGCAGGCTCTGCAGCAGCTTGATGAGCATGCCTGAGAGTCCCCAGAACAGGGCAAAGGTGCCCACGGTAACCATAGCGGTCGTAATACCAAACTGGTTCATGGCCTCTTGCAGCTTGCTGTCCGTCGCGGTTAGCGGGAACCCATCACGTAGCAGACGGTAATAGGCCACGCCCACAAGCGCCACGCCCACGGCAAAGATGGCAATCGCAATCCAGGGGTTGCGTGTCTTGATGCTCTCGTTGCGACGCTCGGCACCCATAAGCTCGATAAGTTTGGTACGACGCACGGCGCGAAGGTTCAGCAGTAGCGTGAGCACAAACATCACGAGCATGCAGACAAGGGTCAGGTTGAACGCATGCACCGAGAAAAAGAAGTGGAAATTGGCGATCTGTGTCTTAAAAAGCGAGGCCGTAAAGAACGTCATGAGCTGGGAGAGTCCCACACCCAGCACAATGCCGGCGACAAAGGCCACGACCGAGACAATCACCGTCTCGAGCGCCATGATCGTGGCGACGCGTCCGCGCCCCATGCCGAGCACCTGATACAGGCCAAACTCCTTCTTGCGGCGTTTCATGATGAAGTTATTGGCATACACCATCAAAAAGGCCATGACACCGGCCAAAAAGTACGTCAGGTCGCCGAGCATGCTGCCCATAACCTGCGCCAAGCCCTTTTCATCGATGCCGGCGATGTCGACCTGCATCGAGATGGTGTTAAAGGCATAGAAGACCGTGACGCCCAGGGTGAGCGTCAAAAGGTAGACGAGGTAGTCGCGGCCGGCGCGGCGGACGTTGCCCCAAGCGAGTTTACAGAGCATCGGAGCCCTCACCGCCCATCATGGCAACGACCTCCATAATGCGGTCGAAGAACTCTCGCGGTCGGTGTCGCCGCGGCGCAGCTCGGTGAAGATCTTGCCGTCGCGAATGAACAGCACGCGGCTCGTGTAGCTGGCGGCAAAGCTGTCGTGCGTGACCATGAGCACGGTGGCGCGTAGGCGGCGGTTAAGGGCCTCCAGGCTCTCGAGCAGCAGGCGAGCGCTCTTGGAATCGAGGGCGCCGGTGGGCTCGTCGGCCATGATCATGTAGGGTCGGTGACAAGCGCACGAGCCGCGGCGACGCGCTGCTGCTGACCGCCGGACATCTGGTAGGGATACTTGTCGAGCACCTGACTGATGGACAGGCGCGCTGCCACATCCTGCACGCGGGTCGAGATCTCTGCCGAGTTTGTGCGGGCGATGGTGAGCGGCAGGGCGATGTTCTCGCGTGCCGTGAGCGTATCGAGCAGGTTGGAGTCCTGGAAGATAAAGCCGAGTTCCTCGCGGCGGAACTGCGAAAGCTTAGCCTGCTTCATGCGCGTTACGTCCTGGCCGTTGATGCGGATCGTGCCGCTTGTGGCGCTATCGATGGTCGACACGCAGTTGAGCAACGTCGACTTGCCCGAGCCCGAAGCGCCCATGATGCCAACAAATTCGCCGCGGTTGACGGTAAAGCTGACGTCGTTGAGCGCGCGGGTCACGTTGCCCAGCGCTCCGTATACCTTTTCGAGATGCGCGGCCTCCAGTACCGGGGTCGCCATGTGCGTGGTTTGCATACCGAGTCCTTTCTTGCAATTAGTCTACGGCATCTATAGTCGCAAGAAGACGAGTCGGCTACCATCGATATGGCTTACGCTTGCCTTACCGTTGTGTAAGGTACGCGTAGCTACCCTGCCACGTGTTGATGTTGAGAGAGGACTCCTGTTGAAGACTGTTCATGTTGCCGCTGGGATCATTCGCAAGGAAGGATCCGACGAGCTACTGGCCGTGCAGCGCGGCTATGGCGACATGCAGGGACTTTGGGAGTTCCCCGGTGGCAAGCTCATGCGCGGCGAGACGCCCGAGGACGCCGTATGCCGCGAGCTCATGGAAGAGCTGCAGGTCAAAGTCACCAACCTGCGCGATTTCTATACCGTTGAGTATGACTACCCCGATTTTCATCTCTCCATGGAGTGCTACTACTGCTCGCTCGCCGATGAATCCGATGAGCCTCAGAAGCACGACCGCCAGCTCGATATCCGCTGGATTCCGCGCACCTCGCTTGCCACGGTGGAATGGATGCCCGCCGACAAGGGGCTTATCGATGCCCTGATTGAGCTGAAGGAAGATCGCTTGAGGCCAACAGCACTGCCAAAGATGCCAAGGCCGCCACGACCGAACACCCCGCCGCCAAACCCAAGCGCGCACCTAAGCGCCGCAGCAAAAAGCGTCCCAAGCCCGGTCTGCTCGACGCATCGATACCTCGGACCTCTCCGCTGACGAGCGCGAACTGGTCCGCCGTCGCGCCGCCATCAAAAAGTCCATGAAGGGCAACAAGCGCGCCAACACCAAGCCCGAGCTGCTCGTTCGCCAGCGCTGCGCGCAGCGGGCCTTACGGGTTATCGCTTGGAATGGAAGGTTCCCGGCAAGCCCGACATTGCTTTCCCGGCGCAAGATCGCCATCTTCGTCAACGGCTGCTTTTGGCACCGCTGTCCTAAGTGCAATCCAAGCCAG
>ENA-OQEN01000688-OQEN01000688.1-human-gut-metagenome-genome-assembly--contig:-NODE-688-length-14277-cov-3.219223_pt1 | contig 14277 bp, 17 predicted proteins | sample MGYA00242791_ERZ504627 | MGnify/ENA primary metagenome ERZ504627 (study PRJEB26092, sample SAMD00036316) | human gut metagenome | host: Homo sapiens | study: EMG produced TPA metagenomics assembly of... | reverse complement strand
CGCGTGCGGGGGCTCAGCGAGGACTTCGCCGGCACCGCCCTGCGCGTCCTGCAGCTCTCCTTCGTCTCCGCCTTCGCCCTCGAGCTCATCACGACACTCGCCATCGCCATCATCGCCGTCAGCATCGGCCTGCGGCTGCTCTACGGCCAGCTGACCTTCAGCGCCGCCTTCTTCGTGCTGCTGTTGACACCCGAATTCTACCAGCCCCTGCGCCTCTCCGGCACCGCTTCCATAGTGGGATGACCGCTCACACAGCTGAGGCCTCCCTGTTGAAAGCCTCCTCGGTCACGCAGACCTCCCTAAGTCCATCCGCGACAAGAGGAGCAATTGCCGTCCGCGATCTCTCCTTCCGCTACCCCGGCAGCCCGCTGCCACTGCTCTCCGGCATACAGTTCACCGTCCCCAAGGGCAGCCTGACGGTGCTCGCGGGCCCGAGCGGCTGCGGCAAGACGACGCTCCTGCGACTGCTCGCGGGACTGCTGACGCCGGAGTCCGGGCAAATCACGCGAGCAGATGCATTGAGCTACGTGCCGCAGGAGCCGCACCTCTACAATGCGACGCTCTTCGAGAATATCACGCTGTTCCAACAGGGATATGACGAGGCGTCCGTGCGTAAGGCACTAAAAGCACTCTGCCTAAGCAAATGGACCGAGGCCCTGCCGCAGGGACTTATGACGCCGCTTGGCGAGGGCGGCCAGAGCCTCTCGCAGGGCCAACGCAAGCGCCTCGGCCTCGCGCGCGCCCTTGTGCAGGACAGGCCGCTCATCCTGCTCGATGAGCCGACCGCCGCACTCGACGAGCGGACTGCCGCCACGATACGCGAGGTGCTGCTTTCCCTGAAGGCGAGCGGCAGACACACGCTCTTTGTCATCAGTCACGACGAGCGCCTGCAGGCGGCAGCCGACACCGTGCTGGACCTTGATGCGCTCCAAGCGGATAGAGCAGCGGCCCAAAAGGGAGGTGAACGCGCATGACAAACGTATGGAAACTCCTGCGGCTGACCACGCTCTTTGAGTTCCTGCCCGTGCTGCTCGTGAGCCTCATGGCGCTCTTCACGGGCCTCGCGCTGCTCGGCGCCTCGGCCTGGCTCGTGGCCTCGGGCCGCCCTGATGCCGCCATTATACACGCTCGCGCTCGGCATCACCACCGTGCGGGCCTGCGGCATCGGCCGCGCCGTCTTCCGCTACGGCGAGCGCTACCTCTCGCACCGCATGGCCTTCCGCATCCTGACCGAGATACGCACGTCTTTCTACGACAGGGCCGCCAAGGTCCTACCGCTTCGCAGCGGCCCCGCGCGCCAGGGCGAGTTCCTGCACGACCTCCTGACGGGCGCCGACGAACTGCGCGACTTCTACGTCCGCGCGCTGCTGCCTATCGCCGCCATCGGCACGATCACCGCGCTGACCACCTGGCTGCTCGCTGGCGTCATCGGCCTCTGGCCCTCGCCCTGCCCGCACTCTATCTCGCGCGGCTCGTGCTCTCCTGCGCCAGCCGCCAAACAGGCGAAGAAAGGCAGCGCACGCGCGACGCCGCCTACCGCAGCGCCCTCTTGGACGCCGCAGGCGGTGCCGACGAGCTCATATGCGCGGGATGCGCCCCCGCCCTCAAGCGCCTTACGGGACCAGCCAACAGCCTTCTGCAGGTTCCCTGCAGCTCGCGCGCAGCGATGCCAAGCGCGATGCCACCGAGAACCTGCTCGACACCACCGTGCTGATGGCCCTGCTCGCCCTCCTGATCCTGCGCGTCACCGACGGAGCGCTCAGCGGCATCGACCTCTGCGTCTACTTCCTCGTGCTGCAGACCCTGCTCGTTGAATTCCGCACCCTGCCCGAGGCCGTGCGGCAGGGCCGCCGCAGCCTGCTGGCCGCCCGCTTCCTGCCAGAGCGGCAGATTGGCGAGACAGCGGCGACGGATGAAAAGGCAGGCGAGCCAGAGAGGATTCCCGCACCAGCGCAGGCGACTTCCCGCGATGCAGATGCGGCAAGCCAGACGCCACTCCTTGAAGCACAGGCCCTCTCGTTCTCCTACCGCAAGGGCCAGGGCGTCCTTCAGGGTCTCTCCTTCCGCATCGCGCGCAGCCAGCACACGGCCATCGTCGGCGCGAGCGGGCGACGGGCAAGACGACGCTCGCCGCCGCTCCTGGCTCGGCGTCTGGCCGCCTGACAGCGGCACCCTGCGCCTCTGCGGCACGCCCTACCATGAGCTGCCCGCTGGCGCCATCCAGCAGGCCATCGCCGCCCTGCCGCAGGGCAGCGTGCTCTTCGCCGGCTCCATCCGCGAGAACTTCGCGCGCTACCGGCCGGACTGCAAGGAAGAAGACATCCTCGCCGCGCTCAGCGACGCCCAGCTCGATGAGGTCGTCGCCGCCCTGCCACAAGGCATCGACACCCCGCTCGGCGAAGATGCCTGCTTCCTCTCCGGCGGCCAGCGGGGCCGCCTGCTGACCGCCATCGCCATCGCAGGCAAAGAGCCCGTCATCCTGCTCGACGAGCCGACCTGCGGCCTTGATCAAAAGACCGCCGCCGCCCTGAGGGCCGCGCTCTTTGCGCGAGTCCAAGAGACCGGCCAGACCCTGCTCACCATCACCCACGAGCGCACGCTCGTGACGAAGTTCCAGCAGACCATCGAGCTGCGCAAGTGAAGCAATACTCGCCATGCAAAAAAGACCCTCGGGCACAGCCCGCAGGGTCTTCTTTTGCACGCAATCCGACCATCACTTCATCTCCGCATCGTAGTCATGCCCCTGCACCATGCGGTGTGCGCGCGGCTGGAACGCCGGGTTGATGACGCTCTTCCTGGGGTCGTACTCCGGCGTTCGGATGTCGAGGAGGTCGAGGAGCGTGTTGATGAAGTCATCCGTCATATACGGGCGGTCGACCGCCGCCTTGAGCGCCTGCCACTTCTCCGGATGGTGCGCGCGGTAAGCAGGCGACGCCCAGAAAATCATCGGCACCTCGAGCGTCTCCTTCGTCGGGTGCTCCTCGACGTGGCCCGAGAACGTGCTGCCCCTGTCGTAGAGCGCCTCGCCGTGGTCCGGGATGTAGACGACGATCGCATCCTTGTCCGCGAATTTGCCCATGATGCTCGTGACGACGAAGTCATTGTAGTAGATTGCATTCGCGTATTGCGCGATCTCCGTGCGCTTCCCCTCCGAGAGCCCGTCCTGCGGCGGCGGCACGTCGGCCGCCGTGAACTTCGAGAAGATATAAGGGAAGCGCATGTAGTAGAGCCCGTGGCCGCCCATCAGGTGAATCAGGTAGAAATTCTTCTCGGCCGGCGCCTGCAGGGCCTCATCGACGAGCGGGAACAGCGCCTCATCGTAGATGCCATTGTCCTCATGCGACTCGCGCAGTCGCGTGAAGCGGCTGTAGTCGCTGCGGCCCGCGAACAGCTGCGCGACATTGCCCCAGATGCCCGAGCTCTCCTGATTCGAGAGCCAGTACGTCCGGTAGCCCGCCGCCTTCATCGTGTCGATCATGTTGTTGTAGGCATACCAGGCTTCGCGGATTCCATATCCGCAAACGTCAAGAGCTTCCGGAGCACCGCGACCGTCGCCGCCTCCGGCGAGATCGTGTCGCGGAAGACCGCGAGCTCCTCCTTGGCACTCAGCTCATCGAGATTCGGCGTGTTCTCGAGCGGGTAGCCGTAGAGGTGCATGCGGTCACGCGTCGTCGACTCGCCAAGGATGAAGACGACGTACGGCGTGTCGCTCTTGTTCTCCGTGACCTCGACATCCGACGACGCCTCCTCCTTGAGCTTCTCGAACGCGCGGATGTTCTCGACCGACGTCGTCGCCGCCCGCCCGACCCGCACGACCGGCACATCGAGCGAATCATTGACGATGAACGAGTAGTAACGCGTCCAGAGCACCCCGCCCGCAACGAGTGCCGCCACAATGACGACTGGCAGCGAGAGCGACAGATGGTGGCGCGTCAAAAAAGGGACCTTCACGAGGTGGAGCCTGCGGTAGGCAAAGACGCCCGCCACGACGAGCACCACAGCCGCCGCCACGCCCTTCCAGCCCACGTACATGCGGATGAACTCCCCCGCCTCGCGCGGATTCGTCTGCAGCACCGCCGTCACGATGCCCGCGCCAATCAGCGAGCTGTACTGCACGATGGAAAAGAACTCGACGCCACCGAGCAGCAGCGAGACAAAGAACGACAGAGCGAAAAGAAGCCGCCGCAGCCGGCGCACGGGAATAAAGCCCAGGATCAGGACGTAGAGCAGCACCCCGCCGAGCAGGAAGATGGCATCCGCCGCGAGCACCCCGAGCTGGTCTCCCTTGTACATGTGGATGTTGAGCCACGCGATCGGCGCGAAGTTCAAGAGATACAAGACGAGCAGCAGCCCCGCCTCATGCTCCACCACATGCGTCCCGCGCGCCCAAGCCCTGAGCACAAATCGTTTCAACGCGTCCAAATTCCCAACCCCCCGAAGAAATGGTATAATATAACTATTATACACGAATCAGGAGGATTTTTCATGACACAAGATACATTCCATAAGCTCGTCCACCTCGTGATGGACTCCCCCGCCCATCCGCCCGAGAAACTCTTCATCGGCGGCATGGACAGCTGGCACGCCCGCGCGCGCCTCGCCCACTTCCTCGCCATGAAGGGCATCGACAAGACAGATGAAGCCCTCGAGCTCTTCCACAGCGTCGTCGACGCCGAGATTGACGACGAGAAAGCCGAGGACGTCGAGGAAAAAGTCTTCGCCCTGCAGCGCCTGAGCTCCCTCGAAAAAGAGCTCAACAAGAACGACGACGCCCTGCGCCACATCGACATGGCCATCGAGCTCGCCGAGTCGACCGACTTCCTCTACAAGTACATCCTGCGCGGCGAACTCTGGGCCGACCGCTGGAACCTCATGCACAAGATGAACATGACCCAGGAGGCCGAAGCCGAAGTCGACGAGCGCATCGAAGCTACAAGGACATCCCCATCCACTACAACAGCTACCTCTACTACGGCTACCGCTTCAAAGCCCAGCTCTCCGCCGAGCGCGGCGTCACCCTTGTAGCCAAAGACTACATGCACATGGCCCTGCACGCCATGGAGATCCCAAAAGAATACGAAGCCGGCCTCGAAAAAGCCTTCGCCGCCACCCACGACAACGCCTCGTGGATTCTCACCGAAGTCGACAAAGCCACTCCGAACCCCGATAACCTGCACTGGGATATATAAAAATGCGAGTGGGCGGACGGAGGGGGCTATATTTCGGCTTCGTCGCTCCGCTAAATGAGCCTATGATACAATATCCCTTCGATGTCACCTCGCCGCCTGCCGCGGCGTTCTCACATCGCATCTCTATGCTAAAAAGTGTCAGGGCTCAGCCCTGCGGGCTATCGCTGCGCTCCTGCAGGCGAAATACAGCCCCCTCCTGAAGATACGCCCTACGGACAGAGCCTCTCTCCCGCTACGTTCCTGCAAATAAAAGCCTCGACCGTTCATCGATGATACGACGAACGCTCGAGGCTTTTTGCAACTGCATCTTGGCCCGAGGGGCTGGATGAACAAAAGCGGAGCATTGGTGAGACTACGTCAGGGGATGGTTGGGCAAAAGCGGAGCCTTCGGCATATTGCGTCAAGAACGTATTTTTTGTCCACCAGAATCCTTAGCAAAGAGCGTCGTCCAAGCGCAGCGCGTTTAGCTCTTTGCTAAGGACGCCATAAAAGACAAAAATACGTTTAGCAATATGACGTGGCGCAGCGTTGACCAACCATCCCCGACCTCGTTTAGCAAAACATCATTGCGTAGCGTTGCTCAGCAAGTCCCTTGGGCCTACTCCACATCCCCCTTGACTCTATCGTAATTGTAGTGTTTACTATGGAGTCAAGGGGGTATTTTTTTGACCAAGAACATGACAACCGGCAGTGTCGCGAAGAACATCGTGTATTTCTCGCTGCCATACTTCTTTTCATATTTCCTGCAGACGCTCTACGGCATGGCCGACCTCTTCATCATCGGCCAGTTCGAGGGAGCGGCGAGCATCACGCGGTCTCGATTGGCAGTCAGGTCATGCACATGCTGACCGTCATGATCGTGGGGCTCGCGATGGGCACGACCGTCACAATCGCACAGTCTGTCGGCGCCGAGGACCTCCGGAACATCCGCACGGCCATCGGCACGACGACCGTGCTCTTCTTCGGCGTCTCGCTCGTGCTGGCCGTCGTGCTGGTCGCACTGCGCGGCGGGATCACCAGCGCCATGGAAACGCCGATAGAGGCAGTGCCCGGCACACAGTCGTATCTTCTCGTCTGCTTCCTCGGCATCCCGCTCATCACCGCCTACAACATCATCGCCTCCATCTTCCGCGGTCTCGGCGATGCAAAGAGCCCGATGTACTTCGTCGCGGTAGCCTGCCTCTGCAACATCGCACTCGACTATCTCTTCATGGGCGCTTTTGCGATGGGCCCGGCCGGCGCGGCCTGGGGCACGGTCATCTCGCAGGCCTCAGCGTCGCCCTCGCCCTCGCCTATGTGAAGAGCGGCAGGGCGGGCATTGCGATTTCGCGGCAGGATTTCCGTCCGGACCTCGCGATGCTACGGCACATCCTGCGCATCGGCATGCCAATCTCGCTGCAAGACGGCTTCATCCAGGTGGCGTTCCTCGTCATCACGGTCATCGCGAACATGCGCGGGCTGACGGACGCGGCGGCGGTCGGCATCGTCGAGAAGGTCATCAGCTTCATCTTCCTCGTGCCGTCGTCAATGCTCTCGACGGTCTCAGCGCTCGGCGCGCAGAACATCGGTGCGGGCAAGGTCGGCCGCGCGCAGCAGACGCTTCGCTATGCATTGGCGATGGCGGTGAGCTTCGGCATCGTGGTCTCCATCGTCACACAGTACACGGCGGACGGCATTGTCGGGCTGTTCACGTATGACGCGGCCGTCATCGTGGCGGGCGGCGCGTACCTGCAGGGCTACATCTTCGACTGCATCTTCGCGGGCATTCATTTCTGTTTCAGCGGCTATTTCTGCGCCTGCGGCCGCTCGGAGCTTTCGTTCTTGCACAATGTCGTCTCCATCGTGACGGCGCGCATCCCGCTCGTCTACCTGACGTCCATCTGGTACCCCATGACCCTGTTCCCGATGGGCCTCGCCACCGCAACAGGTTCCCTCGTCTCCGTCGTCATCTGCATCAGCGCCTTCCTCTACCTGCGCAGCCACGGCAACCCAGCTTTTGTGAGAAGCGACGCGAATGTCTGAGCAGATGCGCATCAACGGGATTACGCTAGGGAATAGCCGGACAAAACGGAGCGTTGACGGGACTACGTCAGGGGAGAGGCTGGCAAAAGCGGAGCCTTCGGCGCGCTGCGTGAAGAACGGATTTTTTGTCCACCAGAATCCTTAGCAAAGAGCGTCGTCCAAGCGCAGCGCGTTTAGCTCTTTGCTAAGGATGCCATAAAAGACAAAAAATACGTTTAGCAGTGCGCCGTGGCGAAGCGTTGCCAGTCTCTCCCCGACCTCGTTTAACAGAACATCATTGCGCAGCGTTGCTCAGCCAGCCCCTCGGGCCCTCATCGCATCACTATCATCCCACTGATGCTCCGCCGTCAGCCGTATCTCTCGATCCGCGACTTTCCCTGCGATATCGGGTGGTGCGACGTCACGATGATCGTCTTCCCCGCCTCCTTGAGCGCCTGCAGGAACCCCGTCAGCCACTCCTGGCTCTCGGCGTCGAGGAAGTTTTCCGGCTCGTCGAGCGTCCAGACCGCCGGATTCATCGTGAAGATTGAGGCCAGCGCTGTGCGCTTCTTCTCACCGCCCGACAGGAAATACGGCGGCTTCTCGCGCAATTTCTCCAGCGAGAAATACCCGATCGCATCCTCCACGCGCCGACGCACCTCATCCTCCGCCAGCCCCATCTGCAGCGGCCCGAACGCCAGCTCCTCCTCCACACTCGCACAAAAGAGCTGCGCATCCGGATTCTGCCAGACATAGCCCACGCGCTGGTGGAAGTACTTCGAATAGCGGTGCTCCCGCATCTTCTTCGCCGTGATCGCCGTGCCCTCAAACCGGTACGTCCCCACCTCCGGGAACACCAGCCCGTTCAAGAGCCGCAAGAGCGTCGTCTTGCCCGAGCCATTCGGCCCCGTCAGCAGCACCGCCTCCCCCTTCTTTATCGTGAAACTGATGTGACGCAGCACCGGCTCGCGGTCAAACGCACAGCAGACATCTTCAAGCGCAATCACAAGAATCCCTCCAAGCGCAGATACAAGAACGCATAAAACGCGACGAGCAGGCACGGGACGAGGCGGCCCAATAGCGCCCCCTTTTCCCGCGGCCCCTCCAGGCGCGGGTACTCCCCCGTGAAACAGCGGCAGCGCATCGCCTCCGCCATCTCGAGCGAGAGCCGCTGCGAGCGCTGCACGACGATGCCCATGATCCCCGCCATCGCCTTGTGCTTGCGCGGGTTGTGGCCGACCGAGCGCAGCTTCAGCGAGGTAAGCAGCAGCGACGCCTGATCCCCGAGCACGACGAGATAGCGAAGCGTCGTGTCGAGGATGAAGATGACCTCCGGCGGCAGGTGGAAGCGCCGCAGCGCCGCCGTGATCTCATGCCACGAGAAATACTGCTGCAGGAGATTGAGCGCCACCACGCAGAGAAACGTCTTGAACGGCAGCAAGAGCGACGGCCCCGGCCCCCAGAAGACGACCGCCGGCAGCACGAGCAGCAGGCAAAAGACAGCAGCCGTCAGCGCCCCCGCGATGATCTTGCGCAGCTGCGCCCCCGTCAGCACCGTCATGAGCACGAGCTCCCCGCCGAGCACCGTCCAGAGGAACGCCGGCGTGCGCGCCGTCACGACTGCGAGCAGCAAGAGAATGAGCAGTGCGAGCGCCGCCCCCGCCTGCCCGCGGTGGCGCCTTCCCGCCTGCGCGCGCAGTACCTTGAGCATCTCCATCATACGCAAAAGAGACCGGGAGATGAATGCATCCCGGTCCTTGTCAGGTCGATATGATTCTTCGCGCTTTGCCCATTCCGGCAAATCCTTCATGAAGAACACCTCAGATTCCAAACTCTATCAGTGATTCGAGACCGAATCGCCGTAATCCGTGTGCGAGGCGAAGAGCGGTGCCGCCATCTTGAACACGATGACGAGCAGCGCCGTGCCAATCAGCGCCGAGAGGATGTAGCCAAAGGCTCCGGCATCCCCGCAATCGCATAGTCCGGGAACAGCGCCTCAAACGAGAAGCCCTGCTCCATGCCCGCCGGCGTGTAGCCGAGCGCCGAGCCGAGGAAATCCTGTTCCGCAAGCTCCTCAGGGTCCCACTCGCCCCAGGCCGTGCCGGCCGCGAGCAGCCCGAGCGGCGTGCAGACAATCAGCGCCGCGATGAGGCCGTAGAGCGCGCGGTTCGTCTTCATGCGGACCGACTGGAAGAGGTCCGGCGACGTCTTGCGCAGGTACGCGAGCACCGCCGTCGTGAAGAGACCTCCGCGAGGCCGAAGATCGTCAGGTGGCCGACCATCATCGCCGGCACCGAAATCCAGAGCGGATACGGGCAGTAGAGCGCCTGGCCCGCCGCATCCGTGAACAGCAGCGGCTGCACGCCGAACTCAACGGCCGCCACGAGCGCCGCCGCATTGATGCCCGCATACGCGCCGAGCCCCGCCGCGATGTACTCGCCCGACGGCGATTTCAGATGACGGCGCGCGAGCTGGTAGACCGCATAGCCCGTGAATGGCAGCACGAACGCCATGTTGAAGCAGTTCGCGCCAAAGGCCAGGATGCCGCCATCGCCGAAAAACAGCGCCTGGATGAGCAGCGCGACACTGACCGAAAGACAAGCCGCGTACGGCCCAAACAGGATCGCGATGAGCGTGCCGCCCACCGCATGGCCCGTCGTGCCGCCCGGCAGCGGCACATTGAACATCATGCCGAGGAACGACAGCGCCGCCGCGATGCCCAAGAGCGGCAGCTTCTCCTGCGGCACATGGCGCCGCACCTTCGCGACCGCCACGAACCAGACCGGCGCCATCGCCGCGCCCAGCACCGCACACGTCGATGGACTCAGGTAGTTCTCTGGAATATGCATGAATTCATCTCCCCCATAAATAAGCGTGATAATCGATGCTTCCATTATACGTCATCTTCATGGCCCGCGTAAGCCTCCCAGGGGGATAGAAGGCCTTGCATTTTACGATAGAAACCGATATAATGTATTTACAAAAAGGACAAGAGCCGCCAATCGCGACCTGTCCCGGCATTCTTATCGGGGATGTAAAGGTTTCGACGGGGTATTGAAGCCACGAAGTTCGCAGGCCAATGGTCATGAACGCCTGAAGCTTGACCGCTAAATTCAACTGACGAAGCTGAATACGCTTACGCTGCCTGAGCCTAGCTCAGATAGCCCCTCTGGAAGTACGAACCGTCAGCCAACCCGGAGGCTTTAAATAAAGACGGCAGTTTCCTGTTTTGTAAAAACAGGTGGTGGAGAACTCTGAATCCCAGAGTTCCGCTCCTATGATGCCCGCATTCTCGGGCTATTGCGATAATGCTTTGTGATGTGGATGTATTTCGGACAGGAGTTCGATTCTCCTCATCTCCACCAATCCGTACAAGTGCCGCCCGCAGGCGGCTTCACTACTTCACTACACAATAGAGAAAAGGCCCGGAGCCATTAGCTTCCGGGCCTTTTCTCGTCTTCCCCTCCATCAATACTCAGTCCCAATGCAATGAACATCATTTGATAGAATGGCGAATACCTGATATAATTATGGAAGTCATCGTATATGATACTGTTGTTATTCTTGATTTTATTTTCGCATTCTTTTTGAAAAGGGAGATTTAAACTTATGTTACTCAATCGCAAATCGGTAGAGCTCCTGGCTCCGGCTGGCACTTGGGATGCGCTGGTGGCGGGCGTGGAGTCGGGTGCGGATGCTGTCTATCTCGGCGGCAAGCACTTCAACATGCGCATGCATGAGGGCGGGTTCAACTTCGATGATGCCACGCTCAAGAAGGCGATCGACTATGCACACGCGCACGGCGTGCGCCTCTACGTGACGCTCAACAATCTCATCAGCAACGAGGAGATCCCGGCGCTACGCGAGTACCTCGCCTACCTCAACGAAATTCGCCCAGACGCGCTGCTCGTGCAGGATTTTGCGGTGCTCGAGCTCGTGCACGAGATGGGTATCACGATCCCGCTGCACACGTCGGTCATGATGAACACGCACAATGAGCACGCGATCGAGAAGCTCAAGGAGTACGGCATCACGCGCATCGTCGTGGGCCGCGAGATGACGCTGTCGGAGCTCAGCCTCTTCCGCGAGCGCACGGGCATCGAGGTCGAGTACTTCATGCACGGCGATATGTGCATCAGCGAGTCAGGCCAGTGCATCCACTCGGGCGTGCTGTTTGGCCAGAGCGGCAACCGTGGCCGCTGCCTCAAGCCGTGCCGCTGGGCTTATCAGCTCATCGACGAGAAGACAGGCGAAGTGCTCGACGAGGACGGGCCAGGCGCCTACAAGCTCGCGCTCAAGGATATGTGCATGTACCGCGCCATCCCGCAGCTCATCCAGGCGGGCGTCTTCTCCTTCAAGATTGAGGGCCGCATGCGCCGGCGGGCTTCATCCGCCGCATCGTCTCGACGTACCGCAAGGCGATCGACGCCTACATCGCGGACCCGAACGGCTATACGACGGACGAAGAAGGCTGGAAGAATCTCTACGATAACCGCGCGCGCGACTTCACGACGACGTTTGCGTTCGGCCAGCCGGGCAAGAAGGACATCGGCTTCACGGGCGAGCGCGAGCCGCGCTTCTTCAGCCATGCGGTCAAGGAAGCAGGCTTCCAGGATGAGGTGCTGCGCCAGGAACGCGATATCGAGAGAGAGAATGCGCCGCACCGCACACTCAGCGTGCGCGTCAATACGGTCGAGTCGGCCAAGGCGGCCATCGACAACGGTGCTGACACGGTCTATGTCGCGGCGAGGCGTTCCGCCCGCTGCGCCCGTGGAAGCTCGGCGACTATGCAGAAGTCCTCGCCTATGCGAAGGGCAAGGCGCACGTCGTCGTCAATACGCCGCGCACGACGATGCGCCGCGAGTGCGGGGAGCTCGAGCAGTTCTTCACGGCGCTCAAGGACATGAAGCCGGACGGCCTGATGGTCAGCAACCTCGGCTCGCTGAAGCTTGCAAAAGCTATCACAGAGTTGCCGGTGCAGGCGGATATGTCGTTTAACCTCTTCAACCAGCTCGCGGCGAAGTTCCTGCAGGAGAACGGCCTTACGATGGCGACGACGTCGTACGAGCTGTCGTTCGAGCAGCTGCGCGAGATCGTGGAGAGCGCGGAACTGCCGCTCGAGACGGTCGTGCACGGCTCGTATGAATCGATGATCTGCGACCACGACTTCCCGACGATGAGCCTGCCCGCGTTCAACGAGCTCGACAATCCGGAGGTGCTCGACCGCCACTATGCGCTCCTCGACACGGCTGGCGAGAAGCACGCGATCCGCATCGACCAGTATGGCCGCAATCACCTCTACTTCGCCAAGGACCTCTGCCTCTACCCCTATCTCGCGAAGTTCAACGGGCTGGCCTCGTATCGCATCGAGGCGCAGGACTACACGCCGAAGCTCACGGGCCGCGTGACGAAGCTCTACCGCGAGGCGCTCGATGCGCTCGCCGCTGGCAAGTCGCAGGAAGAAGCGTTCGACCATGAGGCGTTCGAGCAGGTGCAGAAGATGAGCCCACGCGAATGGGGCATCGGGACGTACCGGTTCCGCCAAAGTCGCAATTCGATCTGAGCACTTCCTTAATACATATGCAGCTGTGACGTTTCGCATTGTTGCTTTATCACATATATCTTAGGAGGGATTTACTTTGGCTGAAGAAACAAAACGAACATATATCGCCCGCAGGCCATCATCGAGAAGAAGAAGAAGTACATCATGCCGTGCCTCGGCCATTTCTACAAGGAGCCGCGCGAGTTCGTCCGTGGCTCGATGCAGTACCTCTACGACAGCGAGGGGCGCAAGTACCTCGACTGCTTCGCGGGGGTGTCGGTCATGAACTGCGGCCACTGCAACCCGGAGATCACGAAGAAGGTCCAGGAGCAGGTCGGCACGCTGCAGCACGTCTGCAACATCTACCTGACGGAGAACGTCGTGAACCTCGCGGAAAAGCTCGCGCAGGTCACGCCGGGCAAGCTGCAGAAATCGTTCTTCTGCTCGACGGGCTCGGAGGCCACGGAGGGCGCGCTGCTGCTCGCCTCCATCTACACGGGCAGCAGCGAGATCATCGCGCTGCGCAACGGCCTGCACGGCCGCACGAAGCTCGGCATGAGCGTGACGGGCATCCAGATGTGGCGCACGGACCGGAGCCAGTCGGCGGCATCCACTTCGCGCCGAATCCGTACTGCTACCGCTGCCCGCTCGGCAAGAATCGCGAATCGTGTGACCTCGCCTGCGCGAACATGGTCGAGGACGTCATCCAGACCTCGACGGCCGGCCATCCGGGCGCGTTCATCGCGGAGACAATCCAGGGCAATGCGGGCATCGTCGTGCCGCCGAAGGGCTACTTCCAGCGCGTCAAGGAAATCCTTGCAGCGCACGGCACGCTGCTCGTCATCGACGAGGTTCAGACGGGCTTCGCGCGCACGGGCAAGCTCTTTGCCATCGAGCACTTCGGCGTGACGCCGGACATCATGCGATGGCCAAGGCACTCGGCAACGGCGCGCCGATCTCGGCCTTCATCTCGACGGCGGAGATTGCCGACACCTACACGCGTCCGGGCGCCTCGACGCTCGGCGGCAACCCCGTCTCGACGGCAGCGGGCCTCGCCGTGCTCGACTACATCGAGAAGCATGACCTCTGCAAGAATGCCGAGGAGCGCGGCGAGCAGCTGCGCGCCGGCCTGCGCGAGATCCAGAAGAAACACCCGATCATCGGCGACATCCGCGGCCTCGGCCTCATGACCGGCGCCGAATTCGTCCACGCCGACAAGAGCCCCGCCGCCGCCGAGCTCGACGACGTCCTCGAGACCCTCAAGGACCGCGGCTTCATCATCGGCAAGAACGGCATCGCCCGCAACGTCATGGCCTTCCAGCCACCGCTCGTCATTACGGCAGAAGACATCGACAACGTGCTCAATGCACTCGAGATGGTGCTGACGGAGAAGAAGCTCTGAGTTGCGTGCCACGTCGACAGAATCGATAGAAATAAAAAGGAGATGCGATTGCATCTCCTTTTTTGTTACCCCTGATGGATCTCAGCTTGCTGCTGGCGCAGGGCCTGGATGCCGAGCTGGAATTCTTCGAAGGTCAGCTTGAA
>ENA-OQEN01000687-OQEN01000687.1-human-gut-metagenome-genome-assembly--contig:-NODE-687-length-14312-cov-2.006768_pt1 | contig 14312 bp, 23 predicted proteins | sample MGYA00242791_ERZ504627 | MGnify/ENA primary metagenome ERZ504627 (study PRJEB26092, sample SAMD00036316) | human gut metagenome | host: Homo sapiens | study: EMG produced TPA metagenomics assembly of... | reverse complement strand
CGGGGGGCAAAGCCGAGCGCCGCCGAGTGGCGGGAGGAGCGAGCGGAAGCCAGTGAGCAAGGGAGCGCCAGGAAGGCCCCACGGGCCGACGCAGCGCGACTTTTGCGAACTGCATTGCGGCCCCCGAACCCCCAAGGGTTTTTCGACAGCCTGCGGCGGCGGCCCCCAAAGGCCGCCGCCTTTTTCTGCCACGGGAAAGCTCCATATTTTTTATTATAGCTTTAAAAAAATGCAGCCTATATATTGACACACCCCTGGGTTTCCTCGTATAGTTTAGGGGCGAAGTTGGGCCACAGGCAGCCAAACGCAGGGCGTTTCCAGCATTTTCCACCGCTGCCGCCCAAGGTCCAGCGGCGGCAAAAATACTGCTACAGGGTGGATATGGATATGGAACAGCACAAACCCAGCAAAAATCCCTTCCTTTATGGCGGCGCACTGGTGGCCGCGTTGATCGGTTCCGGGTTTGCCAGCGGCCAGGAAATCATGCAATTCTTTGCCGTATACGGCACCGCCGGCATTTTGGCAGGCTGCGGGCTGCTTTTGTGGCCATGTTCCTGTTTGCCTGGGCAGTGCTTGCAGGCAGCCGGGATCTGGGAGACGGGGACGTAAACGACGCGTTTTGCCATCTTTGCGGCAAGGGGCTGGGCCGGGTCCTGGGCTGCTATTGCCAATCTTCCTATATATGATCTTTATCGTCATGCTCTCCGGGGCAGGTTCCCTGCTTACGGAGTCCTTTGGGCTCCATCCCCTGGTGGGACGATTGGCCATCGCCATCCTATCCCTAGGCGCGGTGCTGCTGGGCATGGGCAAGCTGGTGTCCATCCTGGGCCGGATCGGGCCGGTGGTCATCTGCTTTATCCTGGTGATCGGCGTGGTCAGCCTGCTGCAAAACGCCCGGCAGCTGCCCCAGGCGGATCAGCTTCTCCATACCCTGCCCCTGGCCAAAGCTACCCCCTGGTGGTGGTTGAGCGGCATTACCTACGCTGCTTTTTGCTCCTTGGCCATGTTTCCCTTCCTGGCGGGCATGGGTAAAAATATGCAGGGCAAGCTCCCCTGGCAAAGCGCGGGCATCGGCTGCCTGTTCTTTACCGCCAGCGCCGCCGTGGTGAGCCTGGCCATCCTGGCCTCCCTGCAAGACGTGTATGCCCGAGGCATCCCCACCGTGTTCCTGGCGGAACAGATCTATTCCAAGCTGGGCCTGGTCTTTACCCTGGTGATGTTCCTGGGCATTTTTACCTCTGCCGCCCCCATGCTGTGGACGGCTTGCCACCGGCTCTGCAAGGATGAAAAAAGCCCCCGCTTCCGCCTGGTGGCGGTGGCGCTGGTGACCTTTGCCTGCCTGGGCGGTATGCTCCCCTTTGGCAAGCTGGTGAACCTGCTGTATCCCTATATGGGCTATTTGTCCTGATCCCCTTTTGCGCGGTGCTGTTCCGCCGCGCCGCCAAAAAAGCAGGCCTCCCCAAGCCCCGCAATCGCTCCAGAACCAATGCTTCTTCCGGCGTTTCTTGCTGAAAAGCCGCTAAAATCAACTTTGCCGGTTAAAATGTATTGATATACCATTGACAATTATGCACTTCTTATTATATTATTATCTATAAATTTTATTATAGTATTTCTGCATTCTTGCCTATAATTCGGCGCTTCCTCCCCTGGATCTGGTCGAACCAAGACAAAAATGCCCATGAATTTTAATTACACTAAATTAACTAACCAAAGGAGACGGATGGAATGGATCGATTCCTGGGACAAAAGACGGTATTCATTGGGGGCGGCCGTATGGGCGAGGCTATTTTCAGCGGCCTGCTCAGCAACGGCATCCTCAAAGCGGACGACCTGACGGTATTGGACGTATATGCGCCCCGGCGGGAGGAGCTGGAAGAGAAATACGGCTCCACGCCTGGGACAACACCCCGGAAAACCTGCAAAAGGCCCTGGCTGCGGCGGAGGTGCTGGTGCTTGCCATTACGCCGCAAATGGCGGATCCCGTGCTGCGCCAGGTGGCGCCCCTGCTGAATAAGGCCCAGCACACCGTGATCTCCATCATCGGCGGGGTCACGCTGGATTACCTGGAGTCCTATATCGCCGAGGCGCCGGTGGTACGGGTCATGCCCAACACCCCGGCCCGGGTCCATGCGGGGGCAGCCGGGGTCGCCCTGGGCAAGAACGCCACCCAAGCCAGCGGCCAGATCGCCCTGGATATCTTCAACGCGGTGGGCATCGCCTACCTGCTGCCGGAGTCCCTCATCGACCCCCTCACCAGCGTAAGCGGCTGCGGTCCCGCCTATGCATATCTATTCATCGAGGCCATGGCGGACGGGGGCGTGGAAATGGGTTTGAGCCGGGATATGGCTTTGAAGCTGGCCGCCCAGACCCTCATCGGCGCCGGCAAGATGGTCATGGAGACCGGCGAGCATCCCGGCGCCCTCAAGGATAACGTATGCTCCCCCGGCGGGGCCACCATTGCCGGCGTCCATGCCCTGGAGCAAAAGGGCTTCCGGGGCGCGTGGCGGACGCGGTAGTGGCCGGCGTCACCCGGATGCGGGAAGTGGCGGAAAAAGCCTAACGGTAAATTAGAAAGGAAGGTTTCCCATGTATTCCTTGGTGCTCAAAAACGCCACCGTGATCGATGGCACAGGGAAGCCCGCCTACCAGGCGGATCTGGGGATCGCTGGGGACAAGATCGCCGCCATCGGGGAGATCCAGCAGGCGGAAAACGCCGTGGACGTGTCCGGCATGGTGGTGACCCCGGGGTTCATCGACCCCCATTCCCACGCGGATTGTTCCATTTTCCTATATCCGGATTGCGAGAGCTATGTCCGCCAGGGCATCACCACCTTTGTGGGCGGCCAGTGCGGGGATTCCAATGCGCCCATCCGCCGCTATTGGATGCGCAAATATTGGGAATACGATATGTGGGACGCCATCGACCCCTACATCTACGGGCAGACCACCATCCAGCCTGTGGAAAAGGCCATTGCCGGCATTGAAAAAAAAGGCGGGCATTCGGATCGATTGGCGGTCCTTTGGGGAATATCTGGACCGGGTGGAACGCCAGGGCATGGGCTGCAACATGATCACCCTGCTGGGCCATAGCCAGGTGCGGGCGGACGTGATGGGCCTGGATCAACGCAGGCCCCCACCCCCCGGGAGATGGAGGAGATGAAGGCCTGTGTGGACGAGGCCATGGCCTGCGGGGCCTGGGGCCTTTCCACGGGCCGGGACTATCCTCCAGCGCCTACGCGGACCCGGCGGAGATCATCGAGCTGATGCGCCACGCCGGCCGCCAGGGGGGCATGTATTTCACCCACTGGAAGCGCACGGGCGTGCGGGTAGGTACGCCGGAAAAGCCCAATAAGCTGGCAGGCATCATAGAAGCCCTGGAGATCGGCATGGCGGCCGAGGTCAAGACCCAGGTCTCCCATATCTCCACCGGCTTTGATATCTATCCCCCCAACGAGGATATGGACCTATACGCCGCCAAGGTGACGTTGGATATCTTCGACGGTATCTGCAAAAGGGCGCCCAGGCTGCCTTTGACGTGATCCCCGGCCGCAGCGGCGGCATTGCCATGATCCCCTTCCTGGCCTCCAAGCTTATGCCTTGGGTGCGCCAGGCAGGCTCCCTCAGCGGCTTCATCCGCAACCTGGGGGCCCGGGATTTCCGTACCGAGCTCATCGAAAAGCTGGAAGGGGGCGCCTGGTACGCCCTCAACCCCAAGGTGAACCCCTGTTGGGACGAGGCCATTTCCATCGGCCCCAGCCAGAACCCCAAATACGCCGGCAAGACCTCCGGGAAATCGGCCGGCTGCTGGGGACGTCCTCCATGGAGCCGTCATGGCCCTGCTGCTGGAGGAGCCCCGCATTCCCATCGAGGAAAACAAAAAGTCCGACGGGGAGATCCGGGGTCTGCTGGCCCACCCCAAGGGTTCCCCCTGCACGGATACCTATGCCTTTGATTTGGAAGGCACCTATGGCCGGGATATGGAGCTGCCCGAGCTGCTGCCCCATCCCCATACCTATTGCGCCTTCCCCAAATACATCCTCCAATTCCCCGCCCCTACCCTGGAGGAGACCATCCGCAAGATGACCGGCGCCGTGGCCCAGTTCCTGGAGATCCCGGCCGGGGCGAGATCCAGGTGGCAATTTCGCCGACCTGGTGGTATTGGATCTGAAGCGCCTCAAGACCAACGAAAATTATGTGGAGCCCCGGGTCTATCCCGAAGGCATCCCCATGGTGGTGGTCAACGGGTGGTGGAAGTGGATCAACAGGGCTTTACCGGACGGCGTGCCGGCCGGATTTTACGCCATCAATAAAGGGAGGTTTAAAACCATCATGTTGTCGGATATGTATGTGATCGACGGATGCGCCTTTGCGGAAGAAGATTTCACCGGCGTGACCCAAAAGGTCAAGGATTCCCCTTTGACCGCCTTTTTCCTCACCACCCCGGCGAGGATCAGGGTATGTTGGCCCTTGCCCATAACATCGGCGGCATCTATAATATGGCGGATGACCCGGCTTCCGGGCTGATGGTGGTACGTACCATCGCGGAGCTGGAGCAGGCCAAGGCCCAGGGCAAGATCGGCGTGATCCTGGGCTTCCAGAACCCCCATTGCATCGAAAATTCCCTGGAAAAGCTCCGGGCCCTGTATGAATTGGGCATCCGGGTGGTGCAGATGACCTATAACAAGGCCAACTACATCGGCTGCGGCTGCCTGGAAACCAAGGATTCCGGCCTTACGGATTTCGGCCGGCAAGCCCTGAAGGCCATGAACCGGTTGGGCATGGTGGCGGACGGCTCCCACTGCGGCCCCCAAACCACCCTGGACATCATCCGCTACAGCGAAAAGCCCGTGGTGATCTCCCACGCCGGCGCGGCTGCCGTTACCCCAACGTGCGCAACAAGAGCGATGAAGCCCTCAAGCTCCTCAAGGAAAACGGCGGCGTCATCGGCCTGTCCCCCTGGGGCCCCTGTGCTGGAAGCCCGAAACCGGCAAGCGGCCCACCATGGACGATTACCTGGACCATGTGGACTATGTGGTGAACCTGATCGGCATCGACCATGTGGGCTTTGGCGGCGACAGCACCCTGGACGATAACGAGGACCGTTCCGGCATCGTGGAGCAGGCTACCCTGTACGCCCCCGTGGTGGAGGAGTACAATCAAAAGGTGGGGGTAGATCGACGTGCGCCATGCCATCGGCGTGCGGGGCTCCTGGGAGATCAACAACGTGATCGAGGCCATGCGGGGCCGGGGCTATTCCGACGAGGATATCAAAAAGCTTACCGGCGGCAATTTCCTGCGGGTGCTCAAGGCCAACTGGAAATAAGCGAACCCTTAGAAAGGACAAGGCAAGCCTATGTTAGACCAGCTTTGCGGGCATACCCTCAAGCCCATGGACCATCAGATCATCACCGTCCGGTCACCAAGGACCTGGGGGTGGATGTGAACATGACCGCCCATGTGCTCACCGGCCGGGAACCCGGCCCTACCTGTTGATCACCTCCATGCTCCACGGGGAGGAATGGTTTTCCGTGCTGATCATCCGGGCCCTGTTCAAGGCCCTGGACCTTGGCAAGCTCAAGGGGACCGTCATCGCCATTCCGGTGGCCAACGAGTCCGCCTTCAATACCAACACCCGGTGCGTCATGGATAATTCCGACGAGCCGGACGCCAACCGTTCCTTTGACGGCCGGTATAACTGCCTTACCAACCTGATCTGCCGCTGCGTGGAAGAAAATTTCCTCTCTAAAGCGGATTACCTGATCGATTACCATGTGGGGACCTGGGGCAACCGGATGGCGGACATCGGCTATGGTTCGGATTACCCGGACGCGGAGCTGGTGCGGATCAGCCGGGGTATGGCCAAGGCCTATTGCTTCCCGGTGCTCCACGCCATGCGGCTCAACCAGGGCACCCACAGCGCCCGCAACGCCATGGGTTGCGCCGGGCTGAAATACGGGGTGCCGGCCATCGTGCCGGAGATCGGCGCTGGGCTTCGGCCAGGCCCAAGAGGACGCTGGATCCAGGATAACATCCGGGGCCTGTTGGGCAACCTCAGCTTCCTGGGTATGCTGGAAGGGGAGATCCCCTACTGCGAACAATACCTGGAAGTAGGGGAATATTTCCGTGTATCCCCGAAAAACGGCGGCTACGTGGAACTGGCCCTCCCAGCGCCGGCGCCCTGACCCCGGTGAAGCGGGATCAGCTGCTGGCCCGGGTCATCGATCCCAAGACCTTCCAGGTCTTGGAGGAGCTGCGTAGCCCCTGCGATGGGATGATTTTCTACGGCTGCCGCAACTATATGGTGCGGCCCGGCGGCTGGGTGTTCGGCGTGGCCAATATGGAACACGATTGCAGCAAATGGGTGGGTGCTGATTGATCGGCATCTGCACATTCATAAATCCCATTTTCAACTTGTAAAGGAGATGAAAAACAAATGAAGAAACTGTTGACCCTTATCCTTTGCTTGGCCATGGTGCTGAGTGTCTTTGCCGGCTGCTCCAGTACCCCCGCCACCGAGGAAGGCGCCAGCTCCAGCGGTGAAGCGGCCCAGGGCGAAGCGGCGGATAGCGAATACAAGGATACCCTTGTATTCGCCATGACACCGACGTCCAGTCCATGGACCCCCAGATCCAGAACGACACCACCTCCGAGCAGGTGGTAAAGATGCTCTACAACACCCTGCTCAAGTTTGAGGATGACGGCACCGTGGTAGGCGATCTGGCGGAAAGCTGGTCCGTATCCGAGGACAAGCTCACCTGGACCTTCAACTTGAAGCAGGGCGTTAAGTTCCACAATGGCAAGGAGCTGACCTCCGCGGACGTGAAGGCCACCTTTGACCGGGCCCTCAACGCGGAAGCCGGCGGCCTGCGTACCACCGAGATCATCAAGATGTTCACCGCCGTGGAAGCGCCGGATCCCTACACCGTAACCATCACCACCGATGTCCTTACGGCCCCATGGAATCCCTGATGTGCAACATGTCCCTGGGCATTATGGACGCCGACTATATCGAGAAGTATGGCCTGGATCTGGGCACCAGCGTGAAGGTGAAAACGGCACAGGCCCCTTCAAGGTGGTCAGCTGGGAGCGGGACCAGGAGATCGTGGTAGAGCGGTTTGACGACTACTTCGGCACCCCTGCCAAGCTTCAGACTGTGGTCTACACCATAATCCCCGAAGCGGCTTCCCGGGTCATCGCTCTGGAGACCGGCGAAGTGGACGTGATCGACAAGCCGACCGATGAAGACCTGGCCCGGCTGGAAGCGGATACCGAAAACTTCACCGTGCTCCGCAAGCCCACCATCAGCCAGCGGCTCTTCCGCTTTGGCTGCAACGATCCCATCATCAGCAACACCAAGGTGCGCCAGGCCATCGTATACGCCATTGACCGGCAGGCCATCATCGACGCCCTGTTCACTGGTTCTGCTTATCCCTCCACTGCCCCGCTGGCCCCTGTGACCTTCGGCTACAGCGACCTGGGCGAGATCGAGCAGGATCTGGAGCTGGCCAAGTCCCTGCTGGCGGAAGCCGGCTATCCGGACGGCTTTGACACCAAGATCGTCACCACGGAGCGGTATCAGAACGGCATCGAGCTGGCGGAGATCATCTCCCAGCAGCTGGCTGAGATCGGCATCAACGCGAAGATCGAGGTTTGGGAGTGGAGCGCCTGAGCGCCAGCTGGAACGGCATCACCGCCGACGAGTTTGACCAGCCCATCTTCATCATGGGCGCCGGCCCCTCCATGCGGGATGCGGACGGCGGCCTGCGGGGCCTGTACACCACCAGCGAAACCGGCCTGAACGACCGGAACTACGGCTTCTATTCCAACGCGGAAGTGGACGCCTCATCGAGCAGGGCATGCAGGAGACCGACCAGCAGAAGCGGGTGGAGATCTACAAGGAAGCCATGGAGATCCTGTATCGGGAAGACCCGGTGGCCTTCTGGCTCTTCGATATGTACGGCTTGGCCATCACCTCCTCCAAGGTGGAAGGCGTGACCCTGAGCCCCATTTCCACCATCACCTTTGAAAACGCAACCGTTAAGAAATAAGCTTTCCCCCCGGGGTAGGGCCTGCCCGGCCCTATCCCGGGACAATCCATTCTGAGGAGGCAAGCCTATGCTTAAATACACGATCCGCAGGCTTTTGCAGACCATTCCCCTGTTGATTGCCATTTCCTTTGCCGCGTTCATCATGATGCACCTGGTCCCCGGCGATCCCGTCCGCAACATGATGGGCATCGAGGCTCCAAGGAGGCGGTAGAGGCGGAGCGGGAACGTCTAGGCCTAAACGATCCTTTGCTGGTGCAGTATGGCCGCTTCCTGGGCGGCGTGCTGCAAGGGGATCTTGGCACTTCCATCTTCACCAAGCAATCCGTCACCGACGAGATTCTTAAAAAATATCCCGCTACCATCAAGCTGGCCCTGGGCGGTACCATTTTCGCCTCTGTGGTGGGCATATTGGCGGGCATCGTTTCCGCTGTGAAACGAAATAAACTTACCGATAACATAATCATGGTCTTATCCCTGATTTCCGTGTCCACGCCTTCGTTTTTCCTGGCTCTTGTGTTGATGCTGTTTTTCTCCCTGCAGCTGGGATGGTTGCCTAGTATGGGGCTGCGCACGCCCCTGCATTACGTGCTGCCCATCATTACCCTGGGTATGCAGTCCGTGGGTACCATCGCCAGGACCACCCGTTCCTCCATGCTGGAGGTGCTGGGGCAGGATTATATCCGCACATCCAGATCGAGAGGTATACCCGAACGGGTAATCATATATTCCCATGCCTTTAAGAACGCCATCATCCCCGTGCTGACCATTGTGGGCCTGCGCTTTGGCGGCCTGCTGGCCGGCTCCATGCTGGTGGAAACCGTTTTCTCCATCCCCGGCATCGGCCGCTACCTGGTGGACGCGGTGCTGGAGCGGGATTATCCCGTGGTGCAAAGCACGGTGCTGGTGCTGGCCTGTACCTTTGTGCTGGTCAACCTGGTCGTAGACCTGCTCTACGCGGTGGCTGACCCGAAAATCCGCTACGAATAGGAGGGAGCATACCTGTGACAGCCGATATTTTTAAGCGTTTTATCCGCAGAAAGGCCTCCCTCATCGGCGGCATTATCCTGCTTTTGTTCCTGCTCATGGCCCTCATCGGCCCCTTCCTGTGCACCCAGGACCCCAACGCCCAGGACATTGCCAACAAATATGCCCCTCCCAGCTGGGAGCACCTGTTGGGCACGGATAACCTGGGCCGGGATACCCTGACCCGTATGGTCTACGCGCCCGGGTCTCCCTGTTGGTGAGCTTTGTGGGCACCATCATCGGCTCCGCCATCGGCGTGGCCCTGGGGGTGCTGGCCGGTTATTACGGCGGTTGGCTGGATTCCCTGATCTCCCGGTTTGTGGACTTCCTGCTGGCCTTCCCCGGCCTGCTGTTGGCCATCGTGGTGGTGGCCATATTGGGCAGCGGCTTGGAAAATACCATGGCGGCCATCGCCTTCTATTCCATCCCCTATATTGCCCGAATGGTCCGTGGTGTGGTGCTTACCCTGAAGCTCGGAATATGTCCAGGCCTGTAAGGTCATGGGGGTAAGCGACGCCCGGATCATCATGACCCACATCATCCCCAATTCCATGTCCCAGATCATCGTCAACGTGACCTTGAACCTGGGCACCGCCATCCTGACCGCTTCTTCTGTCCTTCTTAGCCTGGGCGTGACCCGCCTAACCCGGAATGGGGCGCCATGCTGTCCACTGCCCGGGACGCCATCCGTAGCTATCCCTGGGCGGCGGTGATCCCCGGCGTGGCCATTACCCTGGTGGTGCTCAGCTTCAGCCTGGTGGGCGACGGCCTGCGGGACGCCCTGGATCCCCGGCTGAAAAACGGTTAAGGAGGTTGCCCATGCAAGAAGAAAAAGTATTGGAAGTCAAAAACCTCAAAACGTATTTCTACACCGATGAAGGGGTCATCCCTGCGGTGGACGGGGTGGATTTCAACCTGGCGCGGGGGGAGACCCTGGCCATCGTGGGGGAATCCGGCTGCGGCAAAAGCGTAACGTCCCTGTCCATCCTCCGGCTCATCGCCAATCCCCCGGGCCGGATCATCGACGGGGAGATCCTCTACAACGGCAAAAACCTCCTTTCCCTTACGGAAAAGGAGATGCGCTCCGTCCGGGGCAACGATATCAGCATGATCTTCCAGGAGCCTATGACCTCCTTGAACCCGGTATTCCCCGTGGGCAAGCAGATCATGGAATCCCTTACCTTCCACCAGCACATGACCAAGGAGCAGGCCCGGGAGCGGGCCATTGAGATGCTGCGGCTGGTAGAGATCCCCAACCCGGAGAAGTGCATCCATAACTATCCCCATCAGCTCTCCGGCGGTATGCGCCAGCGGGTGATGATCGCCATGGCCCTGGCCTGCAACCCCAAGATCCTCATCGCGGACGAGCCCACCACCGCCCTGGATGTGACCATCCAGGCCCAGATCCTCAAGCTCATGGCGGGCTTGCAGGAAAAGACCCAGACCTCCATCATCCTCATCACCCACGATCTGGGCATCGTCGCCAGATCGCCCGGAACGTGATGGTGATGTACGCAGGGGAAGAGGTGGAATACGCGGACGTGCGCACCATCTTCAAGGACCCCCGGCATCCCTATACCATCGGCCTGCTCAAGTCCATCCCCAGCATCAACGAGGAGCGGGATACCCTGTATACCATCAAGGGCATGGTGCCCAGCCCCAGGGATCTGCCGGAAGCTGCCGCTTTGCCCCCCGGTGCGAGCACGCCTGCCAGCGCTGCCTGAAGGAGCGGCCCCCCATCTTTGACGTAGGCAACGGCCACCGGGTGCGCTGCTGGAACTGCCAGGGAGGTGAAACCCATGCGTAAGGTACTTCTATCCGTAAAGGATGTAAAGCAATATTATCCCGTCAAGCTCAACAGCAAGTCCCTCTTCCCCAAGAAGGGCTATGTGAAGGCGGTGGACGGCATCAGCTTCGACGTATACGAAGGGGAGACCTTCGGCCTGGTGGGGGAATCCGGCTGCGGCAAATCCACCACCGGCAAGATGATCGTCAAGCTCCTCTCCCCCACGGCGGGCTCCATCGAATACGATGGCCAGGACCTGTTCCAGGTGCCCAAAAACCAGGAAAAGGCCCTGAAAAAGGAGATCCAGATCATCTTCCAGGATCCCTATTCCTCCCTGGACCCCAAGTTCACCGTGGGCCGCATCGTGGCGGAACCCCTGGTGGCCCATGGGGTGCCCAAGGCGGAGCGGATCAAAAAGGTGCGCCAGCTCCTCAAGGACGTGGGCATCCGGAGGAGTTCATCAACCGCTATCCCCACGAGTTTTCCGGCGGCCAGCGCCAGCGTATCGGCGTGGCCCGGGCCCTGGCCCTCAACCCCCGGTTGATCGTGTGCGACGAGCCGGTCTCCGCCCTGGATGTATCCATCCAGGCCCAGATCCTCAACCTGATGGCGGAATTGCAGGACAAGTACAAGCTCACCTATGTGTTCATTTCCCATAACCTGAGCGTGGTGAAGCACGTTTGCGACCGGATCGCGGTGATGTACCTGGGGAATATCGTGGAGCTGGCGGATAAGCGGGCGCTGTTTGCAACCCTGCCCACCCCTATACCCAGGCCCTGTTGGACGCCATCCCCATTCCGGACCCGGATGTGACCAGTATGTCCGGCACCCTGGGCGGGGACGTACCCAGCCCCTGAACCCCCCTGCCGGCTGCTGCTTCCACACCCGGTGCAAATACGCCACCGAGGCCTGCGCCAACAGCAAGCCTGCCCTCACGCAGATCGCCCCCGGGCACTTTGCCGCCTGCCATCTGTGCAAGGGCCAAGCCCCCCAGGATTGACCCCTGTGGGGACGTCATATGGTTTTCAAGGACGCGGGTCTCGCGTCCTTACCCTTCGCGTCCCATTGGGATGCGGCAATATCATGCTTTTTTGTAAAGGAGCGTAACCAACCATGAGAGATTCCCTGTTGAGCCTCTTCCCGGCGGCCGAATACGAGGCGAGGCTGGCCAAAATTGTGGAGCAGATGCAGAAGAACGGCGTAGGCGCCTGATCCTCACCAGCGATGAGAACACCTACTACTTCTCCGGCTTCCGCAGCATCGTATGGTGCAGCAAGGTGTCCACCCCCGCGTATTGGTGATCACCGACGACGCAGCACCGCCATCGCCACCACCAAGGGTGGCGCGGAGACCGTACGGGTCACCTCCAGCGTGGAGGACATCCGCCGCTTTGGCACCGCTGAGTATCCCACCTACGCCCAGGCCATCGTATCCCTGCTGGCGGAAAAGGGCAAGCTGAACGGCCGGGTGGGTATGGAATTCGGCACCGGCCATAAGATCCATCTCAACTATGACATGACCCAGCAGCTCTTCGCCGCCCTTAAGGACGCCACGTTGGTGGATGCGGCGGATATGCTCTGGGCTGTGCGCTCCATTAAATCTCCCCTGGAGATCCAGGCCATCCGTAAGGCCTGCGACATCAACTGCAAGGGCATCGAACGGGGCTTTGACCGGCTCCGGGCCGGCTACACCGAGCTGGAGCTCAACTCCATGATCATGGAGGAATACTACCGCCTGGGTGCGGAATCCTCCTGACCCTGGCATCCGGGCTGGCGCGGAACGGTATTCCCAAGCAATTGCCCCCCCTCCGGCGGCCATCCACTGGGAGCGATCATCCTGGTGGACGGCGGCCCCAGCTATGACGGCTATGTGTCCGATATCATCCGGGAAGCGGTCATCGGCAAACCCACCGACTACCAGCAGGAGATGTTCGACGTGGCCCGGGAAGCCTGCTACCGGGGCATCGACGCCATGAAGCCCGGCACGCCCATCGACCAGGTGGTGAAGGTGGTGGACGACTTTATGGACAACAGCAAGTTCGCCGAGATCAACGTATACAAGCATTGGTGCGGCCACAGCATCGGCGTGGGCGTTCACGAATACCCCATGCTGGATTCCGATACCCACATCCTGCTTAAGCCGGGTATGGTGTTCTCCATCGAACCCTACATCTTCCAGGATAACGTGGGCAGCCTGGGCATCGAGGAGAACGTCCTCATCACCGAGACCGGCGCTGAGATCCTCACCCCCTCGGATAGCCATCTGCGTAGGCTGTAACCTAGGTCCCTTGACCTAGCGTGTAAAAGGCTGATTACGAGCCGGAGACTCTCTGCCTCCGGCTCTTGTAGCAATTGGCTCTTTTTCCCATTGTTGTAATTGTTTCCGCCTTTTTGGGGCTGGTAAATATGAATTTTTCGTCGAAAATTTTCACATGCACAGTTTTTATATTATAATATTTGAACAGCCAAGCGTTCTTAAAAAACTTGCCACTGTTTTTTCGCTTGCGCGCACTATGACCCATACTGGAGAGATAAAACCATGCTAGGAAATGTCATTCGAACACGTAGAAAAAAAATGAACCTTACCCTTGAGGAGCTTTCCAAACAGGTGGGAATCACTTCCGGCGGTCTTTCCCAGATCGAACGGGGCTTGGTGGACCCTTCCCTTTCGGTGCTGCGGCGCATATCCCGCGCCCTCAACCTACCCATGAACGTGATGTTTTCCGAAAACAACGAAAGCTATGTCACCCGCATGGGCCAACGGAAAAAAGCCATGTTCTCGGATTCCTCCATCGACTATGAATTCCTCAGCCCCATCGTGCATACCAGCGGCATCACCCCCAAAGTGGAGGTGGTCATGGTGACCCTCCGTCCCCAATCCTATGGCGGCGAATCCCTTTCCGCTCACGAGTCCGATGAATGTTTTGTGGTAGTGCAGGGGCAAATTGAAGTGCAGATGGAAAATGAAACCGTCCTTTTGCAGCAGGCGGATAGCCTCTACCTCACCGAAGGCGTTCAGCATAGGCTCCATAACCCCACCGATACCGACGCCATCGGCCTATCCATTATGTCGGGCATGACTTTCTGATTCTTAAAGCCTTGCCTCTGGGTATTATTTTTTCCATTATTATTCTTGTGGACTGGGTTTCGCATCAGCGCCGGCAGGGTATTCTGCCGGCGCTCAGCTTGTCGAGAAACCTCTGACGAATAGAAGATCGCAGCCCTTTTAGGCTTTCATCGGATTTGGCGGCATGTACGGCAAATCCGCAAAAAGCCTTGCGTAGCAAGGGTTTCCCTGCATAGCTCCCTGGCCGCGCCGTAGGCGCAAGGGAGCTATGAAAACCTCGAAAAGTGGCGCAAGCCACTTTTTCGACAGCCTGAGCGCGGCAGGGTATTCTGCCGGCGCTTTTCGGCGCCCGCATTGGGGCTCTGCTCCCTAGCAGTTCCCAATGG
>ENA-OQEN01000686-OQEN01000686.1-human-gut-metagenome-genome-assembly--contig:-NODE-686-length-14314-cov-2.928315_pt1 | contig 14314 bp, 18 predicted proteins | sample MGYA00242791_ERZ504627 | MGnify/ENA primary metagenome ERZ504627 (study PRJEB26092, sample SAMD00036316) | human gut metagenome | host: Homo sapiens | study: EMG produced TPA metagenomics assembly of... | reverse complement strand
CGCCGGTGCAGGCGGTGCAGCCCGCCGCCTGCTCACACTGAAAACAAAACATCTGCTCGTCCATACGAAACTCCCTTTCTGCCATAAGATACTGCCAGTGTGGGCAGAGCGGGGCGGGGTTATACCAAAAAAAGAGCCGCACCCCTGCGGGCGCGGCTCTTGGACGATGCAGTATGACTTAGTAGGTAATGCCCTGTGCCATCATGGCGGTAGCAACCTTCAGGAAGCCGGCGCAGTTTGCACCGACCATCAGGTTGCCCTCAGAACCGGCAGCCACAGAAGCGTCGTAGGAAGCGTGGAAGATGCCCTCCATGATGCCCTTCAGCTTGGCATCCACTTCCTCAAAGCTCCAGCTCAGGCGCTCAGAGTTCTGGCTCATCTCCAGACCGGAGGTAGCCACGCCGCCTGCGTTGGAAGCCTTTGCGGGTCCGTACAGGATGCCGTTGGACAGGTAGACCTCGATAGCCTCCGGGGTGCTGGGCATGTTAGCGCCCTCGCAGACCACGGTGCAGCCGCCCTTTACCAGAGCCTCGGCAGACTCCTTGTTGATCTCGTTCTGGGTAGCGCAGGGCAGGGCGATATCGCAGGGGACAGTCCAAACCTGGGTGCAATCAGCCACATAGGTAGCACCGGCGTGGGTCTCGGCGTACTCCTTGATGCGGCCACGGCGCACTTCCTTCAGATCCTTGACGTAAGCCAGATCGATGCCGTTGGGGTCGTAGACGTAGCCGTTGGAGTCGGACATGGTGACCACCTTGGCGCCCATCTGGGTCGCCTTTTCGCAGGCGTAGATGGCCACGTTGCCGGAGCCGGAGATGACCACGGTCTTGCCCTGGAGGCTGTCGTTCCGCATGCACTTCAGGGCCTCAGCGGTGAAGTAGCACAGGCCGTAGCCGGTAGCCTGGGTACGGGCCAGAGAACCACCAAAGGTCAGGCCCTTGCCGGTGAGCATACCGCCCTGGAAGCTGTTGGTCAGGCGCTTGTACTGGCCGAACAGATAGCCGACCTCGCGGCCGCCGACGCGATATCACCGGCGGGGCAGTCCACGAACTGGCCGATGTGGCGGTACAGCTCGGTCATAAAGCTCTGGCAGAAGCGCATCACTTCCATGTCGCTCTTGCCGTGGGGGTCAAAGTCAGAGCCGCCCTTGCCGCCGCCCATGGGCAGGGTGGTCAGGCTGTTCTTGAAGGTCTGCTCGAAGCCCAGGAACTTCAGGATGCCCTGATTGACAGAGGGATGGAAGCGCAGGCCGCCCTTGTAGGGGCCGATGGCGCTGTTGAACTGCACGCGGTAGCCGCGGTTCACCTGCACCTTACCGGCATCGTCCACCCAAGGCACACGGAAGGTGATGATGCGCTCCGGCTCCACCAGGCGCTCGATCAGACCGGCCTTCTCGTACTCGGGGTGCTTTTCCACAACGGGCTGGATGCTCTCCAGCACCTCGCGCACAGCCTGCAAAAACTCGGGCTCGTTGGCGTTGCGCTTTTCCAGACCCTCGTAAACGCGCTTCAGGTATTCATTCGTCAGCATAATAGAATACTCCTTTTCCCAATTACTCTATAAATTTGAAAAAGCGGAAATGCCCCTGCCCGCCGCACAGCGGTATATCCTTGCAGATGCCGGGCGCTTCCGGTTCTCCATGCTTGCACGGCACGCCCGCAATGGCGGGCAATGCTTACTTTATTATTATAAAGCTTTGCGGTGGGTTTTACAATAGCAAAAAGCAGAATTTGTTTAAAAAAACAGATAAAAAGTCACAGCTGCTTCACAAAACGAAAATTAAAAGCCGGAATGCGTCGCGAACCTTGTTTTTTAAAGTGCGCTGCCGCCCCAAAGCTGCACAGAAAAGAATGTCTTTTGCACGGCAGCGGGCTTATCTAAGCAAAAAGCCCTGTGTCGCAACGGGCACAGGGCAGGGTGCAGTTACTTCTTCAGCAGCTTTTCGCAGGCGTCTGCGGCACCTTCCAAAAATTCGCCGCCATAGGTCTCGATCATGCCGGCATCGGAAAGCTCTGCCAGTTTGGGGTCGATGGGGCACTTGGCCAGCACGGGCAGGTGATGCTTTGCGGCAACCTCGTCCACATGGCTGTTGCCAAACACATTGATGTGCTTGCCGCAGTCCGGGCAGACGATGTAGCTCATGTTCTCCACGATGCCCAGCATGGGCACCTTCATCATCTCGGCCATGTTCACGGCCTTTGCCACGATCATGCTTACCAGCTCCTGCGGGCTTGCCACCACAACGATGCCATCCACCGGCAGGCTCTGGAACACGGTCAGGGGCACATCACCGGTGCCGGGGGCATATCCACGAACAGGAAATCCACGTCCTTCCAGACACATCGGTCCAGAACTGCTTGACCGCACCGGCAATGACCGGGCCGCGCCACACAACGGGGTCTTCCTCGTTCTCCACCAGCAGGTTGATGCTCATTACATCAATGCCCATACGGCTCTGGATGGGCCAGCAGCCCTTGTCGTCCGCCATGGCACGGCCATGAATGCCGAACAGCTTGGGGATGGACGGGCCGGTGATATCGGCATCCAGAATGCCACAATGGTAGCCGCGGCGGGCCATGGCACAGGCCAGCAGAGCGCTGGTCATGCTCTTGCCCACGCCGCCCTTGCCGGAAACAACGCCGATGACCTTTTTCACACTGCTGTTGGGGTTGGGGGCATCGTGCTGCGGAGCGGCATCGCGGGAAGAACAGGCTGCACTGCAATTAGAGCAGTCATGGGTACATTCTTCGCTCATTCTCTTTGTCGCGCACGGCAGGGGCAGGACCCGGGCGGTGCGCTTCCTCCTTGCTCAAAATACAGGCGGGGGCTTGCGCCCTGCCTGACCACTGTTAACTATACCATAAAAAGTGCGCAGAAACAACCCATAGCGCCGCTCATGTTTTGCAAAGCCGCCGCATAGGCTGAACCGTGAACGCGTTCCGGGGCAGGGGGAGGTGCAGGGTGCGGCAGAGTTATTTTAAGAACGCGGCGCTGCTTACCGGCTCGGACGTGGTGCTGCGGCTGGCAGGCATGGGGCTGCGCATCTGGCTGGCCAACGCCTTGGGCGGGGTGGGTATGGGGCTGTATCAGTGGTGCTGGCAGTGTACGGCTGTTCGTCACGTTGGCCACGGCGGGCATCTCGGTGGCCGCTGCCCGGCTGCTGACCGAGGAGCTCAGCCGGGATAAAGCCGCTGCGCGCGGGATGCTGGTGCGGCTGGTGCTGGCAGGGCTTACGCTGGGCGGGCTTGCCATGGCCGCCCAGCTTGCCACCGCAGCCTTGCGGCAAATGGTGGCTGGGGATGTCCGTGCCGCTGCCGCGCTGCGCACTTCGGCGCTGGGGCTGCCGTGGATGGCTGTTTCTGCGGTGCTGCGCGGCTTTTTTCTGGCGCGGCGGCGGGTGGAGCCCAACGTGCTCAGCCAGCTGGCAGAGCAGACGGTGCGCATTGCCGCGGTGGTGTGGGCGCTTTCCCGCACGCAGGCTGGCCGGACGGCAGCCGCTGTGCACTGGTGCTGGCTGCCACCGCCTTGAGCGAGGCCGTATCCACCGCCCTGATGACACTGTTTTACCGGCGGGAGGCGGCACGCTGCTTCGGCAGCACAGCGCCGCGCCCGCCAAGGGAGGCGTCCCGGCGGCTGTGGGACATCCTGTGGCCGGTAGAGGGCGGCAGGCGCTTTCCAGCGCGCTGCACACCGCCGAGAATATGCTGGTGCCCGCCTGCCTTGCGGTGTATCTGGGGGCTTCCGGCGGGCGCACCGCTGCACTAGAGCAGTACGGCACCTTAAAGGGCATGGCACTGCCGCTGCTCAATTTCCCCTTTGGGCTGCTGGGCAGTCTGGCTGTTTTGCTGATGCCGGAGATCACGCAGGCGCATATCGAGGGGCAGACCGCCCGGCTGAACGCCCTGCTGGACCGGATGCTGCGGCTTACGGGATACTTCTCCATGCTGGCGGGCACGCTGTTCTGGGTGTGGGGCAGGCCGCTGGCGCAGCTGCTCTACCATAGCCCGGAGGCCGGGTTCTATCTGGAGACCCTTGCCCCGGCCATGCCGCTGATGTATCTGGAAAGCATGGTGGACGGCGCCATGAAGGGCATCGGGGAGCAGAAGGCCGCTTTCCGGTACAGCGTGTGGGACGCGGTGCTGCGCATTGGTGGGGTGGCGGTGCTGCTGCCCCGGTACGGGATGCGGGGCTTTCTGACGGTGATCTTACTTTCCAGCTTTTACACCTGCGCAGCCAACACCGGGCGGCTGCTGCTTTCCAGCGGTACAGGGCACGCTTTCCGCCGCTGGCTGGGTGCGCCGCTGCTGGCTGCTGCCGCTGCCGGTGCGGCAGGGCGGGGTGTGCGCCGGGCGCTGGCTGGCTTTCCGGCTCAAGGGTTGCCGGGGCAGCTGGCAGTGCTGACAGTGGGCGGTACGGTGACGGTCCTCGTGTTTTTACTGGCGGCGTTGCCGCTGGGGCTTTGGGAGGAGCTGCGGGCGGTGCTGCGGCAGGCAAAGACCGGGAAAAACAGGGGAAAGTGATAAAAACGTAAATTTTCTGGACACAGGCGGGGATTGTGAGTATAATACAAACGTGTAGTTGTATCCTTCCGGCATTGCGGGGGAGAACACTGCCGAAAAAGCAGCGCAGGGCAAACCCTTGGCGCTGAGAGGGAAAAAGAGGATCGTAAGTGAAAGATAGAACCAAGAATACCCCGCAGGTGCTGCTGCGCCGTGCGCTGCTGGTGCTGCTGGATGCAGCCATTGTGGCATTCAGCTTTTATTTTGCCCTGCTGCTGCGGGCAGACGGTGCCGTGGAGGCCGGGTGGTGGCCCCACAACCGTGCCCTGCTGTACGAAAACCTGCCGTGGATCGTGGCGGTGTATATTGTCTGCTTTCTGGCAGGCGGGCTGTACTCGGTGCTGTGGAAGTACGCCGGCGAGCGGGATCTGATCCGCCTTGCCGGAATGATCGCCGTGCCCACCGCTGTGGTGTATGTGGTGAACCGCCGTTTTATCCACGGTGTGCTGTTCAATTCCGCCAACTGCATGGCTCGGTGCTCATCTTTTTGTTCATCGGCGGCAGCGCTTGGCTTGGCGGCTGTTTTTGAACCATCCGCTGGGTGAGCGGATGCGCAAAGTGCCCGCCAAGGACCCCAACCGCCCGGTGTTGATCGTGGGTGCGGGCGAAGCCGGTGCATGGGCCATCAATGTGTGCAAATCCAACAAGGAATACGGCCACGCCGTGGTGGCGGTGGACGATGACCCCGCAAAGCTGAACCAGACCATCCACGGCGTGCCGGTCAAGGGCACGCTGGAGGATATCCCGGAGCTGTGCAATCGCTACGGCATCCACAGCATCATCATTGCCATCCCAACCTTAAAGGGCAGCAAGCTGAGCCACGTTATCGACCTGTGCGTCAGCACCCACTGCGCGGTGCAGCTGCTCAGTGACCCGCAGCTGGTGGGCAGCGGCGCACCCCAGCAGGAGGTGTTCCGTGAACTGAACCCCGCCGACTTCCTCTCCCGCGAGGAGGTCACGCTGGATACCGACAAGATCTCTGGCTACCTTACCGGCAAAACGGTGCTGGTAACGGGCGGCGGCGGCTCCATCGGCAGCGAGTTGTGCCGTCAGGTCATGCGCTTCAAGCCCGGCAAGCTGCTCATCTTTGATATCTACGAAAACTGCGCCTACGAGCTGCAGATGGAACTGCAGCAGAAGTACGGCCGCGATATCCCGGTCACGGTGCTGATCGGCTCTATTCGGGATAAAAAACGTCTGGACGAGGTTTTTGATACCTATCACCCCACGGTGGTGTTCCATGCAGCGGCGCACAAGCACGTCCCGCTGATGGAGGTAAGCCCTGCCGAGGCCGTAAAAAACAATGTGCTGGGCACCAAAAACCTGCTGGTCAGTGCCAGCGAGCACGGGGTGGAGCGCTTTGTGCAGCTTTCCACCGATAAGGCCGTGAACCCCACCAGCGTCATGGGCTGCACCAAGCGCATCTGCGAGATGCTCATCCAGACCTTTGCGGGCAACACGGATATGAAGTGTGTAGCGGTGCGGTTCGGCAATGTGCTGGGCAGCCACGGCAGCGTTATCCCGCTGTTTGAAGCGCAGATCAAAAGGGCGGGCCGGTCACTCTGACCGACCCCAACATCGTGCGCTACTTTATGACCATCCCGGAAGCAGCCCAGCTGGTGCTGCAGGCAGGCGCATTGGCCGAGAGCGGCAATATCTATGTGCTGGATATGGGCGAGCCGGTGCGCATTATGGATCTTGCCAAGCAGCTTATCCGCTTTTACGGCTACGAGCCGGGCGTGAATATGGAGATCAAGATCGTGGGTCTGCGCCCCGGTGAAAAGCTTTACGAAGAGCTGATGATGGACGAGGAGCAGGACAAGATGCGCCGCACCCAGCACAACAAGATCTTTGTGGCAAGCCCCCGCACCATTGATCTGGCCGAGTTCTACGAGCAGCTGCAGGCGCTGGAAGCCGCTGCCGCCCACAACGATGAGGGCGTGGTGCGCCAGCTGGCGGCCATGATCCCCACCTTTACCCCCACCCGGGAGAACCTGAAACTGTAACAGCTTGAATTGCGGCACTGGGCCGCATGGGATAGACCGCAGGCCGGAACATGCCGGGCTGCGCAAAACGAGAGGGATGTTATTATGGAAAAGAAACCGTTTCTGACCGAGGCGATGGCACAGCAGATCATCGAAGATGTGCCACGCCGTTCCACGTCTACGACGAGAAGGGCATCCGGGAGAATGTCCGCCGCATCAACAAGGCCTTCAGCTGGAACAAGGGCTTCAAGGAGTACTTTGCGGTCAAGGCACTGCCGAACCCCGTTATCCTGCAGATCCTCAAGGAGGAGGCTGCGGCGTGGACTGCTCCTCCCTGACCGAGCTGATGCTCAGCGAGCCTGCGCTTTACCGGCCACGAGATCATGTTCTCCTCCAACCAGACCCCTGTGGAGGATATGCAGAAGGCCTACGAGCTGGGCGCCTACATCAATCTGGACGACGCCACCATGGTGGAGTTTCTGGAGCGGGTGGCCGGGGTGCCGCAGGAGATCTTCTGCCGCTATAACCCCGGCGGGACCTTCCAGCTGGGCGAGAGCGAAGAGGGCTTTCAGGTCATGGACAAGCCCGGCGATGCCAAGTACGGTATGACCGAGCAGCAGATGATCGACAGCTACAAAAAGCTGATGCAGAAGGGCGCAAAGCAGTTCGGCATCCATGCTTTCTTGGCCTCCAACACCATCTCGGACGCTACTACCCGGAGCTGGCAGGCATCCTGTTCCAGCTGGCTGTCCGGGTGCAGCAGGCTACCGGTGCGCACATCAGCTACATCAACCTGTCCGGCGGCGTGGGCATCCCGTACCGCCCGGAGCAGACCGAGAACGACATCATGGCCATCGGCGAGGGCGTGCGCAAAAAGTTTGAGGAGATCCTTGTGCCCGCAGGCATGGGCGATGTGGCCATCTTCAGCGAGATGGGCCGCTTTACCACCGGCCCCTACGGTGCACTGGTGTCCACCGTCATCCACGAAAAGCACATTTATAAGGAGTACATCGGTCTGGACGCCTGCGCTGCAAACCTGATGCGCCCCGCCATGTACGGCGCTTACCACCACATCACCGTGCTGGGCAAGGAGAACGAGCCCTGCGACCACAAGTACGACGTGTGGGCGGCCTGTGCGAGAACAACGACAAGTTTGCCGTTGACCGGATGCTGCCCAAGATCGACATCGGGACATCCTTTACATCCATGATACCGGTGCCCACGGCTCTGCTATGGGCTACAACTACAACGGCAAGCTGCACTGCGCGAGGTGCTGCTGTGTGAGGACGGCTCTCACCGGCTGATCCGCCGCGCCCAGACCCCTCGCGATTACTTTGCAACGCTGGACTTTTTGCCCTTTATGAAGCCCCTGTTTGAGGACTGATCCGCTTTTCGTATCCTGATAAAAAAGAGGTGTGACCCATGTTTTTTGGCTTTCAGCTTACCCTTGGCCTGATGATGGCCTTTTACGGTTTTTCGGTGATGAAAAATCCCGCGTGTGGGGCGATCAGGGGCGCAGGGCGGTCAAGGCCGAAAACTTTGAGGAATACTGCCGCCAGAACGGCCAGTTCTTTTTAAAGGCAGGCTGTGTTGTGGCAGTGATCGGTGCACTGGATGCCTGATCACGCTGGATGCCATGCTGTACGCCCTGCTGTACATTTTTGGCTTGGCCTTTGCTTCTACCCCCTTACCCGCTGGTGCAAGCAGAACGAGGGTTTCTCATGGCCGTGGCCCCACGTCCAAAGCGAGAAAAAGCGCATCAAAGAGCTGCGCCGCGAACAGCAGGCACAGGAGAACGAGGAAAAAGGGGAGAAGTGATCCCCCGGATAAAGCATAAATAGCAAAAGAACAGCTCCCGGTCACGCCGCTTAACGTGACCGGGAGCTGTTTTAGCTTACTGCTGGATAAGTGGGCGCTTACTCGGCGTCCTTCGGGTCGGTCATCAGCTCCTTGATGCTGGGCACAACGCCGCCCAGATTCTGCAGCTCAGAGGGATGATGATCTTGGTGGCCTTGCCGTTGGCAACTTTCGCCAGCGCTTCAAGGCTGCGGATGGCCAGCACCTTGTCGCTGGGCATGGCCTCGTTCAGCAGACGGATGGCATCAGCGTTGGCCTTCTGCACAGCCAGAATGGCCTGTGCCTCGCCCTCGGCCTCCAGAATGCGCTGCTGCTTCACAGCATCGGCGCGCAGGATAGCGGCTTCCTTTTCGCCCTCGGCGGCGGTAATGGCGGCCTGCTTTTCACCGTCTGCCTTCAGGATGACGGCGCGCTTCTCGCGTTCAGCCTTCATCTGCTTTTCCATGGCTTCCTGAATTTCCCGCGGCGGGATGATGTTCTTCACCTCCACGCGGTTCACCTTGATGCCCCACTTGTCAGTGGCTTCGTCAAGGATGGCGGTGATCTTGCCGTTGATGACATCGCGGCTGGTCAGGGTGTGATCCAGCTCCATCTCACCAATGATGTTGCGCAGGGTGGTGGCGGAAAGGCTCTCGATGGCGGCAATGGGCTGGTTGACGCCGTAGGTGTACAGCTTTGCGTCCATGACCTGAAAGAACACCACCGTGTCGATCTGCATGGTCACGTTATCGCGGGTGATCACAGGCTGAGGGGGAAAGTCTGCAACCTGCTCCTTCAGGCTTACCTTTTTGGCAATGCGCTCAATAAAGGGGATCTTGACGTGCAGGCCGGCAGTCCATGTATCGGAGTAGCTGCCCAGCCGCTCAATGACATATACCTTAGACTGCGGCACAATGACGATGTTGGAAACAATGACCAGCACCAGAACAAAAACAAGCGCAAGGATGACAAAAAACAGAACCATAATACATCTCCTTTGTCAGGTTGTTGTGTGGGGGTTGCGGCTTTCGGTCAGAACAGGCTCTACGATGAGCAGGGTGCTGTGGATCTCGGTAACGCGGCAAAGCGAACCGGGGCCAAGGGTGTCGCCGGGGGTGGCGCAGCGGGCGTTCCAGTCCACGCCGTCCAGCCGCACCCGGCCGGGGACCTCGGCAGTGACAGGGGAAAGCACGATGGCCTCCCGTCCCAGATTGCGGTCGCCGTTGGTGGCGGTATGCTTGAGCCGCAGCTTTGCCGCCAGCGGGCGGAAGGCTGCCAGACACAGGATGCTTACCACCAGAAAGACCAATGCCTGCACCCGGAACGACCCGGTGAACACGCAGCACAGCAATGCGGCGGCAGAGCCGATGGCAAACCAGATGGAGGTCATATTAAAGGTACTGGCCTCCAGTGCCAGAAAGCCCACGGCTGCAGCCAGCCAGAGAATGGGGGAGATCTGCATGGTATGTTACCTCCTTATGCTGCTATTATACGGCATCCCCTTGGGGGAAGGTCAAGAGCTTTTTACTGGAACGTTGCACAGAAAACAAAATATAGACAAAAATGGGAAAAAAGCCCGTAAATCACTGCGTCCCACCCTGTGAAAAAAGTAAGTCGAGGCTCCGCAGAGCCTCCCGACTTACAAATAAAGAATAGGATCCCGCTATGGATGCTCAGAGCGTAAGCGGAGAGCATTTTAAATGGTTACAGCCTCGCAGGCATCACTGGATATCGTAGTAGCTGTGGTTGGGGTTGTGGCCGTTTTCCTCCACCACGATGGTAAAGCCCATGGGGTTTACCTCGGTGTGCTTGCCGGAAGCCAGCGGCTCCACGATGATGTGCTCAGAGCGGTTCACAATGATTTCCGCAGTCTCGGTCTTACCGATGCGCTGGTAGTGCAAAATGCCGTCCTCGGCCCGCAGCACCCGCAGCTCACCGGTGCGGAAGGCCTCGCAACTGTGGCGCAGCTGCGCCAGCTGTGCCAGCACCGGGCGCAGACGCTCCTCGTGGCTGTCCCAGCAGAAGAAGGCGCGGTTGAAGGGGTCACGGTAGCCCTGCATCCCGATCTCGTCGCCGTAGTACAGGCAGGGTACGCCGGGCAGGGTGTAGATGATGCATACGCCATGCGCAGGCGCAGCATGCCCTCCTCGTACTTCGCCGGTCACGCTGCGGCCGCTCTGCCACTCCCGTCCGCGTCCGTTGGCGGGCTCGTCCGCAATCACGGTCAAAGCGCGCTCGGTGTCGTGAGTGGACAAAAAGTTCAGTGCCGTGTTGATGGCAGGGGCAGGGTAGTGCTCACAGATGGAAAGGATCTCGTTGGCGGCCTGCTGGGCAGGTTTGCCCTTGACAAAATCCAGCACGGAGTTCTTGAAGGGGTAGTTCATCACGCTGTCCAGCCCCTTGCCCAACAGGTAGGTGCGGCGGTGGTCAAAGCCGAACTTGGTGGTGGCGTCCTCCCACACCTCGCCCAGCAAAAACTTTTCTGGGCTTACCCGCTTGACGGCGGTGCGGATCTTCTCGATAAACGCGTCCGGCAGCTCGTCGGCCACACCCAGCCGGAAACCGGCAGCACCACGCGCAGCCATGTGTCGATCACGCCGCCCTCGCCGGTGATGAACTCCACAAAGGAGGGGGTCTCCTCGTTGACCTCCGGCAGGGTCTCAAAGCCCCACCAGCTGCGGTAGCCGCCCTTGTACTTGGGGTCAAAATCATACCAGCTGCGGTAAGGGGAGTTGGGGTCGCGGTAAGCGCCGCCCTCGCCGTAGCGTCCCTCGCGGTTGAAGTACCGGCTGTCGGAGCCGGTGTGGCTGAACACACCGTCCAGCACGATGCCGATGCCGTACTTGGCGCCTCGCGGCAGAGTACCTCAAACTCCTCGTTGGTGCCCAGCAGCGGGTCCACGTTCAGGTAGTCGGCGGTGTTGTAGCGGTGGTTGGAGTGCGCCTCAAAGATGGGGTTCAGGTACAAATAATCCACGCCCATCTCCCGCAGATAGGGGAGCTTTATGCGGATGCCCTCTAGATCACCGCCGAAGTAGTCCTCGTTCAGGTGGCCGCCGGTCTCGTTGGGCTGCCAGAAAGGCTCGGCGTGCTTATCGGCCTGATACAGCCGGTCCGGGAAGGGCATGGGCTTGTTCTCAATGCCCTCACAGAACCGGTCCGGGAAGATCTGATAGAACACCTTGCCCTTGATGCACTCCGGCGTCTGGAAATCCGGCTCGTAGACCGTGATCTGCCAGCTTTCGCCCTCCTGCCAGCTGACCACGCCGCAGTTATCGGCCCCGCGCACGATGCGGCGGAAGTCAGTATACAGGTCAAAGTAATAGAAGTATAAGCCCGGGTCGCCCAGCACAACGTCCACCGAAAAGTGGTTCTGGTGGGGCGTCTGGCCGTCAAATTTCATGCGGTAGTGCACGGGCACATCGTATTTGCCCTCCTTTTGCAGTACAAGGTGCGGGTCCACATAGCCCAGCTCCTCGGGGATGCACAGGGACAGGTGCACGGTCTGCCCGGCGCGCACGGCACCAAAGGGCTGCTTAAAGTAGGGGTCGTAGCTGTTGAACAGACAAGACAAAAAGATCGTCCTTTCTCAAAAAAGCCCCGGCAGGCGAAATGCCACCGGGGCTTTGCGGTTTTACAGGGGAAAATTACTTGCCCATGGGCACGGGGGAAGCGTACCAGATATCGCGGGCGTAGTCCAGCACGGCGCGGTCTGCGCTGAAGATGCCGCTGTTGGCAATGTTCTTCAGGCTCATGCGCGCCCAAGTCTCGCGGTCAGCATACAGCTTCTGCAGGTCGGCCTGTGCACGGCGGTAGTCCTTGAAGTCAGCCATGACCATGTACGGATCGCTGCTGCGCAGGTTCTCGGTGACCTCGTGGAAGTTCTCGCCGTTCCAGCCGCGCTCCAGGAAGTTCAGGGCGCTGTTGCAACGTCGTCGCCCATGATAAAGGCGTTGGTGGTAGCCCACCCGCTTCAGGTTGTTCACCTCAGGGTCAGCATACCGAAGATCAGCTCGTTCTCCTTGCCGGCAGCATCGGCGATCTCCACGTTTGCACCGTCCAGAGTGCCCAGCGTGATGGCGCCGTTCAGCATGAACTTCATGTTGCCGGTACCGGAAGCTCGGTGCCTGCCAGAGAGATCTGCTCAGAAACCTCGGCAGCGGGCATCAGGTGCTCGCTCAGGGAGACGCAGTACTCTTCCAGATAGACCACGCGCAGCTTGTCGCGCACAGCGGGGTCATTGTTGATCAGATCGCCCAGCTTGCAGATCATGCGGATCATCTGCTTTGCCATGTAGTAGCCGGGAGCAGCCTTTGCGCCGAAGATGTAGGTCTTGGGGATAAAGTCGGCGTTGGGGTTCTCCTTCAGGTACAGGTACTGTGCAGCGATGTTCAGCGCATTCAGGTGCTGGCGCTTGTACTCGTGCATACGCTTGACCTGGCAGTCAAAGATGGAATTGGGGTCGATGACCTGACCGGTGCTCTTTGCCAGATAGCTTGCAAAGTCCTTCTTGTTGGCCAGCTTGATCTCGTTCAGCTTCTTCAGCACGGTCTTGTCGTCGGCGTACTTGTTCAGCTTGGTCAGATCGGAAGCATCGTGCTTGTAGCCGTCGCCGATGGTCTCGTCCAGCAGCTTGCACAGGCCGGGGTTAGAGGCCAGCAGCCAGCGGCGGTATGCAATGCCGTTGGTCACGTTCTTGAAGGCGTTGGGCTTGAACAGGTAGTAATCGTGGAAAACGCTCTCCTTGATGATCTCACTGTGCAGCTTGGAAACGCCGTTGATGCTGTTGGCGGTGTAGGCGCAGATATTGGCCATGCGCACCTGATTGTCGCCGATCAGTGCCATGTAGTCGATCTTGCCCTGATCGCCGGGGAAGGCCTTTGCCAGCTCCTCGCGGGCGCGGCGGTCCATCTCCACCACGATCTGGTAGATGCGGGGCAGGGTCATCTTGAAGATGTCCACGTTCCACTTCTCCAGAGCTTCGGCCATAACGGTGTGGTTAGTGTAGGAGAATACCTTCTGGCAGATGCTGAAGCTTGTCCCAGTCAAAGCCACACTCATCCAGCAGGATGCGCATCATCTCGGGGATGGCCAGCGTGGGGTGGGTGTCGTTCGAGCTGGATGGCGACCTTGTCGGGCAGGTTCTCCAGCGTAGCGTAGCTGGACAGGTGGTTCTGCACGATATCGCCGATAGAAGCAGCGGACAGGAAGTACTGCTGACGCAGGCGCAGGATCTTGCCCTCAACGTGGTTATCGTTGGGGTACAGCACCTTGGAGATGAGCTCGGCGTTGGCGTTCTTGCTCATAGCAGTGTTGTAGTTGCCCAGAGAGAAGCTGGACATATCAAAGTCCGGAGCCTTTGCCTGCCACAGACGCAGCTTTGCAACGCCCTTTCCATCGTAGCCCTGCACATACATATCGGAGGGGATGGCCATGACGCTGTTGTAGTTGGTGTGCTGGATGTAGTGGAAGCCGTTGTCCCAGTTCTCGTGGATCTCGCCGTCAAAGCGGATCTCCACGGCCTGATCCGGGTGGCTCTTCAGCCACACCTGACCGCCGGGCAGCCAGTTGTCGGCGCGCTCCTGCTGCCAGCCGTCCACGATCTTCTGCTTGAAGATGCCGTACTCGTACAGGATGGAGTAGCCGGTGCCGCAGATATCGGTGGTGGCCATGCCGTCCAGATAGCAGGCAGCCAAGCGGCCCAGACCGCCGTTGCCCAGGCCTGCATCGGGCTCTTCCTCAAAAATGCTGTCCAGATTGATGTCGGCGTCGGCCAGTGCCTTCTTGGCAACCTCGTCCAGACCCAGATTGAACAGGCTCATCTTCAGGCTGCGGCCCATCAAAACTCCATGCAGAGGTAGTAGACCTGCTTGGTGCCGGTGCCGATAGCCTTGGACTGGAACTTTTTGTGGTTCTCGCTCATCATCTGACGGCA
>ENA-OQEN01000685-OQEN01000685.1-human-gut-metagenome-genome-assembly--contig:-NODE-685-length-14323-cov-2.116019_pt1 | contig 14323 bp, 15 predicted proteins | sample MGYA00242791_ERZ504627 | MGnify/ENA primary metagenome ERZ504627 (study PRJEB26092, sample SAMD00036316) | human gut metagenome | host: Homo sapiens | study: EMG produced TPA metagenomics assembly of... | reverse complement strand
CCGCAAGGAAGGTGAGCTTGAGCGGCCTTTCCATTTGCAATATCTCCTTTCCTGCTGAGCTGTTTGCCGCGTGCCGTAAAAAACCGAGCGGCCCCCTATAGGCCGCCCGGCAAAAGCTTTTAATCCAGAGGAACAAACTCGTCTTCCTGCGCCCGTTGCTCTTTACGAAGCACCCGCCGCTCCAGGATTTCCTTCATCATCTGGCGGTGGCCGTCACCCGTAATATTATAGAAATGCATGGGGATTAGCATAAGCAGATAGCCTACTGCGGGGACGATCGTTGTCATTAAAAACAGCGCCCAGTTCGTTTGCGCATTCTGAATCATGCTGCCCTCAACGTGTTGCGCATAACCGGTCAGGCCAAGAATTGCGAGGCCAATGGAGGAGGAAAAAGTGTTTTCAATCTTACCGGTAAAGCTCATGATGGAGAGCATAATGCCTTCCACACGGGTGCCGGTTTTCCACTCGATATAGTCAACCGTTTCCGCTTCCATTTCCTTCTGGATCAAATTTTTAAATTCCAGAGGGATGGTGGTAAGGCCGGTAAATAGAATGACACAAGCGCCAGTCAGGAGGGAGACCGGCGAGCCTGGCTCCTTGAGCATCAGGCCGCGGTAACATACCACTGCAAACAGGATATGGATCACAATTGCGCTTACGCAGCAAAGCTGATAAAACCGCTTGGAATCCGCCTTGCGCCCAGCCATTTCAATCAGCTTCGGCACGATCAGACCCGCCAGCAGGAAGCCTGGGAATTTAATCACATCAACAACAACATTATACCTGCGGTCGAACATCAGATCCGCCACAAAATAGAAGGAAACCTGCTCCGCAATTTTGCACACGACAAAAAAGATGTTGCCTAAGAAAAGCATCAAAAGCGGACGGTTTTTAAACAGCAGCCCAAAACACTCGCGCACAGAAGGGACGTCCTCCCGATGCTCTGCGCGTTCTCTTGTGTTGCGAAGGTAAGCCGTGTGAGAAAAATGATGCCAATTGCCGAAACGGCAGCGGATGTCAGATAGGCCTGCGGCGTGTGGCTCTTAAAATAAGGGAGCCATGCGGCAGCAGCGACAAATACCTGAGGAAGCGCGCGACTACGGAGCGGACAATGGAGCTCACACCAAACAGCTTTGTTCGCTCAATCCCGTTTGGCGTAATGGAAAAAGCCAGTGCCCCATGGGGATGTCGAACGCAGTGTATGTAACATCGAGGCCAACAAACAGGATTGTCGTGTAAATAATGTTGAACACGGGTGGAGCATCCGCGCTGCCAATGAAAAACAGAATCATAACAAGGGAAACAAACCAGGGGGCCCATTTGATATACGGGCGCATTTGCCCCTCTTTCGTCCGGGTCTTGTCAACGATAACGCCCATAATAGGGTCGTTAATCGCATCAAAAATTCCACAGAAAAAGCGAATATTGGAGCGACGCCCATTGGATTGGAGAGCTTCTTAAAGAGCACGTTGGTCAAAAAGTAGTTGATATACTTTGAGCTCGTCATGCTCGTGCTCATGCCCTGCGCGCCTCTGCCTAAAGCGTAAGAGATCGTTTCCTTCCAGGTCAGATAAGTTTCCTCACCGACATCCTTCTGGATAATCTTACGGTTCAGGAATTCGTTGAGTTTTCCCATTTACATTCCTCCTATTTGATTTGGGTCACTTGATTTTTTTCACAAGAAACACATGGTTGGAAATATCCATCATCGCCCTGTCGTTCATGGAATCAGTGTAGAAGTTCTCGATCTGCACGTTGGGGTATTGCTCCTGAAATAATTTTACCTTGTTTTCGAGGAAACAGAGCCTTGTAAATTTTCCCGTGCGCGGATCAACAGAAGAGCCGATATAGCGGGTGATCCCCATCCGTTTCATCATTTCGGCCAGCAAAAAATCTGTGCTGCCTGATACGATAATATCATCCACCCTGCGCTGTTTCATATAAAAGGGTTTGATTTTTTGCTCATGACGATCCCAAAAGCGCACTACATCCTCTTCGAGGCTGGAGAGCTTTACATAATACCCTTCCAAAAATCCTGCGTAGGCTTTGACTGCTTCTTCTACCGTAAAAAGGTGAAAACGATCCCGTAAGGCAATCCGAATCAATTGAGGGAGATACCACCAAATCCGTGGATCACGTGGGATATAGTAGAGAACCAAATCGACCAGCGACTCACCGTCATAAATGGTATTGTCGAAATCGTAAACGTTTACGCCCATGTGTATAACCCACCACTCTTCTGCCCTCAGGACCCGGATACGAAAATTATTTTAGCACGTACCGCTGCATAAATCAACGATTTTTCAGGAGGTTTTATTAAAAATTGTGTTAAGTCTATCCAGAAGGAATGGCGGATTTTCTATTTGTGGACAACAGAATCAATCGTTCTTCTATACAATCTATCATCCAAATCGGGCAGGCCAGCGAACTATATTTTCAGCGGTTGCACACGAACTGCACACGTTGATAAAGCAATAAAAAGAAAGCCGCATGGATATGGCTTTCAGCCGATACCTACGCGGTTTTTCTGTGGTGGAGATGAGGGGAATCGAACCCCTTACCTCTTGCATGCGAAGCAAGCGCTCTACCAAGTGAGCTACACCCCCATATGAACTTGTCTGCAAAAGGAGCGCTTTTTGCGAAGTTTATTATAGCGCCCCTTACCGCTTTTGTCAACATAAATTTTTGATTCTCTGTCGTTTCCCTAACGAAGCATGAATTGATTCAATAAAAGGGTCTACTGGAAAAGAGGTGGATACTTATGGTAATTCCCTTTTCATATAGTAAGGATCAGGCAAGATGAGGTTGCAATAGCTGCGACCTAGAAAGGTTGGCTCGCTTTCCTCCTTACGATACACTAGATGGAATTGCCTGCGTAAGGAAAACACAGAAAACGTTGACATTCCTTTGACAAGCCTGCCTTTCTGCGATATAATAACCCGGTAAACTATGTGCGGCGGCTTATTTATGACGCTGCAAAATGAAATACAAGGAGTGCTTTCTATGCCATTGGTAACTACCACTGAAATGTTCAAAAAGGCCTATGACAACGGCTATGCCATCGGCGCCTTCAATGTAAACAACATGGAGATCGTTCAAGGCATCACGAGCGCATGCAAAAAGCTCAATGCGCCCGTTATTTTGCAGGTCTCCTCCGGCGCGCGCAAGTATGCGCATCACGACTATCTGGTGAAGATGGTCGAGGCAGCGTGGCCGAAACCGGCCTTCCGATCGCTTTGCATCTGGATCACGGCCTGATTTTGAAACCTGCAAAAGCTGCATTGACGGCGGCTTTACTTCCGTTATGATCGATGGCTCCTCCAAGCCGTATGAGGAGAATGTGGAGCTCACCCGCAAGGTCGTCGAGTATGCGCATGCGCATGGCGTTGTGGTAGAGGGCGAGCTTGGTAAGCTGGCAGGCATTGAAGATGACGTCAATGTTTCTGCCGACGATGCGAATTTCACCCAGCCGGAAGAGGTGGAGGATTTCGTATCCCGCACGGGCGTTGACTCCCTCGCCATCGCCATCGGCACAAGCCATGGTGCATATAAGTTCAAGCCCGGTCAGAAGCCGCAGCTGCGCTTTGACATCCTCGCTGAAGTGGCGGAAAAGCTGCCCGGTTCCCAATCGTTCTGCACGGTGCGAGTTCGGTGATGCCGGAATATGTGAAGATGATTAATGAGTTCGGCGGCGAGATGCCCGATGCAATTGGTATCCCGGAGGAAATGCTGCGCAAGGCCGCGAGCATGGCTGTTTGCAAAATCAATGTGGATTCCGATATTCGCCTTGCAATGACCGCCTCTATCCGTAAGCATTTTGCGGAGTATCCGAGCCATTTTGACCCCCGCCAATATCTTACTGATGCACGCAACGCGATTGAATCCATCGTGGAGCACAAGATCAACACGGTGCTCGGCTGCGCGGGTCAGGCATAAGCGGGCCTCTTTTTTAAGAATTATATACGGCGCGCCCGGTCTTACGGGCGCCGTTTTTATGCGCTGTGAAAGGAGGAGTATACTGGATGATGCTTACCTTGCTGCCGGACCGCTTTGCCGTTTGCTCAATAAACCCAGTCAACTGCAAACAAATTCTCATTGTAAAGAATAAATGGATGTGCTTTTTATTTTAGCTTTATATCATCAATCCGTAGTTACCTGTATCCTTGAAATTGGAGACACCGGTACGGTTTCTCCCTTCGAATGCATAACGTTTCAATTCTTGCAGCGGCTCCTAATCTATTCATATTATCCATGCATTGCCTTGCCTTGCGCCCATTAGGAAAACACGATGTAAATGATGAAGCTACATACGAACGATAACGCTTTCCTAACAAATAAAATATTATTACACAACGAATTGCAAATTCTTGTTATAGATACGAGGCACAGTCTGTTGCTTACGATTCATTTCTTTTTAAGCGTCTAAACAAGAGAGCGTTTCTCTTTGTAATTTTAGCATAAGCCTTATAATATCTCACACCTAAAATATAAAGTCCATCGCGGCAAAAATGGATCGTATCACTTTTTATCGCTTTTATTTGGGAATTGGACTGTATGTTTTCAGTCGTTACAAAAGAGGAATTGCCAATTTTAATGCACACATCCTTAATTGCCTGAATAATGGGCTTGCAAATAGGAAGGTTAAGATTTTTCCAGTGTTGCGTAAAGTCTCCTGCAATAATCGGTAAGTCGGGACAATGAAAAATCTCTCTAACGGTGGTAAATAAGGTTAACAAATTCTTATAATGCGTATCATAATCGCAGCCCTTTTGAGCGTCAGTTTCTCCCTGATGCCAAAGGAAGGCCACGAGACAGTTGCTTTCGTTAAGCGCTAGAGCAGTTCTGATCATTTCCATCATATTTAAGTACAGATCGTCGCTAAGCCCCCAACGATTATCTGAAAATCCCGTGCCGCCCACAGCTGCCCTGATAATAAGCAGTTTTCTTCCCCTTTTCAGGCGCTTCTTTCTAATGTATTCTGTAGCAAAATGTATGGCAAAATTGCCGACTATTTCATTGCCTCTGACGCTTTCCGCCGCCATAGAAATAGTAAAATCTCTGTTAAGAAAATAAACTTTATCGTTCGGATTATAAGTATGCCCCGTTGGGCCTACACCATAGCCTTCACTGTTGGATTGACCTGCCTGAACGATAATATCAAACTTTTCCTGCGTAAAATCTTTGAGCAAGCGATATCCACTCCTTAAATAAAAAACACCTATTCTTTTCCAAACCGCAAAAGATTCGGATGCAATAGGTGTTTTTATATGGTGGACACGAACGGACTCGAACCGTTGACCTCTCGCGTGTGAGGCGAGCGCTCTAACCAGCTGAGCTACGCGTCCTAATGTAGGCGGGGGAGCTATAGGCAGCCCCGCATGCATATGATGGTGACCCGGACGAGAATCGAACTCGTGTTACCGCCGTGAAAGGGCGGTGTCTTAACCGCTTGACCACCGGGCCGCTTGGTAGCGGCAGTCGGATTTGAACCAACGACACTTCGGGTATGAACCGAATGCTCTAGCCAACTGAGCTATGCCGCCATATGCCTGCCCATCAACGGGCGAAGCTTATTATAATATAATCGCATTGGGCTTGTCAACACTTTTCTTCCAAAAAGCTTAACAATTTTGCCCTTTTCTTTTTGCCATAGACCGGCCGCACAGATGATTGCCTTGTTAAGAGATCTTTTGTGAGCTCCTATACGATGCGAAGCCTAGCGGGAATCTTTGGATTGCAATCCCCTCTTACTTTTTCCTTTTTGTATTTCGATATCCACGTACCACCCGGATGCGTGTTTTTTTCTTTTTATAATAGTACAATACGTTAACCAGTAAGACAAACAAAATCACCAGCGCAGCGGCCGCAAAAATAACTTTCCCCATTGTGGACTGAATCCCTTTCTTTAAAAGGTTTCCTACATACAGAATCAGACTCCTCCGGGCCGCCTTTTCTGCCACGAGATCCACTGTGCCGATCACTTGGCCGGCATACAGGATATTAGCCTGGCCGACCACCTCGCCCTTCTTCACCGGCGCATCGATTGACTTTGGCATTTTTTCATCTGGCACGATCATAACGCCGGCCGCATCCAAGCCCTGAGGCACCAACGCGCGCACTTCCCCTTTGGGCAAAAGCCGCACATAATCCGTTTGAAACGAAAGTTTTACCGCCACTTCGGATACAATCTGGGCCGGATCTGCAACGGTTTCCAACTTAAATGGTCAAACGCCCAGTTAAACATCTTGCGGCAGTCTGCAAAGGCTGAGCCTTCCTTTCCTTTTATGATGTTCCCCTCCGCATCTTTATAGGGAGCACGCAAAACGATTCCAAGATAACGGTATCCATCGCGAGAGGCAACGGAGATGACACAGCGCCCCGCGTTGGTGGTAGTGCCCGTTTTAATCCCCTTTGCACCCGCATAATAATATTTGCTTGTAGAATCGATCAATTCATTCGTCGTGCGGAGTGTCTGCGCTTCGCGCAGATTGCTCTTCGGCAGCGTGAATTTTGCAGTGTTCGTAATCTTTTCAAATACAGGAAGCCGCAGCGCGTATTCCACGATCTTGCGCAGGTCTGACGCGGTGGTATATTGCCCCTCTTCATCCAGGCCGTGCGCATTGACAAAATGGGTATTCTTGCAGCCCAGCTTCTGCACAAAGGAATTCATCAGTGCGACAAAACGAGGGATGCTTCCGCCGCCGATATAGTCCGCGATAATGTTAGCGGATTCATTCGCGCTGTGCACCATCATGCAGTAAAGCAGGTTGAGCATGCTGATCTGCTCGCCTTCCTTGATGCCGACAAGGGAGCTGCCTGTTCCATCCAGCGCATGGATTGCATCATAGGGGGCGGTAACGATGGTGTTTTCCAGGTCAGCGCAGTTTTCAATGGCCACGATGGCGGTTGTAATTTTGGTTAGGGAAGCGGGCGCCGTGCGTTTCTCTGCATTTTTATCAAAAATGACCGTGCCATTATCTAAGCTTACCAGCAGGGCGATCTCCGCATCCAAATCAATTTCATCGTTATAGGATGCGGCCGCCGGAAAAACAGCGCTCGTAGCAATTGTCAAAATACAACAGAAAAAAATTATTGCCTTTTTCATGGACAGTCTCCCCGTAAATGTTGTATGATAGGATGTAATGACGAACGGGATGCACGGCAAGGATCATTATTGCCCGTTTCCTCTGGAGGAATACCGTTCGTATATGTTTACGATATGTTATAGTATAACAGCATTGCGGTGAAAAGGGAATCGTTTTCCGTTCATTTCCGCATAGAAGCAAATACACGGAGGGATACTTAAATGGTTTATGTTACCGGCGATATGCATGGCGACGCCAGCCGCTTTAGCGACCCGCGCCTGAAGAAGCTGAAAAAAGGGGATACTCTGCTTGTTTGCGGTGATTTCGGCTTCCTCTGGAATGGCAGCAAAGCAGAACAAAAGCTTTTAAAGCAAATCGGCAGCAAAAAATACAACGTCTGCTTTCTCGACGGAACGCACGAAAATTTTGAGCTCCTTAAAAGCTATGATGTAATCGAGTGGAACGGCGGCAAGGCGCGGCAGATCTACAAAAATTTATATCATCTGATGCGCGGCCAAATCTATGAGATCGAGGGGCTGAAGATTTTCACCATGGGCGGGGGGGAGAGCCCGGATATCGACATTCGTTTCGATAATGATAGCTGGTCCCGCGATGAGATTCCCACGCAGGTGGAGCTGATTGAGGGCGCGAACAATCTGGAAAAGGTTGATTGCAAGGTGGATATCATCCTTACTCATGAGCCGCCTGCCACGATTAAAGGGTTTTTGAAGCTCAAAGAAAAAGGCCCGGTGCGCGTGACGGCGCTCAACGCCTATTTTGAAGAGCTTGGCAAATCGGCTACCTTTCAAAAGTGGTATTTTGGCAGCATGCATGTGGATAAATATATCTCCAGCACACATACCGCTGTTTTCACGCATATTCTCGATGTCCGCACCGGAGAGCAGCTTCGGAAATAATGCACTTTCGCCTTGCAGGCCCTGAAGAAGCCCGTGTGCAGAATAGACAAACCTTAGCTCCACATACAAAAAGGCTTTCAAAAGGGCTGTTGCCAAATGTCTTATGCATTTAGCAACAGCCCTTTTCCGGCGTGTAAGGCTGAGCGCATCAAAATCAAAGCTTGCTGCCGGATTCAACCCGCTCTCCCACCGGTGCATTCTGATTCATCTGCCGGTAGGTTTCCGCATCGATCCCGAAAAACCGCATGGAGATAATCGAGGCAATGTGGCCGAGCATGGGCACGGCAAACTGGAAAAACACGATCAGCGCCAGCACGATCGCCCCCTGCGCCTGCGCCCCTTCGGAAAAGCCTGCCCGGCCCAGCGCAAAACCAACAATCGCACCGGATAGGGATTTCATGACCTTTTCCAGGAAGGAGAAAATCGACGCGTATGCGCCGGGTGCAAACTTGCCTGTTTTCCAGCGGCCATAATCCACGCAGTCCGACATTAGCGACCACTTCACGCTACCGATATAAGTGGAGCAGAAGCTATTAAGCCCCATCAGCAGCAACGTAATTACCGGGTAAGCAAAAGGCGCAGCAGAAGGATTGCAACCGGCATGAGCGCGCCAACCCAACTGCCCTGCACAAATACCCGCCTGCGATCCGTTTTTTGGCAATGTAGGGCGCGAGCAGAATGGCCACCAGCATAAACGGGGCGCCTACAACAGTTGCAATTGGCTGAAGGTCTTTATTATGCATGACATACAGGAAAAATAGACCAGCGTAGCATTCTGCATGCCGGTTGCCAAATCATTTGTCGCTACGGCAATGGCGAGCATCTGAAGCGGATGGTTTTCCCGCAGCAGAGGCAGAAGATCTTTGAGCTGATAGGCTCAACTCCGGACTCCATAAATTGCCGGTCCTTTTCCTTGGTTGCGCTGACAACAAGGGAAATCGACATAAGCGCCAGCAGCATATAGCCCATTGTGACAATCCGCCACGCAACGACCTCCCGGCCGAACGTTTTGGTCAAAAGATCGACCAATGGCTGTGTTATCACAAGAGATAACATTCCGCCAACGCCGCCGAACACATTGCTGAAAAAAGGCAAAATTGAACGCTGCCCCGGCTCGTTGGTCAAGATATTTCGCAGCGGACTGATCGATACGGTTAGAAATGTGCCGCCAACCGCCTGCACTAGATAAAAGCACATCATCCATGCCGCCGGGGCTGCTACGTTTGGCCCAAAAAAAATGCCGATCATCCCGATGCAGATGAATACAACGCCCATTACATACCACGGAATATAGCGATATTTTTTAGAAATCTTATATTTGTCTACAATGGTGCCGAAGATCGGATCCGTTACGGCATCAAAGATACTGGCAATTGCCAGTATGACGCCCGCAGCTTCAATGGTAATGCCGGCCACGTTGGTAGCAAAATACATGTAAAACGTCGAAATCAGCCCGGAAAACACGATTGCCGGGAAGCCCTCCATTCCAAAGCAGACCATCTGCGCGTGGTTGCCACATTATAGCCTTCCGCTTCCTCCGGCGTCGGCTGGGCAAATAGGTTGTTCAAAAAGCCCATATTGCTCTTTCTCCTCCTTTTGACGTCTTGGGCCGATATCTGGCCTTTTCCACTATTGTAGCGAAGAGAAAAGCATTTTGCAAATATATTTGTAAAAATAGATACATTTTTTATCGATTATATATAATTCCGTCTGCCAAGCGTGGAATAAATCCATCATCGCCGATTCAAAGTTCCCCGTCGGCACACCGGCGCTTGCCAACAGCAGGCAGGTGGAGCCTTCGCCGGCATTCTCATCAGCCCTTACGGCGATCCCGGCCTCCAGCGCCCGCGAGAGCAGCGCCTGAACCGGCTTTGTGCTTGCAATCTCCAAGCGAACCATCAGGCCGGATGCGCACACCTCTACCCTGGCATGATCTTCAAACACACAGCGCGCCGCCTCGCACAACGCACGGCTTTTATTCATATAGAGCTTGCGTGCCTTCCGAATTTGAGAAGAAAGGTGACCGTCACGGATAAACTGGCATAGGGCAATCTGCTCCGCTTTAGAAGCTGTTTGATTATAGAGCCCGCCCTTTTTTTCATATGCCTCCATCAAGCATGTGGGAAGCACCATAAAGCTTAGGCGCAGGGAGGGCAGCAGAAGCTTGGAAAAAGTGCTCATATAGATCACACTCCTGCCCCCGTCCAGCCCTTGCAGAGGTACGGGATGGGTGAAATAGCGGAACTCGCTATCGTAATCGTCCTCCAGCACAAGGCACCCGCTACGCCGTGCAACCTGCAAAAGCTTTAGCCTTTGCGCCACCGGCATGACGTTGCCCATCGCGTCCATATGGGAAGGGGAACTATATAGCAGGCGGATATGATCCCATTCCAGTGCCGCAAATTCATCCCTTCCTTGCACATAATAATGCACTGGAAAGCCGTGGTCTTCAAAAATGGCGCGCCCTGTGCAAATGCATTGTTCCAAAAACCGACTGGCGGCCGCTCATCCAGCAGTCCACACAGGATATGCAGAAGGCTCTGTACACCTGCGCCAACCACAATTTGCTCCGGAGTGCACACCACGTTGCGGCTTTTTGCCACATAGCTGCAAAGCGCTGCGCGGAGATCGGGCTCGCCCTGCGGCTCGCCATAGGTGAGTAACCGCCTGTCTGCCCGTAGGCGCTTTTGATATACCGTCGCCACAGCGCGAAATCAAAGCTTTCCGCATCCACGGAAGCGGACGCAAAATCATACCGGATATCAGGCGCGGCCTGATGGAGCCGTGGCTGAACCCGCGGCCCGCCAGGCTCCAAAGGATACTCCAGGCTGGAGGCATAAAAGCCGCTTTGTGGCTTGGCCACAACATATCCCTCTGCTGCCAACTGCAAATAGGCCGCTTCCACTGTGGTACGGCTTACTTCCAGCTCCTGTGCGCAGCGCCGGATGGAGGGAAGCTTTGCCCCGGCAGTCAGCTTGCCGGATGAGATTAATTCCTTATAATAATTGTAAACACGCAGATAGAGAGGTTCGTTTTTCATATTTTCCTGCAATAGCAAATCACTTTTTTTCATCATTGCCCCATCCGAAAGAAAACTGGTCGCCCGCTCACCGCGCCGCGGAAAACTCCCGCTATCAAGATCAAGAAGTGGCAAGCCCTGCGTTATTCTAAACTTAGTTTCAGTATAGCGGCCTTTTTCTTGTTTTGCAAGGTAGCGTACATATTTCACATGGGAACGTAGAAACTAACAACGCAGGCCAAAGGAACTCGGCATCATTGAACGTTCCCAGAGACAGTATGGAAGGCTTCAGATTCCTTTGACTACTGATGCAAAACGAATAGGAGTGATTTTTATGCCGGCAGAGCCGCAGGACCGCAGCATTGAATGTTTGAATAAAATCTATCAGGGCGCGCAAATGGGATGCGAATCCATCTCCCTTCTAACAGAAAAAGTAACCGATGCACAACTTCTTAATGATCTGCACGAACAGCACGACCAGTATGCGAAGATTTCCTGCCAGGCCTCACAGGAGCTTTCCCAGCGTAAGGCCGTTCCAAAGGATAAGGGTCCGCTTGCACAGGCAAACCTCTGGTCAGGTGTGCAGCTGAACACCTTAATGGATAAATCCGCAAACCATATTGCGGAAATCATGATTAACGGCAATACAATGGGGCTGATCGAAACAACGCGCACGATGAAGCAGTATTCCGACGTACAGCCGGAAATTCAATCGCTTGGCCAAGCGCTGATCCAGACGGAGGAATCCGGAATTCAGAAGATGAAAAATTATCTCTCCTGAATTAAGGTCCGTTTGCAGATGAAATATAGCCTGGCAGCAACACAAAACGGCGCTTTTCATGATGCGATATCAATGAAAAGTGCCGTTTTTTATTTTAAGCAGGGTATGTAACTAAAACATCATTTAATATTATTAAGCGAAATTGTTGAATTAAGGAAAATATGATATAATTTTATGGAAAGGAGAGAATAAAATGCTGTTTTTTGTAATTGCGTTTATTTTATCATTATGTATATGGATTCTTTCAATTATTTTTTATAACAAATCAGAATATGCAAAAGATACACATATGCCGCTTTCTGTAATGTTACAAGATACGGGTAAATTAGGAGAATATTGCACATATCGTGACCTTAAAAAATTACCGGGAGAAAAACGCTTCTTATTTAATTGCTACTTACCCAAAAATGATGGAACAACCACAGAAATCGATCTTATTCTCTTACATAGCTCCGGAATTTATGTACTAGAATCAAAAAATTATAGCGGTTGGATCTTTGGCTCGGAGACTCAAAAAATGTGGACACAAACATTACCAAAAGGTCACACATCTGAAAAAAATCATTTTTTAAATCCTATTATACAAAATGAAATACATATAGAATGGCTTAAAAAATATCTTTCTGGTCTTACAGAAGGCCCATACTTTTCAATTATTGTATTTAGCAAACGGTGTGTGTTAAAGAATATTCAAATATCTAAAAATAGTGCTCATGTTGTTATCCAACGGTATGATTTATTACGAACAATCCAAAAAATGGCGACAGGTCAAATGGTATATACCTCAGATCAAATTGCATTAATTTATGAACGGCTTTACCCGTTGACGCAAACAACAAATGAACAAAAAAATCAGCATATTCAAAATATCAATCATAAAATCTATAGTGAAGAAAAAAATTTGTATCAGGCAGCAAGGAGACTCTACTATGCTTTCAAGAACTGAGCTAGTTTGCCCGAAGTGTGGAGCGGCATTGGTAAAAAAGGTTGCCACCAAGGGAAATAGAAAAGGAAAAGCCTTCTGGGGATGCTCCCGATTCCCTTCCTGCCGGTATATTCAAAATATCGAAAACTCTTAGTTTTACCCTGATAAGGAAGTATTCAACAACTTATCACTAACGCTGACAGACAGGGTGCAAACAGAGAGTTAATCACTTTCAATAGTGGTTGGCTCTCTGTTTTTCTATCTTCACTTTGTTACGCAATAGAACGTCATTTTTGAGTGTAGAAGTATAAAATATCATCTAAGCGTTTTTCACGTTTCTGCAAGCCGCATAAATCAAGCGTTTTTTACCCTCTACTGCGTAACATACCTATCCCAAAATCAGCAGTTTTATAAAGCAGGTGGATTAGACAGTTTTTGAATACCGCATAATTTCCGGTGTTGGATTATCCGATATTGATTTTCCGACATCGGTTTATCCGACATTGGAAAATCCAACGCAATTAAATAAAGATATAAATAACTAAAGAAATACCAAATACGGATTTAATCAAATACCCATTCCCTTCCTATCCTTTCCCTAATCCCTCTCCTTTGGGGGCAAAGCAAAGCGGCAGAGCAGCCGGAATGGAAAGGAATGGAACGGAAACGGTAATATAAAAATATCGTTTGCTATGTTACGCAGTAGAACCTCATTTTTAAGGGGGGAGTATAAAACCATTACCCCTGCCTTATCTCCGCTGTAATGCCGCTTAAATCAACGAAAAGCATACTCTATCGCGTGACATTCCATATGGATAGAGAGCGTAAGCGGTTTATCCGATTGCGCTCTCTTGGCTGCTCAACAGCAAAGACAGGGAAAGCCGTCAAGAACGCGCAAGCGTGCAATTTATCCTTGACGGCTTTTTCTGGCTTTGCTACTACCTGTCAAAACGGAATTGCAGGATAGCTTTGATAAGCTGTGCTTTCAGACGGTCTTGAATATCGTCGTTAATATGTCCACGATAGGTAGACAGATATTTAATCCGCGTTGTGTAATGCCGCAGTACCGCGTCTATGGCTTCCGGCTCGCCGGCAACAGCTTTTTCAATGGTTTCAAAAGGTATCAGTTTCTTATTCCTCATGTTTTGCTTCCTCCAGTTCTTTTCTTAATTGCTTCAATGCCGCCAGTTTCCAGTAGTTGACCGTACTTCTGCTTCTTCCGTATTCATTCCCGATTTTTCTTTCGCTGTAACCGAGGAAGAAATTCATCAGCAGAACAGTACGCCTTTGTTCTGACAGATTAGCCAATGCGTCGGCTAACCGTTTACTTATAACGACAATTTCTTCCTCTTGCACGACAAAAATAGTCGGCTTCTCATAAGCATATTGCTCAAAATAGTTGTCGGTTACAAACGGTTCAAAAGGCGTTTCCGAAATCAGATAGTCAAGTGATACTTCGTGCTTCTGTTTCCGTCCCAAATCGCGATATGCACTGAGTGCTGCGTTGCGGAGAACGACTTACAGAACGCCGCAAAGGTGTACTCGATATGTTCCATGAATTGTTCAGAATATTTCATCATAACTCACCCCCTTTCT
>ENA-OQEN01000684-OQEN01000684.1-human-gut-metagenome-genome-assembly--contig:-NODE-684-length-14324-cov-3.976333_pt1 | contig 14324 bp, 15 predicted proteins | sample MGYA00242791_ERZ504627 | MGnify/ENA primary metagenome ERZ504627 (study PRJEB26092, sample SAMD00036316) | human gut metagenome | host: Homo sapiens | study: EMG produced TPA metagenomics assembly of... | reverse complement strand
TGGATAAAATCAAGAAGTACCTGCAGAAATCATTTCCTATCAGTCATAGGCAGATAGTCTATATCCTGAATATTTCTGCTCCACACTTCTCTTAAATCGTCACCTGTTGATTATGGGTATTCAAAAATATTTTTTATTATATGGTCTCATAGGAAATTGGATAACAGGCCTATTCATGACTGAAGAAACGATTAAGTGTCTGATTGCATTTGTTATACTGATTGGAGGCGCAATTGTTTGTGAAATGATATTCAGTTCCTTGAAGAAGAAAAAACAATATCTTTTTTGCCTGGGAGTCTTAGTGGCTTATATTTTCATTTATGGTTTTGTGATGATTGCTGTATTATTGATTCTATATGTTATTGCTCTTATGATGGAATCCCAGGATAATGCACCTAAAACAACAAGTACATCAAAGATGGAAAATACAGAACGTAGAAATTTAGTATTATTAGAATCATATAATTCAGATAAAGTGATGCGTAGTCTTGATGACTATAATCAGCAGGTTTATAAAAATGAATTAGAAAATTTATTTTTTGATAATTCTTATACAGAACAAGAAGCTGAAATACGTTTAAGAAAATGGGACTTCTATACAAATAATCCAATGGTTGGTAGTGAAAGATGGAAAGAACAGCATCTAGATGATTAAGTGGATCTGCCAATTTGGCATGTGAATGATATAACTACGATGAAGAATAAGGAGAAATCCTTATTCTTTTTTGAGAATTATTTAAGGAGATGCATTGTTAGGTGAGGAGGGATGAAAATGAAATATTTTCTATATTATGGTCTTATTGGAGATTGGATCATATCACAATTTAAAACAGGTAGTGTGCCCGGAATCCTTGTTGCCTTTTGTATCATTGTACCAGGTGCAATTGTTTGTGATTGGATACTCACTGATTTGAAGAAGAAAGGAGAAAACTTACTCTATATTATGGCAGTATGTGGATTAATTATTTTAGGAGTATCATGTATGTTCATTTTTATAATTCTTATGGTAGACGTATTAGGTGATGTACAGAAATATATATTCCCAGAACTTTTAGAAGGAAACGAAGTCTCAGAGAATTACTATAGTAAGAATTATTATTTTCAAATAAGGTGTTGCGTTGTTTAGATTATTATCATCAGAATATGTACAAGTATGAATTAGATTGTATATTTAATGATGATTCGTATACAGCAGAAGAAGCAAAAGAACAAATAAAAAAAAGGGATTTCTACCTAGACAATCCAATGGAAGGTAGTGAAAAATGGAAAGAGTTATATGCTGATGATTAAGTTCTTTCTCACTATATCTACGTCAAATTAGCAAACTTTTTACATGCTTATGCTTTATTTTTGCCTTTTAATCTGTAGTATAAAAAAGTTGAGATGAAAGGGTTTACCTTTACATAAATCCTTGTGAAATAGTTGATTTTAGTTAAGTGCTGGATTATAATACAAATAGAAATTATTTAAGGAGGAATGTCATATTATGGCAGTAAAGTTGCAATTAATGGATTTGGCCGTATTGGTCGTTTAGCATTCAGACAGATGTTTGATGCAGAAGGTTATGAAGTAGTAGCTATCAACGATTTAACTTCACCTAAAATGTTAGCTTACTTATTAAAGTATGATTCTTCACAGGGTAAATATGAATATGCTGATGCTGTAGAAGCAGGAGAAGATTTCATCACAGTTAACGGTAAGAAGATCACTATCTATAAAGAACCAGATGCTTCTAAATTACCTTGGGGTGAATTAGACGTAGACGTAGTTCTTGAATGTACTGGTTTCTACACTTCAAAAGCAAAAGCTGAAGCTCATATAGCTGCAGGTGCTAAGAAGGTTGTTATTTCAGCTCCAGCTGGAAACGATCTTAAGACTATCGTATTCAACGTAAACAACAAAACATTAACAGCAGATGATAAGGTTATCTCTGCAGCTTCTTGTACTACAAACTGCTTAGCTCCAATGGCTGATGCATTAACAAGTTAGCAGAAATCCAGGGTGGTATCATGTTAACAGTTCATGGTTACACTGGTGACCAGATGCTTCTTGATGGACCACAGAGAAAAGGTAACTTAAGAAGATCTAGAGCTGCTGCAGTTAATATCGTACCATCATCTACAGGTGCTGCAAAAGCTATCGGTTTAGTTATCCCAGAATTAAATGGTAAATTAATCGGTTCTGCAGTTCGTGTACCAGTTCCAACTGGATCAACTACAGTTTTAACAGCTGTTGTTAAGGGTACTGTTACTGTTGATGAAGTTAACGCTGCTATGAAGGCTGCTGCAACTGATTCATTCGGTTACAATGAAGACGAAATCGTATCTTCTGACATCGTTGGAATGACTTACGGTTCATTATTTGACGCAACTCAGACTATGGTTACAGCTTTACCTGATGGAAATAGTGAAGTTCAGGTTGTATCTTGGTACGACAACGAAAATTCATTCACTTCTAACATGGTTAAGACAATCAAGTATTTCTCAGAATTAGCTTAATCAAATCTGAATTAAATAATGGAAGATCCCTGTATAGGATCTTTTCTTTTTGGTCAAGTTTCTACTCAAAACATCAATGTTATGATAAAATAATGAAACGAGGTGACTTGAACATGGAACTAAATAAAAGAAAGAAAAGTTTATTAATCAAATATATAGTGATAGGGGTGCTATGTTTAGCCCTTGGTTTTGGTAGTGGTTATATAGTATTCCATAATAGTAATGCAAATGCGAATGAGAAAACAAATCTCACATTAGTCGATGAAGTAGTAGATTTATTAAATAATAACTGGTTAGATACAACAGATTCTCAAACATCTATTCAAGATCGTATGATTCAAGGGTTAGTAAATGGTCTAGGAGACTCACATTCCTCTTTTATGTCTTCTCAGGAAAATAAAGAATTTAATAGTGATATAAATGGCAGCTATAGTGGTATTGGTGTTTATTTCTCTCCAGTTCATAGTGGTGCTTTATTGACTGGTATTATAGAAGGAAGCAGTGCTGAAAAGGCTGGACTTAAGGCAGGAGATATTATTACTGAAGCAGATAATAAATCACTCAATGGGTTGACAAGTACAGAAATGCAGGAACATATTAAAGGAAATGAAGGTACAGAAGTTTCTTTAAAGGTAAAAAGACTTAAACAGACTTTGAATGTGAAAGCAGTACGTAAGAACTTCAGTTCCGATGTCACTTATTATGTAGGAATTAAAAATAATAAAACATATGGTTATGTGAATATTTCTACTTTTGGAGATACAACTGCACAGCATGTAGAAAAAGCTTTAAAAGAGTTTAAGAAACAGAATGTCTCAGATATTATTCTAGACTTAAGAGGGAATGGTGGGGGTTATATTACTGCCGCTAGAGATCTACTTTCTTTATTTAATGAGAAGGGTGAAACACTTTTTACTGTTAAGAATAAAAAGGGTCAGACTGAAACATATAAGGATAATACAAAGACACATTATGCATTTTCTAATGGTTATATTTTAATGAATGGTGGAACAGCCAGTGCATCAGAATTATGTGCAGGTACATTTAAAGAAATACAGGGATATAAACTTATTGGGCAGCAATCTTATGGTAAAGGGACTATCCAGGCACAGACGAACTTAACTGATGGTTCTGTATTGAAATATACTTATGCAAAGTGGTATACACCTAAGGGTGTGAATATTAATAAGAAGGGATGGACTCCTGATGTGACAGTAGAGGATCAGTCTCTCTTATCTGCTTATTTCACTTATTATAGTGATAAGTATTATGTGGATAATGTGAATAATTCTATTATTGTTATGGAAAGATTATTAGAAGTACTTGGTTATAATCCAGGTCGTACAGATGGTTATTTCTCACAGGGTGTAAGTGATGCACTTAAACGTTTTGAACAGGATCATGGTTTAACTGTAGATGGTGTATTAGAGTATAGTGATCAGGAATGCATGGTTAGTGTACTTGCAGAAAGATTAAGTCATAAAGAATATGACAATACATTACAGAAAGTACTTACTTTAATATAGAAAGAAGGGATTATATGTCTTACAAGCTTGTATCAAAATTTGAACCAATGGGAGATCAGCCAGAAGCTATTAAAGAACTTGTGAAAGGAATTCATGAAGGTAAAAAGACACAGGTCTTATTAGGTGGTACAGGGACTGGTAAGACATTTACCTTTGCGAATGTGATTGCACAGGTGAATAAACCTACTCTTGTACTATCACACAATAAAACATTAGCTGGACAGCTTTATAGCGAATTAAAGGAATTCTTTCCAGAAAATCGTGTAGAATACTTTATTTCAAACTTCGATTTCTATCAGCCAGAAGCCTATATTCCTAAGAGTGATACATATATTGATAAAGAATCACAAACAAATGAAGAAATAGAAATGTTAAGAGCTGCTGCTATGAATTCTTTATTAGAAAGAAAGATACGATTGTTGTTGCATCTGTGGCCGCTATTTATGGTTAGGTAATCCACAGAGTTATCAGGAAATGATTTTCTCTTTACGTGTGGGTCAGGAAATTGATCGACGTGAATTACTCACATTCTTAGTAGATAGACAATATACTAGAAATGATATGGACCAGGTCAAAGGTACTTTTAGAGTACGTGGTGATGTTATTGAAATAGTACCAGGTCATACTGAATCTTATATTATACGTATTGAATTATTTGGTGATGAAGTAGATCGTATTACAGAAGTTGATCCTTTGACTGGTCATGTTCAGGCTTCTTATAATACATATACGATTTATCCGGCTGAAGAATATATTACCAGCAGAGAAAAGATGCTTCATGCCTGTGATACGATTGAAGAAGAATTAAAAGACCGACTACAGTATTTCCAGGATGCCGCAAAACCACTTGAGTATGAAAGAATCGATAACCGTACAAGACATGATATTGAAATGTTGAGAGAAGTAGGTATCTGTCCAGGTATTGAAAACTATTCACGTCATATTGATGGAAGAAAGCCAGGAGAAAGACCTTATTGTTTAATAGATTATTTCCCAGATGATTTCTTGCTTATTGTCGATGAATCTCATGTTATGCTTCCGCAGATCAGAGGTATGTTTAATGGAGACAGAAGTCGTAAAGAAACATTAGTGGAATATGGTTTCCGTTTACCAAGTGCATTGGACAATAGACCACTTCGTTTTGAAGAGTTTGAAAAACTTATTCCCCAGGCAATATTTGTGTCCGCTACACCAGGTGATTATGAGTTAGAAGGTGTACATGGTGAATATGTTGAACAGATTATTCGTCCTACAGGATTATTAGATCCTATTATTGAAGTACGTCCAATAGAAGATCAGATTGATGATATTATTAGTGAAATACAGTTACGTATAGAAAGAAATGAACGTGTACTTATTACGACTCTTACAAAGAGAATGGCTGAGGATTTAACTGATTATCTTAAGGAATTTGGTTTAAAGGTTGCTTATCTTCATTCAGAAACAAAAACATTAGAACGTACAGAAATATTAAGAGATTTACGTTTGGGTAAATATGATGTTTTGATTGGTATCAACTTATTAAGAGAAGGTTTAGACCTTCCAGAAGTTTCTCTTGTATGTATCTTAGATGCAGATAAGGAAGGTTTCTTGAGAAGTGAACGTTCGTTGATCCAGACAATTGGTCGTGCGGCAAGAAATGCGGATGGTCATGTTATTATGTATGCAGATCGTATCACTGATTCTATGCAGCGTGCCATTGATGAAACAAGTCGTCGTAGAGAAATACAGGAAGCTTATAATAAGGCTCATGGTATTACTCCAACAACAATTAAGAAAGAAATTAGAGAAGCTATCCATGGTCAGGAAGTCATTGATGAAGCACAGAAGCTTGTCAAGAAAGGCCGTAAAGCACCTAAGAAGGATAAGAAGGTTCTTCTTGAGGAATTAGAAAGACAGATGAAAGAAGCAGCGAAGTTGCTTGACTTTGAACGTGCTATGGAACTTCGAGATATGATAGAGGAGATTAAAGATGGAAAGTGAATTTAGTCTCACACCTCTCGCATTAGATGTCTTTGAGGCAATTAAACAGGCTGGAGGACATGTATATCTAGTAGGAGGATGTGTACGTGATTTTCTATTAAAAAGAAGATCTAAAGATATTGATGTAGAAGTACATCACCTCTCTTTTGCGGCTTTAAAGGAAGTATTGTCACCCTTTGGAACAGTACAGGTCATGGGTGCTGCATTTGCGGTGGTTCATTTGTCTACTCTTGAAGGCTATGAATTCGCCTTACCAAGAATAGAAGAAAAAACAGGACTCAAGCATCAAGACTTTAATGTTATTGTGGATCCTGATCTTCCTTTAGAAAAAGCCTGTGCAAGAAGAGATTTTACGATTAATAGTATGTTATATGATATAGAAACAGGAACAGTCATTGATTTCTATTCAGGGCAGAAGGATTTAAAGAATGGTATTCTTCGTGCAACGAATGTGGAGCATTTCTCAGAAGATCCATTACGAGTACTAAGAGGAGCGTCCTTCATGTCACGTTATGGCTTCAAGATGGATCCAGATACAAAAAATCTATGTCAATCTATCGTAGAAGAAGGGGGATTAGATACTCTCAGCATAGAACGTATTTATACAGAATACTGTAAGATATTGATGGGATTATATCCTTCACAGGGACTCAATTTCTTAAGAGACATTCATGGCCTTCCGTTCTACTTACAGGACTTAGATACAACCCATCAAAGAACAGACTATCATCCAGAAGGCAGTGTCTGGAATCATACAATGCTGGTAACTGATTTAGCAGCATTATGTAAACATCATACAAGTGAACCGTTATGGTTTATGTGGAGTGCCTTATTACATGATATAGGTAAACCACTTGTAACAACACCAGAAGGACATGCTTATGGTCATGCAGAAGAAGGTGCCGCCCTCTTTGATGAAAAGGTGAATCTGATTCTCTCTCATAAACAGAAAAGATATATTTATACCATGATTCAATATCATATGGTATTACCTACATTTTCTCGTAATCATGCAAGAAAGATTAAATTCTTACGCTTCTTAAAAGCAATAGATCAGAAGGCACCTTTAAAGGATCTTCTCTATCTTGCAAGATGTGATAAGTTAGGAAGAGGTATGGTTACAAGTGCTTCTATCAATGAATTGAATGCTTATGTAGAAGAAATGGTGTCTATGTGTGGAAATCATGCACCTGTTCCTATTGTGACAGGTAAAGATTTAATAAATGAAGGTTTTGAGAATCATCAGGATTATTCTAAAATCCTTTCTCTAGCCTATGACTACCAATTACAGGGTTTAAATAAAGAAGTGATTATAAGGAGGTTGAAGAATGAAACAGGATGTCATTGCAGTGAGGGGTGCACGTGTCAATAACCTCAAAAATGTGAATATAGATATTCCTAAAAATAAACTTGTGATTATGACAGGTTTATCAGGAAGTGGGAAGACATCTCTTGCGTTTGATACAATCTATGCAGAAGGTCAAAGACGTTATGTAGAATCATTGAATTCTTATGCAAGACAGTTCTTAGGTGGAATGGAAAAACCTGATGTGGATTCAATAGAAGGGTTATCACCTGCTATTGCGATTGATCAGAAAACAACATCGAATAATCCACGTTCTACTGTTGGTACAGTAACAGAAATTTATGATTATTTACGTTTGTTATATGCTCGTGTAGGACATGCTTATTGTCTCATCATGGGATTAAGATAGAAGCCCAGACATTAAAACAGATGGGTGATATTGTGGATACATATGATGATGGAGATAAGCTTCAGATTCTTGCACGTATGGCTATTAATCAAAAGGGAACACATAAAGATCTCTTTGATAAATTAAGAAAAGAAGGGTATGTCAGAGTCAAAGTAGATGGAAATATGTATACTCTTGATGAAGACATTACTCTAGAAAAAAATAAAAAGCATACCATCGATGTCATTGTCGATCGTATTAAGAAAAAAGAAGGCTATCGTACACGTCTCATTGAATCCTTAGAAACAGCTTTAAAATTAACAGATGGTGAAGCTATTGTAGAGAACCTTACACAGAGTACAGAAAAGCTTTTCTCTTCTAACTATGCCTGTCCTATTTGTGGTTTCTCTGTTCCTAAGCTAGAACCACGTTTATTCTCTTTTAATAACCCATTAGGTGCTTGTCCTGATTGTAAAGGTTTAGGTATTAAGGAAGAAGTGGATCTAGACTTATTAGTACCTGACTGGAACTTGAGTATTAATGAGGGTGGTATACGTTATTTCAAGACAGCAGTAGGGACTGATCGTATTGAATGGCAGCGTTTCTTAAAACTATGCGAATATTATCATATTGATTTAGATAAGCCTTTAAAGGACTTTGATGAAGAAGAAAGAGATATTATCTTTACTGGTTCTCATGAACCTATTACTTATACAATTGTCTCTTCTTCGGGTAATGTTTCTCGTACAACAAACTATATTGAAGGTGTCGTTACACTTATTCAAAGACGTTATGAAGAAACATCTTCTAAATGGTCTAAAGAATGGTATGCGTCATTTATGGCTGAACATACCTGTCCTACATGTCATGGTGCAAGACTGAATGAAATGGTTTTAAGTGTACAAGTTGGTGGGTTGAATATTATTGAATTCACTAATCTTTCTATTGAGAAAGCTTTAGAATTTGTGGAAAATCTTAAACTATCAGAAATGGAAGAAAAGATTGCCCATTTGATCTTAAAAGAAATTCATGACAGACTTACATTCTTGAATGAAGTAGGATTAGGCTATTTAACACTTTCTAGACGTGCAGGAGGCTTATCCGGTGGCGAAGCACAGCGCATTCGTCTAGCAACTCAAATTGGTTCACGCTTAACGGGAGTTCTTTATGTATTAGATGAACCTTCTATTGGACTTCATCAAAGAGACAATGAGAAACTCATTCATACACTACAGGAAATGCGTGATCTAGGAAATAGTGTGCTTGTCGTAGAACATGATGAAGACACAATGCGTGCTTCTGATTATATTGTGGATATTGGTCCTGGTGCAGGTATTCATGGTGGACAGGTGATTGCCTATGGCACACCTGAAGAAGTCGCCGCCAATGAAAATTCTATTACAGGTGATTATTTATCTGGCAGAAAGAAGATTGATGTACCAAAAACAAGACATAAAGGAAATGGTCTTTATTTAGAAGTACGCGGAGCTAAGGAACATAACCTAAAGAATATTAATGTGAAGTTTCCGCTTGGTAAGTTTATTGCGGTAACAGGTGTATCTGGTTCAGGTAAATCTACATTAGTGAATGATATTTTATGTAAAGACTACGTGCTAAAATTTATCGTTCACGCGAATTACCAGGTAAACATAAAGAAATACGTGGTATAGAGAATATTGATAAAGTTATTGAAGTATCACAGGAACCAATTGGTCGTACACCACGTTCTAATCCTGTGACTTATACAGGTGTCTTTGATGATATTCGTGATTTATTTTCGAAAACACCAGAAGCTAAAATACGTGGATATGATAAAGGACGTTTCTCCTTTAATGTGAAGGGTGGACGTTGTGAAGCATGTCAAGGAGATGGGGTAAAACGTATCTCTATGAACTTCCTTCCAGATGTTTATGTACCTTGTGAAGAATGTCATGGACATCGTTATAATGAAGAAACATTACAGGTGACTTATAAGGATAAGAACATCTATGATGTATTAGAAATGACTGTAGAAGAATCACTTACTTTCTTTGAAAATCTTCCTCGTATTTATACTAAACTTAAAGCACTTTATGATGTGGGTCTTGGTTATATTAAACTTGGCCAAAGTGCGACAACACTTTCTGGTGGTGAAGCACAAAGAGTGAAGCTTGCATCTGAGTTACAAAAACGTTCAACAGGTAAAACACTTTATATTCTTGATGAACCAACAACAGGATTACATAGTGATGATGTGAATAGATTGATTGGTGTATTACAGAAGATTGTGGATAATGGTGATACAGTCTTAGTTATTGAACATAATTTAGATGTGATTAAGGTCGCAGATCACATCATCGATTTAGGATTGGAAGGTGGCGACAATGGTGGTACAATAGTTGTGGAAGGTACCCCTGAAAAGGTGGCAAAGTGTGAAAAGAGCCATACAGGACGCTTTCTTAAGAACCTATTGTAAGGAGGTATTTTATGGGAAAGTCCGTAAAACTAAAAGACTTGATGAATAATCCAGCCTATAAACGTGTATCTGGAGATGAAGAATCTTTAGAAAGAGAAGTATTTATCGCAGAAATCAACCGTCCTGGATTTGAGCTTGCAGGTTTCTTTAAACATAGTGATTTTAGAAGAATTATTCTATTAGGTGATAAAGAAAATATATTTATTAGAGAAATGACAAAAGAGAGTCAGCTAGCATGCTTCTCTAAACTTGTGAATGATGAAACACCTTGTATTATTATTGCAAAGGGATATGAAGCACCAGAGATTCTAAAAAATATTGCATGTAAGAGAAACTTCCCAATCTTTGAAACAGAAATGGCAACAGGAAGAGTATCTATTAACTTAATGGGTAAGTTAGACGAACTCTTAGCACCAGAAACACAGATCCATGGTGTATTCTTAAATATTTATGGTAAAGGTGTCATTATTAAAGGGGATAGTGGTATTGGTAAATCCGAAATCGCCCTTGAACTTATTAAGAGAGGACATCAGCTGATTGCGGATGATGCAGTAGAACTTTATCATATTGGTCAGTCTATTATTGGGAAAGCACCCACTGTCTTAAAGAACTTACTAGAAATCCGTGGTATTGGTGTTATTGATGCATCTAAGATGTTTGGGGCTGCCAGTGTTCTTCCAAAAGAAAAGGTAGACCTTATTATTCAGTTAGAAAGATGGTTACCATCTCGTGAATATAGACGTATTGGAGCAGAAGAAGATGATGTTACTGAAGATATTCTTTCAGTTCCTATTCCTAAGATTGTTGTACCAGTAACTGGCGGACGTTCTATGTCAGTTATTATTGAAGCAGCTGTTATGAATATGCAGCTTAAGGATTCTGGATTTGATTCAAGTAAAGAATTCGTGAATAGAATCCTTGAAAACATTAAAAGTAAGCAGGTGTAAGTTATGCAATTCTTTCCAGAATATAATATATTTCTTAAAATCGGTGCTCTGCAGATTCATATGTATGCAGTATGTATCATTATTGGTGCATTTATTGCCTATCTGCTAGGTCAGTATAATTTTAAGAAATTAGGCTATAGTTCTGAGATTTTATCAGATTACTTCTTTGGAGTACTCATGACAGGAATCATTGGTGCCCGTATCTGGTATGTTATCTTCATGTGGAAAGAACTCTATGCATCTCATCCTGAAGAAATTATTGCGATATGGCATGGTGGACTAGCAATACAGGGTGGAATCATAGCTGCACTCATTTATAGCTATTACTTCTTTAAAAAGAAGGATATTCCTTTCTTGGTGGCAGGAGATGCGATTATGCCAGGTGTACTCATTGCTCAGGCATGTGGTCGCTGGGGAAACTTCTTCAACCATGAAGCATTTGGTTCAGCTGTTTCATTAAATTTCCTCAAGTTATTACATCTTCCTCAATTTATCATCAACAATATGTATATTGAGGGAGCTTATCATCATCCTACATTCCTTTATGAATCAGTAGGGAACTTGATTGTCTTTCTTGTGATTATTCTTGTAGTTAAGAAGAAAGCACAATGTACAGGTGAACAGTTTTTCTCTTACTTTATCGGTTATGGTATTGTGAGAGTATTTGTGGAAGGATTACGTACGGACTCACTTATGTTAGGTCCTATCCGTATGGCCCAACTCACATCTATAGTATTTATTATTGCGGGTGTTGCTGGTATATATTACTTAAGAAACTATCAAAAGCGAAAGTCCTAAAGTGAAAAGTTAATAAGATAATTGTAATCAATAACGTCGGAATGGGATTTTGATATCCAGTTCTGGCGTTTTTTGATTTAATAGGGGGTTGTGAGTGCAGCATGTTTCAGCGTATTACATAAAAATGTGCATTTGCACAAAAAATAGGAATGAATATTGGACGATTATATACAGGCAGAAAAAATTAACTAATGAATATGCGTAAGACTAACCATCAAAAGCGAAAGAATTAATCTTTCGCTTTTTCTTCACATTAAGTTAATGTATCATATGTATGATAGTTAAGAGGTGTAAAAGATGGATAAAAGAATTGAAAATCATATCATCCAACAATATTATGACAATCAGAGTCTCTATCGTTCATTAAAACATGATATTACAGATATTATTGAAAATATCATTACAAAGAATAATATAAAGATTTCTAATTTTGCGATACGTATTAAAACAGAAGATGCATTAAGACGTAAAATCTGTTTAAAACATAAGTACAAGGATGTTAATGATATTACAGATATCGTTGCATGCCGTATTATTACATTATTCGAATCAGATATTGATGTCATTTATAAGTTGATTAAACAGAACTTTGATATTGTGGAATACAATGATAAGAGAAAGAAGAACTACGATGACCGTATTGATTTCGGTTATAATTCTCTTCATTTATTAGTAAAATATAATGAAGCAAGACTGAATATGATAGAGTATTCAGATTATCGTCATATTGTCTTTGAAATACAGATTAGAACTATTCTCCAGCATTCTTGGGCTGAAGTAGAACATGGTCTAGGTTATAAGTCACAATATGAAATACCTAAGGATATTCGTAGAAGACTCACAAGACTCAGTGCGACTCTAGAAATACTAGATGAAGAATTTGTGAATATAAGAGATGATATAGAAGAATACAATAAGGGTATTGATCATATAGAGAAGGTATTAAAGACAGACTTGAACTATAATTCTCTCATGACTTATTATCATGATTCTCCTATTATGAGTGAATTAACACAGATCATCTGTGAACAGTTCAATGTATCAATTAAAGAAGAGCCTTATATTATATCTGAATTAAGAGTTGTAAAAAGATTCCATAATCTTGGCTATATGTATGTTCATGAACTCGATGAATTTATTATAGAAAATAGAGATAACATCGTAAACTTTGCGCAGTCAAAGCTCCGTTTTCTAGAAAAAAATAAGTATTTCAACCCTTATGATATCTTTGTCTGGGTATCACTGATCATGTTATTGAATCAAGGTGTGGATGATCCTGAAAATATCATCAGTAATGAAATGTTCAGCATTCCTAATAAGAATGAAGTAGACAAAGGAATTAATTAATAAATACCATATTCTTACACTTTTAAGATTTTATTATGTATAATTATTTTAACGCTTTTAAATTAAAAAGAAAGAAGGTAAATAATATGGGTTTTTAGAAGGTAAGACTGTCATTGTGACTGGTGGTTGACGTGCAGTACTTGAAGATGGTACATGTGGTTCAATTGGTTATGGTATCGTAACAGCATTTGCGAAAGAAGGCGCAAATATTGTGATTACTGGACGTAACTTAAAGAAACTAGAAGATGCAAAAGAAGAAATTGAAAGACTTTATAATATAGAAGTTCTTCCAGTGCAGGCTGATGTGAATGCAGATGCTGATAATGAAGCAGTAGTAAAACCAGTTGTAGAAAAGGCAATTGAAAAGTTTGGTCATATTGATGCATTAGTCAATAATGCACAGGCAAGTGCATCTGGTGTATCTCTTGCAGAACATACTACAGAACAGTTTGATTTAGCTATGTATTCAGGATTATATGCAGCATTTTATTATATGAAAGCATGTTATCCATACTTAAAAGAAACAAAAGGTTCAGTCATCAACTTCGCATCTGGTGCTGGATTATTCGGAAACAAAGGTCAGTGCTCTTACGCTGGTGCAAAAGAAGGTATCCGTGGTTTAACACGTGTTGCTGCAACTGAATGGGCTGCAGTTGGTATCAACGTAAACGTTGTATGTCCACTTGCTTGGACTGCACAGCTTGAAAAGTTTGAAAAAACCTATCCAGAAGCTTTCAGGGCGAATGTTCATACACCACCTATGGGACATTTTGGTGACAATGAAAAAGAAATCGGACGTGTTGTTGTACAATTAACTTCTCCATACTTCAAATATATGACTGGTGAAACAATCACTCTTGAAGGTGGATTAGGAATGAGACCATAAGGAAACGCAATGCGTTTCCTCTTTTAAAAGGAGGTAGTGTCAAAAATCTATATTACATAGCACAAATACACTACCCTCAATTTTATCTATATAAACAGTAAAATGATTACTGAGTATATCTTAGTAATCATCTTTTTTCGTATTTAACTAAAAAAAGATGAAACAACCTGTGTTATACTTTTAGCGCAAA
>ENA-OQEN01000683-OQEN01000683.1-human-gut-metagenome-genome-assembly--contig:-NODE-683-length-14328-cov-1.340680_pt1 | contig 14328 bp, 16 predicted proteins | sample MGYA00242791_ERZ504627 | MGnify/ENA primary metagenome ERZ504627 (study PRJEB26092, sample SAMD00036316) | human gut metagenome | host: Homo sapiens | study: EMG produced TPA metagenomics assembly of... | reverse complement strand
ACATCTTGGAGACTGGGGTCTGCAGATGGGACTGATCATTACAGAACTGAAACACCGCAAGCCGGAACTGGTTTATTTTGACGATACTTACGAAGGAGAATATCCGAAGGAAGCACCGTTTACCATCAGCGAACTGGAGGAAATCTATCCATGTGCAAGTGGTAAATCCAAAGAAGACGAAGAATACCGTAATGAAGCTCTTGAAGCAACACATCAGCTTCAGCAGGGTAAACCTGGATATATGGCTCTCTGGAATCACATCATGCAGGTTTCTGTTACAGACCTCAAGAGAAACTATGCAAACCTGAATGTTTCCTTTGATCTGTGGAAAAAGGAATCTGATGCACAGCCGTATATTCCGGATATGGTTCAGAAAATGAAAGACCAGGGATTTGCATATGAAGATCAGGGAGCACTGGTAGTAGATGTCAAAGAAGAATCTGATACCAAAGAAATTCCGCCATGTATGTTGTTGAAATCAGACGGAGCTTCTCTGTATACCACAACAGATCTTGCAACGATCGTAGAGCGTGTCAAACTCTTTGATCCGGATGAAATTCTTTATGTAGTAGACAAGCGTCAGGAACTTCATTTCATTCAGGTATTCCGCTGTGCAAGAAAGACCGGACTTGTAAAACCGGAGACGAAACTTTCTTTCCTTGGATTTGGTACCATGAATGGAAAAGACGGAAAACCGTTCAAAACAAGAGAGGGCGGTGTTATGCGTCTGGAAATCTCATCGCAGATATTGACGAAGAGATGTTCTATAAGATTGTCGAGAACAGAAATGTCAAAGATCAGGATGCAAAAGAAACAGCGGAGATTGTAGGACTTTCTGCAATCAAATATGGTGACCTGTCCAATCAGGCAACCAAAGATTATGTGTTTGATATTGATCGTTTCACTTCCTTCGAAGGAAATACAGGTCCGTATATCCTGTATACGATCGTTCGTATCAAATCCATTCTCAATCGTTATAAAGAAGAAGGTGGAAACCTTGAAGCAGGAGAAATCCTTCCGGCTGTCAATGCAAGCCAGAAGAACCTTATGCTGGAGCTGACAAAATTCGGAAGTACCATTGAGAATGCTTTCGAAGAAAAAGCACCGCATAAGATTTGTGCATACATTTATGAAGTATCCAATGCATTCAACAGTTTTTACCATGAGACTAAGATTCTCAGCGAAGAAAACCAGGCACAGAAAGAATCTTTCCTGAAACTTCTCGGTCTTACAAAAGATATACTTGAAACAAGCATCGACCTTCTTGGGTTCTCAGCACCGGATCGTATGTAATTGAATTAAGTCTCACCTCCCATCTGGAAGGTGAGATTTTTTAGAAAAAATTTATTATTTCTCATTTCTTTTTTATGCTATACTTATTTCATCTCAAAATTCTATAAGTTGGAGTTCCCAACATTTTTTTCCATACAGATATTTATAAAAATCAGTGAAAGGAGCGATCAATATCGATCTAACAGGAATCATACTGAAAGGACGCTACTGCATCGTTGAACAGATTGGCAGGGGCGGCGAAGGTTCCATGTATCTTGCACGAGATCTGGAACTTGGTATTTTTCGTGCGGTGAAAGAGCTGCCTGCCAGCAGCAGAAGAGAGGCCGGACTGCTCAGACTTCTTGAACATCCCTGTCTGCCAAAGATGATCGATTACGCAGAGAGGGGTAACTTTTGTTACATCATCATGGAATATATACATGGCAGATCTCTGGAAGAGTATATGCAGGAAGGATATGTTTTTTCCATAGAGGAGATACTGTGCATAGGTGATGTGACCTTGCAGGTACTGGAATATTTTCATTCCAGGAAACCGGCAGTTTTTTATGGGGATCTGAAGCCGGCAAATATAATGATGACAGATCAGAAACGCCTTTATCTGGTAGATTTTGGAAGTGCGGTTTTTTCATATAGTGCTTCTTATAAAGAAACAAAGGGAACAAGAGGATATGCTGCCCCTGAACAGCTGCAAGGAAAGATAAGTGCAGCCAGCGATTTTTATGCACTTGGAAAAACAATGGAAGTGCTTTGTGGCAAAAAAAAATTCCGGTATTTTTGAAATGTCCTGCTTTGGGGAAATTTATTTTCAGATGTTGCCGTACAGAGCCGGAGAAGCGCTGGCAGGGTACCGCGGAGGCAAGAAATGAATTATGTAAATTCATCCGCTGAATTTGCGGCTGAAAGCTGTACTTTCCCGCTGGCGGTAGCTTTGGTGGTGTTTGTGGCTGTTCTGGGTTCAGGATTAGACAGAGAAAAACTGCCAGAGCTGTCGCAGATGCTGACACCGGTGACCGCGCAGTATTTTACCATGGAATATCAGACTGGTTCTGCAATATGGAAAGAGAAAATACATGTTCACATAGAAAAAGAGCTGCAGAATTTGCAAAAAGTTTATCAGAAGACACAGGATCAGATCCGAATTCTGGAACTGCTTGCGTGGAACGGGCAGCTGGCAGACAAAGCAGATCATGCAGAAATCTACTATCGGCAACTGTTAACATATGAGCCGGAGTATAGTAAGGGCTATCTGGAATATGGATTATTTTTGTGCAGACAGGGCAGATATCAGGAAAGCAGAGCAGTATACAGACAGTGGAAAAACAGGGCAGAAGAAAAAAGAATGCAGATAGCAGATGCATTTGCTGAAGAATGGCAGGAATGGAAGAAGGAGGCAGGAATTATTCTTGGAAGGACGAAACAATCTTTTTTGGAAGGTGCTTTTTAGTTTACTGATAATGGCAGTGTATGGAAGTTGTTCAGCTGCATATGCAGCTGAGTTTGGTGGGTTTGAGGTTTCAACAGGGACCGGTGAATATGAAGGAACCGGAGAAGAATGGGAGGATGAGCCGGTATGCAATACACCAGAACAGAATGACAGTAATACTTATGTAGATGAAGCACGAAATGACGGACAGGAATCAGAACAAAATACTTCAGGAACGGTATCCTCATATAATGAGGAGTATGAACAAGTGCCTGTACAGAATTGGAATGCACGGGAAAGTTCCACAACAACTGAAAAAAACCGTTCTTCAGTAACGGAATATACGGAAAGGTATAGAGGAGAGAACGAAAATGTAAGTAGTTCGATCATGGATGAAGACAGAATCATCAAGTCTGAGAACACGGTAGTATCGATTCCCGCAGAAACGAGTCCGACATGGATACCGACCGTGACTCCAACTCCAACTCCGGTTCCTGCGCCAACAGCAACTTCAATACCGGTATTTACAGAAGTCCCGAAAGAAGAGGTGGAAACAGTAACAGAGTACAAGGAAGAGTACCGTCTGCCGCCTGCAGAATGTCTGCGAAAAATGAAACTCTTATGTTTGAGACAGGAATTGGGAAAGGGAGAATATGCAGAAATTCGAATCAAGAAGAATGCAGTGGTAGAAATTGTAAGTGTACGTGTTAATGGACAGGAAAAAGACTGGGATACAGAGGGAGAAATAGTCAGAGTACATGACCTTGTCAATGAGATAAATCTGCTGGAGATTGCAGCTATGATACCGGCAGATTTTACGTGGACGGGAGAGAAAAAGAATGTTATACTGACCTATAATGTTTTTTAGACGAATTTTTTGATACAAAAGAAAAATTATCTGTAAAAAATCGGAGGAATTATGTATAAAGCAATCTTATTTGATCTGGATGGAACGCTGACAGAGTCAGGTGAGGGAATCACAAAATGCGTGCAGTATGCGCTTGAAAAGCTTGGCAGACCAGAGTCGGATCTTGAAAAACTGAAAGTGTTTATCGGCCCAACCACTGATGGAGCAGTTTATGAAGTATGCAGATCTGGAATGAAGCAACTGCGCGCAAAGCAGTGGAATATTACAGAGAGCGTTATTCTACAACTGGAATATTTGAGAATTGTCCATACCCAGGTGTGGAAAAGCTGCTTCAGGAATTAAGGAGAAAGAAATACCTTCTGGCAGTTGCATCTTCCAAACCGGAATATTATGTGAAACAGATTTTAGATTATTTTAATTTGACGGAATATTTTGACGAAATTGTGGGAAGTGAAATGAATGGAGCCAGAACAAATAAGACAGAGGTGATTGAAGAAACCTTGAAACGCCTTGGATTGGATCATCACCGTGAGCAGGTGATCATGGTAGGGGATAAGGAGCACGATGTTCTTGGCGCCAGAAAGGCAGGACTTGATTGTGTGGCTGTTTCTTATGGTTATGGGACAGAAGAAGAACTTGCGGCTCCCAGCATTGCAGATTGTGGCATCAGCTGAAGAGATACTGGATTTTTTCGCCTGAGCCCCCGACGCAGACAAAGCCATGTCAGACAGATCTGGAGAGTAGCATATCCCTGTGGGATTCATTTTTTGATTTCACAGATCGTTGGTACGCAGGTCTGTGGCTGATCATGAAATCTGGCGGGGGAATGGATATTTATTATCAAAATGCAATTCTTTTACAGGGCTGACTGGATTACTTGCTATGATTCCCTGTCTGTGGTTTTACAGTAGAGACCGTGCAGCGAGAAAAATTGGCGGACTTGTAACTTCGCAAAAACCATGGCAGTTGAAAATTCCGGAAATGTTACTGTTGCTTGGAATGGGAGCGGCATTTTCTCAGTTTGCCAATATGCTTGTGGGAATACTGCAGTCGGTTTTGAATTATCAGGAATATCAGGAATCTATGGACCAGCTGATGGAAGGAAAACAAATGTGGTTCCTGATCTTATCTATGGGAATCATAGCACCGCTTGCAGAGGAAATCGTTTTTCGCTGGCTGATCTATCTGAGACTTCGGGATTATATGCGAATGGGAGCAGCTGCTGTAATTTCTGGCCTGATTTTTGGAATCTATCATGGAAATCTGGTACAGGCTGTTTATGCGAGCCTTCTTGGAATAGTGTTTGCATATATTCTGGATATCAGTGGATGTCTGTGGAGCAGTGTGCTATTGCATATGGGGGCTAATATCTGGTCACTGATATCGCCGGATTTGTATACATGGATCATTGCCAGGAATCCGGCTGCAATCATGATATTATTCCTGATCTTACTGATGGTAATGATTTTGGGCTGTTTTTATTTTACAAAAAGAGTACAGGGAAGATCAAAACGAGTTATATAGCAGAGAAAAGTAAAAATTATGATACAAATGAAAAGCTTTCAGATGAAATAAAATCTGGGAGCTTTTTTATATAAAGAAATAATGGTAATTAGATTTCGGGGTTTAGAAAGATTTTATAATTAGAAAGATTGCTCTTAAGGGGAATATATGATATCATAAGTGTATTAAAAACAATTAATACACTAAATACACATGCGAAAAAAATGATTTACAGCAGAAAGGAGGGACAATGATAATACTAGATTATCAGGACAGACGTCCGATATATGAACAGATAACTGAAAAGTTCAGGACGCTGATCTATCAGGGAGCATTGCCGGCCGGTTGCAGACTTCCTTCTGTCCGGCAGCTGGCAATGGAATTATCTATCAACCCGAATACGATTCAGAGAGCTTATATGACACTGGAGCAGGAGGGACTGATCTATCCGGTAAAAGGCAAAGGGAATTTTGTTGCAGAGACGCGGCAGATTCAGGAAAAAGCAAAGAAGATTTTCGAAAAGAATTTCTGGAACTTGTCAGACGTGGAATCAACACAGGTATGACAGAAGAAGACTGATGACATTGGTTCAGAAAGGGTATGAGGAGGAACAGAGATGATAGAGATAAGGGGATGCAGCAAAGCATTTGGGACGCTTATGGCAGTTAGTAAGGTTTCGCTGGAAATCGGGGAAAGAGAGGTCTTTGGTCTGGTTGGAAGCAACGGTGCAGGGAAGAGTACACTTCTTCGTATGATTGCAGGAATTCTGAAACCTGATGAGGGTGAAATAAAGATTGATGATAGGGCAGTATTTGATAATGAAAAGGCAAAAGAACAGGTTTTCTACATATCTGATGATTGCTATTTTCCGACAAACTATACAGCGTTGGATATGGCTGCGTTCTACCAGCTGCATTATCCGAAATTTGAGAAGCAGAGATTTGCAAAACTGATGAATCAGTTCCAGCTTGATGAAAGAAGAAAAGTCGGCAGCTTTTCTAAGGGTATGAAAAAACAGTTGATGGTACTTCTTGGAATCAGTGCAGGGACAAAATATCTTCTCTGTGATGAAACATTTGACGGATTAGATCCGGTAGTACGTCAGGGGGTTAAGAGTTTGCTTGCAGCAGAAATCATGAGCAGAGATTTTACTCCGGTTCTTGCTTCACACAATTTGAGAGAACTGGAAGACATTTGTGATCATGTGGGACTTTTGCATAAAGGAGGCATGCTTTTGAGTAAAGACCTAGAAGATATGAAATTCCATATTCATAAAGTACAGTGTGTTTTGACAGACAGGAAACAGGAAGAGGAATTGAAAAAAGAACTGGACATATTAAAGGTTGATCATCAGGGATCACTTGTATTGTTTACAGCAAGAGGTACGCGGTCAGAAATTATGGCAAAGATACAGGAGAAGAATCCATTGTTCAGTGAAGTGCTTCCACTGACTCTGGAAGAAATATTTATCAGTGAAACGGAGGTGGCTGGTTATGAGATCCAGAATATTTTCTTCTAAATATTTAAAGACAATTTCCAAAGGACAGTTATGGATGCCGGCATTTATAGCACTTGGTTTTTTACTGGCATTTCCGGTGACTGGTATGGTGAAATTGAGTTCATGGAGTGATCTACAATATTCAGCTTTACAAAATCAGATTTTGTATAATAATTTGTGGAAAGATGGTTTTGTGCTGTCGGGTATGATTATTTCATCAATAGCAGCTTTCATAAACAGTGTGAACGGATTTATTTATCTGTATTCTGGCAAAAAAACAGACTATTATCATGGGCTTCCGATGAAAAGAACAGAAATGTTTCTGGAAAGAGTGTTTTCAGGCCTGGTATATTATCTGATGCCATATATCGTAGCAGAATTTCTGATGATCTGCATTGGTGCAGCACGAGGCTTTTTCAGCCTGAGTATTATGGGGATGGCTGTGAAAATGTTCTTCCTGCATATCATCATCTACCTGGTGATCTATTTCAGTATTGTGCTGGTAATCAGTGTGACGGGAAATATGCTGATGGGTATTCTGTGTCTGGGTGGAATGTACCTGTATGGTATTGTGTTGAATCTGATTCTTGTAGCCTATGGACAGTCATTTTGGCAGACCTTCTTCTCGGCGGAATACCAGTATGGTCGCTTTAATGCGCTTTTACATATGGCATCTCCGGGAACGCTGATTCTCAATATGGTCAGTGATTATGCGGAAGGAAAGACAGGAAAATTACTTGCAGCAGTCATTATTCTTGGTGTTATATTTGGAGTCCTGGCATGGACAGCATATAAGAAACGGCCATCAGAATCAGCTGGAAAATCTATGGTTTATTCGTGGATTTCAATCGTAGTGAGATTTATGGTCGTGGTTCCGGGCGGCCTTGCAGTCGGCTGGATATTCTATTCTCTTACTACCGGAAAAGTCAGAATCCTTTGGTGGATTTTCGGAATGATACTTGGAACAGTCATAATACATGGTTTATCAGAAACGATATATCAGATGAGTTTCCAGGGATTTTTTACGAAAAAAGTTACAGCTGGTAATTGCAGGGGCACTTGTAGCAGTTTGTGCACTTATTTTCCAGAAAGACCTGCTGCATTTTGACAGCTATATTCCAAAACAGGAAGATATTGCATCCATGAATCTCAACATGATGTCTTTTGACCAGGATTACTATGAGAATGTCCAAAAGACCAAAGATGGAGAATATGAAATAACAGATGCAAATAACTGGGCAGAACCGGCTATGGCATTTGTCGGTAAAAATGGTATAGGTGATCAGACTTATAAGGCTCTTCAGGATATCGTTTCCAGCAATCCCAAAGGTGAGGTGATTAATGGCGATTATACATATTATTCAATTATAAAATATACACTTAAATCGGGAAAAGAGATCTACCGAAAATACTGGATAGGGACGGAGAACTTAAGTGCTCTTGTAAAAGGATTATATGAGGAAGAAAATCTGAAAGAACAGAAATTTGGTTTTCTTAATCTTGATCAGAAATATCTGAAAAATATTGGATTGAATGATGCAAGCGGAAATGGATACAGTATCTTCCAGAATGATTCTGATAAAATGAAACAGCTCCTTGAAGCAATGAAGAAGGATGTCGACGCTGCAACAGCAGAAGATTTCATGCAGGCACCTGAGGTAAAAATGGATTTGCTTATCAGTTCCTGGCAAACAGGATGTGAATAATATGATACCAGGTAATACCAATGCAAATGTACAGTATGCGAACTGGATAGTCGGTATTTATCCTTCATTTAAAAATACGCTTGCAATTCTTAAGGAAACAGGTTATCCTCTGACGGTAGAAGATCTGGATATTGAAAAGATCATGCTGAACTATTTTAACGATGAGGATGGTCAGCAGGAAGATGTGACTTATGAGATGCCGGAAGAAATAAAAGCTCTGAAAGAAGCATTGACTGTAAGATATAATGGATACGTTGACAAAGATTCCGAGATCTATCAGAATATTTATGTATCTGTGTATACGGATAAAGGCGAGCTGTGAATGCATATGGATTGAAGACAGAAAGCTGCCTGATTTCGTAAAAGAAAAAATTACAGAGATGGGAATCATACAGAGTAGTATGCAGATGGATGCACCGGTAACAAAAGAAGAAACGGTGTATACGGATGACAGCGAAGATATGGTATCACAGGAGATCATAGGTGGAGCAGATGAACCAACTTCAATCTATCTGGAAAGCAGCGGCGATTCAGGTTCATCTGAGACAGAATAAGGAGTAGATATGGCAAAGGCAGTAAGGCTGGACAAATTTCTTGCTGACGCAGGAAAAGGAACCAGAAGTGAAGTGAAAAATTCATACAGAAAGGGCAGGTTCAGGTCAACGGAGCTCCGGCGAAGAAACCGGAACTGAAGGTTGATCCGGAGAAGGATACCGTTATACTTTCAGGTGAAACAGTCGGTGTGGCACCGGAATTTGTTTATTATCTTCTGAATAAACCAGCCGGCTGCGTCAGTGCAACAGAAGACCGCAATGACAGAACAGTCATGGAATATGTACCTTCCGATCGCAAAGGAATTTTTCCGGTAGGAAGACTTGACAAAGATACAGAAGGATTACTTCTTATTACAGATGACGGTATGCTGGCACATGAACTTCTTGCCCCGGGGAAACATGTGGACAAAACCTATTTTGTCCGCGTGGAAGGAAAGCTTACAGTGGAAAAGATCGAGAAACTGGAAAATGGTGTGGATATCGGCGAAAAAAAACTGACGATGCCGGCTAAGGTAGAAATTGTTGGCGGAAGCTGGGAAGGTGCAGGTGAACCAGAACCAGGCGCGTCCGCAGAGAAAATCTCCCGGAAGTCTATACAGAACTGCATCTGACGATCCACGAAGGAAAATTCCATCAGGTGAAACGCATGATGGAAGCGGTCGGAACCCCCGTCATCTACCTCAAAAGAATCGCCATGGGTCCCCTCACCCTGCCCGACGATTTAAAGAAGGGAGAGTGCCGCCTTCTTACAGACGAAGAGGCAAGAAGTTTGAAACGCTAGATATGTGATATATGGACGCATCGGACAGATAGCTGTTTGCGATACGCCAGACAAGTATTCCTGTACAGGCTCATAAATACCACTGCGTTTTCTATTCAGTGCATGCGCCCATTTGCCGTCAGTCGCGCAAACTCGGCTTCGCCTCAGACAGAGCGCTTGGTGACGGCAGCTTGCCTGCACTTCATAACGAAAGCCTCGCGAGTATTTTATGATCTCTGTACAGGAAGCTTTTTCTGGCTGTATTATGATAATATCAGCCTGATGCAGTCACAGTGTTGCCATAGACGACACTTACAGAGCGATTTTAGGTACTGACGAAATCCAGCGGTTACGGAGACCCATTCTTGAAGGTTATCCTGAAAGATGTATGGTCGAAGTTAGCGATTAGTTTGTCAGACCGTTGCTCTGGTCGGCAAGGCAATCTGTGACTTTGTATCAGGCGTAAACATAAAAAAATACAGAAAAAACTGCGAAAACCTCTTTACATAGAGGGTTTTCTTATGCTATACTCTAGAAGTTGCAATGTGCGCAAAACCGCACAAATAAAAAGTCACGTACAGAGATTCCGATGGATGGTGCCCTTACGGTGTGAGGTTGGGTCCGGATAGAAAATGATCTGTACGGAAGAATTTAACCAAAAAGGAGAACAAATCATGAGCGTTATTTCAATGAAACAGCTTTTGGAAGCAGGTGTTCATTTCGGACATCAGACAAGAAGATGGAACCCTAAAATGGCTCCGTACATCTACACAGAGAGAAATGGTATCTACATCATCGACCTTCAGCAGTCTGTAGGTATGGTAGACGATGCATACAATGCAGTAGCTGATATCGTAGCTAACGGTGGAAACATCCTTTTCGTTGGTACTAAGAAACAGGCTCAGGACGCTATCAAGACAGAGGCTGAGCGTTGCGGACAGTTCTATGTAAACGAGAGATGGTTAGGTGGTATGCTTACAAACTTCAAGACAATCCAGAGCCGTATTGCAAGACTGAAACAGATCGAAGCTATGGAAGCTGACGGAACTTTCGAAGTACTTCCAAAGAAAGAAGTTATTGAATTAAGAAAAGAACTTGCTAAACTGCAGAAAAACCTTGGCGGTATCAAAGAAATGAAACGTCTCCCAGACGCAATCTTCATCGTTGACCCTAAGAAAGAAAGAATCTGTGTTCAGGAAGCTCATACATTAGGTATTCCGCTTATCGGTATCTGCGATACTAACTGTGATCCGGAAGAACTGGATTATGTAATCCCGGGTAACGATGATGCTATTCGTGCCGTAAAACTGATCGTTTCAAAAATGGCAGACGCTGTTATCGAAGCAAATCAGGGAACAACAGAAGCTGAAGAAGCAGAAGTTGAAGAAGCTACAGAGGAATAATTAATTTAATAATTCCAGGAGGAAAATACAATGGCTATTACAGCAGCTCAGGTAAAAGAATTAAGAGAAATGACCGGTGCCGGAATGATGGATTGTAAGAAAGCTCTTACAGCTACAGATGGCGATATGGACAAAGCAGTAGAATTCCTGCGTGAAAAAGGTCTTGCTACAGCTCAGAAAAAAGCAAGCCGTGTTGCAGCAGAAGGTCTTTGCAAGACTCTTGTTGCTGATGATGAGAAGAACGCAGTTGTTGTAGAAGTTAACTCTGAGACAGACTTCGTTGCTAAGAATGAAAAATTCCAGAGCTATGTTGCAGATGTTGCAGCACAGGCACTTACAACTTCCGCAGCTGACATCGACGCTTTCCTTGCAGAGCCATGGGCACTTGATACAACCAAGACTGTAAACGAAGCTCTTGCAGCTCAGATCGCAGTTATCGGTGAGAACATGCACATCAGAAGATTTGCTCAGGTGAAAGAAGAAAACGGATTCGTTGCTTCTTACACACATATGGGTGGAAAAATCGGCGTTCTTGTAGACGTTGAAACAGATGTTGTTAACGATGCAGTGAAAGAAATGGCTAGAAACGTAGCAATGCAGATTGCAGCTCTGAAACCGCAGTACACAAGCGACAGCGAAGTAAGTGCTGAATATATCGAGCATGAAAAAGAAATCCTTCTTGCTCAGATCCAGAACGATCCGAAAGAATCCCAGAAACCGGAGAAGGTTATCCAGGGTATGATCACTGGACGTATCAAGAAAGAACTTAAAGAGATCTGCTTCTTGATCAGGTTTACGTTAAAGCAGAAGATGGAAAACAGACTGTTGCTAAATATGTAGAAGAAGTTGCTAAAGCAAACGGCGCTAAGATTGCAATCAAAGGTTTCGTTCGTTTCGAAACTGGCGAAGGTATCGAAAAACGTCAGGATGACTTCGCAGCAGAAGTTGCAGCTCAGGTAGCTGGTAAATAATTTCTGATCTGATTTAAGTCAGAACATTTCAATCCCCTGAAATCCAGGGCACCTCATCGAGGTGCGAGGGTTTTGGGGGATTTTTTGTATGGAAAAGGAAAATATCTTGTAATTTTGAGGTTTTTCATTCATAATATATGCAGTACAATTAGAAATGAGTATAAAAATATGGTGAACTACAAAAATGTAAAAATATCAGAAGACGCACGAATAGCGAAACAGTCCGTAATTATTGGTGATGTGACGATCGGACGAGACAGCTGTGTATTATATTATGCAGTGATCCGTGGTGATGAAGCACCAATTGTAATCGGTGAGGAGACCAATATTCAGGAGAACTGCACGGTTCATGTAAGTCATAATAAGCCGGTTTCTATTGGAAACAATGTTACAATAGGGCATAATGCGTGATTCATAGCTGTACGATCGGAGACCGGACGCTGATTGGAATGGGTGCGGTAATTCTGGATGGTGCACAGATCGGAAACGACTGTATCATTGGAGCCGGAAGTCTGGTAACAAAGAATACTGTGATTCCGGATGGTTCACTTGTGTTGGGAAGTCCGGCGAAAATAAAGAGAAATCTTACCTGGGAAGAGAAACTTGGTAATCTCGAAAACAGCAGAGAATACGTTAAGGTTTCCGGTGAGATGAAAGCACAGGGTATTTTGTAAGCTATTTGCAATATAAATGATGAAAACAGAATATAGGAAAAGATAAAGGAGAGTTCTATGGATCACGAAATTCCTGTCCGTATTGTAGACAACCAGGAATACATGAAGGTTGTCCGCTCAATTCTTGAGGAGGGAAAAGAAGTTCCCCTTGTTGTCACAGGAAACAGTATGATGCCGTTTCTTATTGACAGGAGGGATCAGGTGCTGATAAAAAGGATTGAACGTCCTCTGAAAAAAGGAGATATTGCTTTTTTTCAGAGAGAAAACGGACAGTATATTATGCACAGAATTCACTTTATGCGAAAAGATGACAGAACTGGTGAAAACCAGTTCTATTTTATTGGAGATGGACAGAAAAACATAGAAGGACCTATTAAAGAAACTCGGATTTTTGGCGTAATTACCGGGGTTTTGCGGAAAGGGAAATATTTGGATGAACACACATTTACATGGAGATTTTTTGAGAATATCTGGCGTTATGTGATACCATTTCGTCCCCTGATAATAAAAATATATTCACTTTTTAAGCGTTGAATTGCTTGAGAATCATAAAGTGCAGTGCTATAATTTGACCAAGTTGCGGGTAGTGAATTGTAGAGCGATGAGAAATCAGTAAAGATAAGTGGAGTACTATTTTGAAGCGGTGGATAAAGAAAATCATTGTCAGAATCAGAGAAGGATATCTGAAAGAAATATACAAAGAAATGGTGTGGATGTATCAGTATGTAAAACGTTATTGGTTTTCTATATGTTTTTATATCTTGGCAGGAGTCTTCGGTACCGTTATGGGACTTGGAAGCAGTGTTGTGTCCAAGTATCTGATCGATGCAGTCACCGGAGTCAGGAAAGATAAAATCCTTCTGTTCGCGGTGCTGATCATAGGCATGACAGCAGCTGGAATTATCTCGAATGCAGTCATCAGCAGAATATCAGCAAGGATCAACGTTGTGATACAGAATGAGATTCAGGCAGATATTTTTCAAAGCTTCTGTATACTGAATGGAAAGAACTGCAGCAGTTAGAAGCGGAGATTTGTTAAATCGTCTGTCAATGATGCAGTACAGGTAGCATCCGGCGTGATCAGCTGGATTCCAAACAGTATTACAAAGCTGGTGCAGTTTATTGGTGCATTTGCGATTATTTTTTATTATGATCCGGTCATGGCAGGAATTGCACTTCTCAGTGCTCCGGTTACGGTGATCTTTTCCAGAAAATTCATGGGGAAGATGCGGACCTATAATAATGAAATGCGCGAGATGACTAGCAGTCTGATGTCTTTTCAGGATGATACTTTTCAGAATATCCAGACAGTAAAAGCCCTTGATCTGACAGGAGTATTTGAAAAGAAGCTACAGAGCCTTCAGAACAGATACAAAGAAAAAATGTTGGATTATAATAAATTTACCGTGTATACGTCTTCCTTTATGTCAGCAATAGGAACCGGTGTTTCGTATATCTGCTTTGGATGGAGCGTATACAGACTCTGGAGTGGGTACATCACCACCGGAACCCTGCTGATGTTTTCATCGATGATTTCCATCATCTCGATGTAATCATAATGATCCTCATAGAGCTTGCTGAGGGAGTTATTAATGGTAGCCGAGTTGACGTACTTTTCACTGTACTGGGCAAAGTACTGGTCAGAATCTCGTCCAGCACCTGCCTGGAAAAAGCC